>Ga0123352_10014079_pt1 | contig 12719 bp, 7 predicted proteins | sample TergutLab28metaG_FD_89700 | JGI IMG/M metagenome (GOLD analysis project Ga0123352, IMG submission 89700) | Labiotermes labralis P1 segment gut microbial communities from Petit-Saut dam, French Guiana - Lab288 P1 | ecosystem: Host-associated > Arthropoda: Insects > Digestive system > Gut ... | reverse complement strand
CATTATCTCCGTAACCGTTCAACTTTGGACATAGGTGTTTTGGGTTATATCGGTATACTTTAACATAAGGAACACCCTCCCGAAGTCTGGCACATTCCTCCTGGGACATCCTGTATATATATAACCTTAAAATATTTGGTTAAAGGAACGCGATAGGTAATAGGCCTACACACTTGAGGTACCGTACAGGCTACGATCCACAGCACAAAATGACATGTACTGAGGATCGTCCTTTCACAAATCCAATTCAGTCCATGGACAAGAATTATTCTTGAGAAGCTAATAGTTCCAGCTATTCAAGATGCTCCTGCAAGTTATTAAACCCGAAGGTTCAACACCGTGTTCGCAGGAATCCGCCACTTTCCCCTATCTTCAGCCATATAAATCCAGTCCGCGCCCTCCACAACTATTTAAACTACATTTTAGTACTATTCTTCTATCTATGCCAAGTTCACACTTTCGATTTTCCCACCAAACAACTGGATGCATCTCTCTTCTCCCCGACGCGTGCCACATGCCCCATTACTCTCATTTTCCCTAACTTGATCACCTTAATAATACACTTATATATATTTATATATAACTAAACTCAATATGCAATTTTCTCCATCTTTCTCTTAATCTGAGGCCAAAACATTGCTAAGCACACTATTCTCAGATACTTTCAGCCCATGTACTTCCCTTAGATTGAAAGACCAAGTTTCACACCCACACACAGGAAATTAAAGTGTCTAATGGATAGTAGAAAATGCAGCATACCTAGATATAACGACCAAAACTTGCCTGTCGTTCGACAGGGAGTGTTGGTATACCGTATTATGTTAGACACTGTTTAGTGTCTGAAAAAATCATGTTTACATACACGACCTTTCGGGAAGTGATCCTACTGCAGCATCTAGGTAAGTGTTAGTATACGGATTTTGTTATTTTTTTCTTAAGCTTGGTGGCTAAAGTTGGTACGTTAACACACACATTTTGTTACTATTCCTCTTAATGTTACTAGAAGCCCTAGAATTGTTATTGGTCCAAAGGTACTTGGAGTGGAATCGGGAGAGATTTTGAAGACAAATTCCTAGCATCTACAGCAATAGCTTCGCCCCGACTCAGTACAAGTATAGCCGCCAAAAAGGAAAGAGCCGTTCAAAAGACTGTAAAATACTCCAAATAAACAACAGGAAACACCCCTAGACAGGAGCGACATCGTTGGCAATGATGTTGATGACAATTTCACCCAGATATTCTTAATTTCTCTTATCATTGCAGGAAGATTGAAGGATCATAACTGGGGCAATGGGGCGTTCTTTCTCCCACCCGAACCCACGCATTATGCGTATGCATCACAACACGGCTTAATATAGCGGCCGAACTCGCTCGCGTTAATTCAGCGTATTCCATTACCACCATTACGTGTCGCAGACCTACCATATGTGGCGGATTTTACGATCGCGATTCGCTAAATTACGGTTCACAGCACCAATCACGGTACACACACTCCCCGACCTGATACAACAGTCCCGTTCCGGAAGGCCAGGCGCAAGTCTGAGTTCAGTTTACGTATGGTGAACTATAAACGTACATACACGTACAAGAGGGGCCAATTGAAAACCAAACTCCAACACAATGGAACCTGAATAGCCTAGCATGTTTTCCCGTCACATGTGTTATCGCCCAGCAGTATTCTTCCGCACACTCCACTCACTAGGCTTTCATTCCCGCATGGAAGAATACGGCGCTTCTTTCAAAAAGTGTTATTATTCCAGTTTTCGAATTTTTAAAAATTGTTTAATTCCGAAAATGCGTAACTTGAATTTGCATAAGTCGAAGGATGCCTGCAAATAAAAGATTTGTTTGTAATATTCTATAACATCAAACATCTTAAATTTGCCTAAACATTTAACGCAATTAGCTCGAACTTTCACGTTAGCACGCAAATTATATTTTCGTAAAATTATCATTTTCTGCTTAAATCTACAAAGTCCTATTCGCGCTTGGCGTCAAGTACATTTTATAACTCATTTCAACACAACACAACAACAAATTTAATCAAAATTCGATCAGCAGTTTCGTTGGTGAAACAAGTTGACGGATAGACTAACAGGCATGGCCTCCCTTCTGTGGGCTCATATTATTGAGCTTATGCAATTAGAGAGCAAAATAGCAAATTCAATAAATATAACACAGCAGTCTTAAGAAGTCGTAACGTAACGCGTCGTCCGATGAGAAACTTCACACTACTCATCACCGAAATCTTAATGCATTACCTTTACAGTTAAGCCTATGGAGTCTTTGTTCCGGTGATTTTCAATGTCACCGTGCTAACCTGTCGAAACGATGAAGCACATTCATACGAATGACAAAGAAGATAAACCGTCACTTAAAGAATATTTACGACAGCGTCGTTTGAAATACGCACATATGGGAGTTTGGATACTTGATGTTAAATATATATTTCAACAAGGTAAGAAATTTACACATAAACCACAATTCTGAAGCTTTCCTAACAAGATTAATACGGAAACGGAATGTATAATTATGTTGTTCATGATCGAACAGTTTAAAAATCTATAATGCATCAATACAACAGACGGTGACCTGTAATATACGTAAAATATGTGGAATGAGTGAAGAAAAAAATATATAGTAATCCTAAACGTATTTTTATTATGCGTTCCAAATCTTCCAGGTCCACTGACGTGTGCACAGTACGTCCGAGTTGGGCACAGCCGCAACACTTAACAAGCAGTAGTTCTCAAACAGCTTCAAGCCCAACATGAATTGTACAAATGCCCAATTCAGTCTAACCCCATACAATCTAAACTAACATAATACGCTGTAATTCGCGACACATATGAGCAAAGAGCAAGTAAGATGGTTAAACAGGTAACAAAACTGAAGTATCATGACAATGGCAATTTTCGCCGTATGGAGTGTAATGAAATATATCCCACCTGAAATGCTGTCCTGGGTAAAGCACCATAAATTTTAATGTAACTGCTCAGCTACTGAAGCGTAAACAATAACGAAGTACTGCACAACTCACCAGCACGTAACGACGCGAAAACTGGCATTTGTCACTTTCAACCACTGCTCGTTCACTGTCGCCCATATGAAAAGCGCCAGAGGCGCTTTCTACTAGCAGTTGCTGTATGCAACAATTCACTACATAATACATAATTTCCCTCATACTTGAGAATTTCTCTTTCGTTTTTGTTTCTATGACAGAGGGGAAATTCGTCGTTGGCAGCACAACTACACGGTGCTCAAGAAAGAACAGCCGATACTATAAAGCTGGTAAACTTTTACTCAACAAAAGTGCTTAGTGTTGAAACAGACACCCTTTTCACTACCAGCCATCATCTCCTTGTATGACTATTGGACATATTTTCAACAAGCTGATATTTTTGCTTCTCTCCCTACAGCTTCCTTGGAGTTGACACGTTTTACGAATCCATTCTCATCTTCCGATCGTGTTTTTCCATCTTTCAACCTCGTTTTATCTACAAGGATGGATATTAAGAACTATTAAATCAAATTTCAGTTTAATAAGACCTATGGTATGGATATTCCAAGAAGGACCGAATCAGCCAATTATACTACAGCCTATAGACAAATAAATCGTCAACAGAGTATGAAAATATAGAGATGGTAGGTCCCGAATTCCCCCTCCCCCCGCCCTTTCAAATATGAATCAAGAAATTATAGTTTAATAATCACGTTACTTTAGGAAGTAAAACGGCAGTACATGTACGCATAAAGTAACATGAAGGAGCGTTCGGATCGTTGCTTCCTGGACCGTTCAGGGATGACCATACCATTTAAACAACTCCAGTCATTCTTTTTGTTCCTGCGTAAGTACAGATATGGTGATAGTTATAGAAAGTTATTACTGTTATCAGTGCCTCTTGTTATTTATTGCATGTCTTTGAAGAAACTGTTTTTACTATCCCTACGTTATTTCTGTGTTAAAGTTATTGGTCACAAGCTGAAATAATTACCCCGCCTCCGCATTTTGTAATTTTTGGTTTACAAGTACTATTTCGTGCACAATCTGTAGGTACATTCATAGTACATATATGTACCAAATTTCATATTCCCACATGTAAGCAATAAACATTAAATAGTATCATTGCGAGTTTATATTTTCCTTAATCATCCAGCGTGCAAATCACTTGAACAAGAAAATGAATAACTGGGTAAAAATGTGACGTGACATTAAGAAGAATTTCCACTCCCACTATCGGGTCACACCAAAACAAATCACATTTATGTGACACCATATTACTTAATAATAATCAAGTTTAACCAATATTATTAAATAGTAGATTTTTATTCTTGCACTAATTACTCAGTAGGAAAATGACATTATCCCAAATCACACACTCTCTTACGCCTATCTGACTCTGGCGTATTTCTCATTCTTATCTCGTAAACGGTGAAATGTTTCAAATGCACGCAGATCTTCATGTAAAATGTCCATTATTAAACCAAATACGTATTTGGCAGACAGATTTTTTAAAAATATCCCCGGTATAAAATTTCACGAACAATCCGGTGCAGACAGAACAAAGCTCGACGGAGCTGCTAATTGCTTTTCGAAATTGTTTTGCCTAAAATGCCTAAAAATGTAGAGCCAAGAACGATAAGTGAGCCATACTGAAGTTTGTAGTTCTTTGTAGTCCAATTTCATACTCTCAGCCCATATTTCAGACCTGTGAGGGAACATGTCCCACTTCACGAGTCTGGTCACCATTGCCACCATAATGTTGCTGGTGGCTACATATAACTGCCGCTGTGAGAACGAAGTGCAAGAAGTCTGGAAAAGCAAGACCCAGACCCCAGGACTGTGGAGTGCTCTCGGCTGTATGATAACAGATGATGACATAACCAAGTGCGTGAGGGATCGCACTATTCACGGTATGTCCACCACAGAACTATACTCACTCCCACATAATCCCTGCTGCTGATATTCCATTTTTACAACCTCCTATTATTGTGAAAACTGAAAAGGTTGGAAAGTATCTTGTAATGGCGATACTCATATACAGTAAATAAAATTTTAGTCATCTTTTTATAATCTCAGCTCTGAAAACTGTGACCACTGATGTGCCAAGGCGGCAGGACTTCTTTGGCACACAACGCAGTGTCTCATTGGCACGTGTTTCATAAAACACGCTGTTCTCTCTCGTGGTGCCTGAAAGCACTTACATACCACCAGCGGGAGACGTGCCACATACATCTACAATATATCACGCACAGTGTGTCACACAATAATTTACTTTTAAAGTATACACGAATAAGCGTGGATTAATATCGATGAGAAATCCTCCAACAAGTTGCGCAGACATTTACAAACTCACACGTTTCTAATACAAACAAGAACGATCCATCTGGTACGCCATTCTCTTCGAGAGAACGATAACACTCTTCAACAAAAAAAAATCTACAAACAAGGGACCACTACAAGCAAATATTCACAGGCCATCTCCCAAGAAGTGTCTACATTCTTCCTATTTTTAACATTTTTAACCTGTTGTGTTGTATTTTCTTTACAGCAATCCTTTAAAAATATTTTTAAAAACTTACATACATTCGCAATATTTTTTCAATCTTTATTCCCAAGGCTATCGACTATTGTTGTGTATATATTTTTATATAATGGCATATGCAAGGCATCGATAGCTCAATCCCAGTACAACTGTGTACATTGTGTCTTTCATGTCCGTACATTAATTGATAATTATACAATACAACACCACCAAAATGCACAATATATAATTTACAATTAAGATATTATAACAGCAACATGTTTCGACTCTCTTCAGATCTCTTTCAGGGAATGCATATCAATTATATGTATACAACAAAGATTTTAACTAAAAATCTATGTTTTATATGTATAAATGATGTGCACACCCTGACGATGAACCGGAGAGGGTCAAGACATGTTGGAGTTGTAGTATCTTAATCGTAAAAAATATATATAATAATATTGTACATTTTGTTGTTGTTGTCTGATATAACTGTGTACATACTTGTCTTTTCTTTTTTGTGGTTACCCTGATAAAGACCATGTTTTGTCGAAACATGTAACTAATCTGTGTTTTGACTGGATTTATTCTGCATTATTTGAATTAACTCATTAAGATATGTTTATCCACAATTTACATACATAGTATTTTGTTTGGATTTTTTACATTCTCTGAACAATGCTACAATATGATATATAGATATGACAGCAAATGTATGAAGAGAGTGTGAATTAGTTGGAACACTAATTCTACGTACCTGACAGCACTCAAACTCCCTAATATTAACTGAATGCAGCTGTCAAAGCATATAGATGGCAAGTGTAATCGTTTAAAGACGTTGTCTACTCCTGAGATTACACAACATCGATGGTAGATAAATGAATATGTAGCATTGGTGGAATTATGTTAACAAATGAAAACTTAACGTATTTGGAGAAAACCCTGTCCCAGTGCCACTTTATCAACAAATCCTATATCAGATGGGCTGGGACTGAATTTGGGTTACTTGCCCACTGAAAATTTCTTCTGATGTAATTGTGTTCTGCTCAGTGTAGAAGAATACTCAAAATTATTAATGCTTTTGAACAAAGTGTATGTTTAGTGCACCAACTAAGTTATGCCACATTGCTGTCCGTTGCAGATAGGAAGGATAAGGCAGATGAAAGCGATGAGGAATTAACTGCTCCATCAGATGATGACAATCCAGGACTCCTTGATTCTATAAGCGCTTTTGTGAATGATGGAATCTTCGGGATCTTTGGAGACGATGAAAAGGACAGAAATAAAAAGACTAACTCTCATAATGGTGTAAAAGACCATCCTGATAATTATGACAGCCATAATAATGAAGCAGAATATGATGATGATGATTATGATGATGATGATGATGAAGAAGAAGATCACGATGCCAATGATGAAGACAACAAGGACGATGACGACGACGATGATGATGATGATGATGATGACGACGATGATCATGATGATAAGGATCATGATGATGAATATGATGATTCTGAGGAAGATCTGGATGATACCCAAAATTTTGTAAATACATCCAACAGGACAAATTCAGTAGCTATAAAGAGAAAAAGTAAGAGAAGTGTGACAGAAGGTAAGTAATGAAATTAATAAAACTAATAATGATGTATATTATTTTGTATCACATAGAAATTCTTTTTTTATTGTGTGACATTCTTAATTTTATACAAGTTTAAATTTTATGCAAATTATCATACTCATTACTTTAGAATTTTATGGGCCAAAATTATGTTTGCTTCACAACTTTTGTGTTGGTATTCCATAACAGATTTCACACAACTCTGTTGAGTGGTTAGAGTAATGAAACATATAGACAGATGGTTGGTAGACAGTACCTTCCACTTATGCAATTTATTTATGCACAGAGTGGAAAGAATCATAAAAATTGGAAATTTGGCATCAAATGTAGGTTTAAAGAAACACCCAACTAGATGGCATGAGAGCTGAAATAGTGCAAGCTGCAGATGGCGAAATGTTAAAATAAAATCTGCCTGTAGTCAGTTGACAGTCAGTAAACTGAGTGTAAGTTGCGAGACAGAAGTTTTCTATTTGGCCATGTTGTCAGCTACTAAAATATATTACACTGGTGGTAGATGAATGAATTATGAGTACGGAGTATGGTATAAGTAACATTGACAAGGGAGTCCTGAAGTGTTGGAAGAAAAGCTTTTCCATGTGCCACTTTATCTACCACAAGTCCCACTTTGCCATGGGATCCAACATGGACTAGCAAATTGACAGGCCAGTCACTCTGCCTGATCCAAGGCATGGCCAGACGGTCAATTCCAAATGGTTCTGATGCAGTATGTTGCACTTACGATTACAAGTAGTTGGTTTCTGGATTCCGTCCACTGTCTTCTATTCAGAAATAAACACAAAGTGACGGAGAAAGTACAGTAACCAAATGATAATAAACTATGATTGTGCTTCAACCTCAAAAAAGTCTTTGTTTTGCTCTTTATACTCAACCCACTTCTGCTTGCAAAGTAATTCAACAGTGAACGGACATTAATCGACAACTTCACACTACGGCCACATCAGTTCACAAGGAAATAATTGCCAGTACTTATTAAAATAGGAGGTCATTAGATATCATAGGAGTAAACACAAAAATAACAAATGCCTGTGCAGTGGAACAAAACTGGTTTCCTCTCACAGACAATTTACTGCCTCAGCCTCACAGCTATGCTGCATGGTAAGCTTTTGTAAAACAACTTGATTTGAAGAATTCATTTCAGTTTATTTTATTAATAAGTTCCATTCCTTGCATTCGATAGATGAAGACAGTCGAAGGAGGAAGAGGAAGGGAGACAAGCTGATGAAGCTCATGATGCTGGGCATGATGCTCAAATCCAAGCTGAGTACATTCATGATGGTGTTTGGAACTTTGCTGCAACTCAAGTTCCTTGCTCTCTCAATACTGAACCTGATAATTGGGATTGTGCGCTTGTACATTGACCTCACAAAGAAGAAAGATCCACACAAAGTAGTCTACTATGAGCAAGCTCACCACCAACATGTTTACGATCAGCAGCATGAAGACAAGGGATGGCTAGGAGGCTGGTTCTCCAAGAAAGATGATGTTATGCGTCGTGATATCAATGAAGATCCACATATTATGGCCTACAGTGGCCAGAAGCCATCAACATAATACAAGTATATGGCATATGCGTCTGAATTGTAACGTTTCTTAATTGACTACAGTCTGCCATTTGGTCAGCCTAAGTACAGCAATGAAAGGTTCGCCTACACTGCCCTGTCTTTCAGAATGTACAGCATCCCTCTTTTATCGTTTCCCACAGCACAGCTGCTTTAACTTGCATTCACCAGGACATGTCATGACAGCTGTAATGTACCAGATAATGATAAAAGGGACATTCTCTATAATGGATGAAGTACAGTGAAAGTAAGTTTATTTCAGTTCAATTTCTTGCAGTATTTTCTGTGGTCATTTTTCATTACAGCTATAATGCACATGTCTCACATATGAAGAGACTTTCTAACTAACTTGGCTTACAACACATTTTCTAGTGAACATATATATATCTATGTTATGCTCCCAAGTTCATTCAGATGTCATGTAAATAAAGCTCCTATTTTTCAAATATGCAAAAAAATTATATAAGTCATAACAAAGAACTTCAAACTTAATCTCCAATAGTTTGGGCTTCAGCAACATTCTAGTTTTGTGGGTATACTGACAGATGAAGAATGAAAAATCATGTGAGTAGTTTCAGTTACTTGTTGTAAAGGAACATCTTATGAGTTAAATAATATACAAATTAACACTAACATTGAGCTAGAAGTTCAAACTGCCAATTAACTACCTGGAATAAAAAGTTATAATAAACTGTTTCTGTGCCAGATGTATTGTAAATTCTGCCACCTCTGTAGCGATGCCAATAAAAATTTTGCATGTACTAACTATGCACTTTTGATCTCTGGTGTGAGTTGTTAATGCTTGTATACATATCTGGAAATTGATATATAACATCAAAATTTCACACTACAATAATGCTCATGGTTTTCAACACACATAAAAAGGGTTAATACAAAATCAGTAGACATACTTAGTTATGATCTATGAGAATGCCAAATCAAATGTACCCATGTACAACTGACATTACTCCTTAAGAAATATGAAATATGTTAAACCTTGCATTTTCGTCACCAGAAACTGTTTTTAACTATAGTTTAGTATACACTTTCTGCTCTAACATCTCTGATTAACATATATAACTTTTTGCAAATGTCCTTAGCTTTGTCAAAAGAAGAATTCACAGTCAAAAAGGCCTGAAACACAGACTGAAATTATGGTACCCACACACTCAACTTTTAATTGCACTACTGATATTTACAAGAAAACAACAATTATCTTTTCAAATTAAGAATGGAATGTTAATTATGCTTTTTTTTAAATTTTGAATTCCTACTCATTCCAGTCTATTTAGAAGGAAGTCTTTTGTGTCCTTTGTATTTCCAATCACATTCAATAGCCTGATCACTAGCAGTGGTAACTATGAACCAGAAAATTTTTGTCATCACAGCACATGAGAGTAACAGACCACAAATCTTCTTTTCCATTATAGTGCTTCACTCTGTCCTCTTAATATTAAATTATTTAAACAAAATTAATTGTAATTAAGGAAAAACATAGCATATATTAATACTTACTAGTCACATTCAGAGTGACAATTTGAATGAACTACAATTTATTACTTCAGACATTTTGTAACATTACACTACACAGACTACTGCGTATGTTATTTGTAACCCCCAGACTCTGAATGAAATTAAATGTTTCCATTCATGACAAGTGATAATATTGCAAATCCATATAAAAATTCTGTAATTTTTGCTTCACTCATTGTCAAATGCCATTTTTCACATTGAATGACACCAGAAACTTATTTTGTGTTGATGTGCAAACAGAAACTGAAATTGTTACAAGTTTTAATGCAGTCACTGAGAGGAGAGTGTGCCTTATGTTTTCTACTGTCTTTCATACCAACGTGACTAACAGTGCACTTCATATTGTGGTTATTGTAAAGTGGCTGTACGTTATATTTATTAGGCTGTCCTATGGTTATGGCACAGGCCATTTGCACAGATCTCCACCTTCAGTCATTCATTCATTCATTTACTGAGAATTCAACTAATCCATTTCTGGTAATACCACCATAGGATGTAGAATTTATCATCAATCACGTCATTCCAATTAAAATAAACAGAAATTGTCGTAGTCATGGTTTAAAAATACCATGAAACGTCACAAGTTTGAATCTTACTATAATTGAAATATTCAGCTACACTATATAATGACTGTAACAGTAAGAAATCCATAAGAGCTTTTTAAAACTGATTAAAATTACTTTGCAACAGATTTATTTGAGTAGGAAGATTATTATATATCTTGATGCCAGCATAATGGGGACCCTTTTGACACATAGATAAATTGGAGTGTGGCTGAAATAAGTTATTGTTATTTCTAGTTTTAAAGACATATAATTCAGGAGTTTGGTTAATTACTCTCCATGATTGAAAACAAACACAGTTATAGCACATATATATTCAGCCGTCAAAGGTAATATTCCTAACATTTTAAAAAATTCTCTGCAGGAATCTCTGCTTCCAAGTCCCATCATAATTATAATAATTTTCTTTTGTGATCTAAAAACTTCCATTCTATATGAGGAGTTTCCCCAGAATAACAGTCATCACTGAATGAAAATGATCAGAATAAATCATCTTAAGTATATCTTGCAATAAAAATGGTTTGACTATGCTAATTATACAGCTTGGCTTAATCTAGGTACAATTTTAACTATGTGACCTTTCCAGCATAATGTACTATTTATCGTTATTCCTGATCAGCGTCCTTCCTTGTGACAATGTCAGAACTTCATGCATAACCAGTAGGATATAACTGTTTCAGATAACACACCAAACAGTGCCACCCCAATTTTTACCCATCTTCAACTTCAGAATATCCTCTCACTAGAAGTGTAAGAAATACTGATTCTTTCTACTGCCCTATACTTGTGGATAGAGGCCAGATGGTCAAGTCTAGAGGCGTAAGCCACAACAGCGTTTTTATCATGAAATGCTGACAGCAGCAAATGGAGAAACTAATGAATGAATAAATAAATAACAGCTGGAGTTCACTTTTACATGTAGTACTGCACTTTAAGTTTGTTCATTAACTTATTTTTAATTTATTTGTTTATTTATATTTTATCCATTTTATTTATTGTAACACTATTATAAATAAGATTAATCATAGTTCATTCATAGTTATTCAACACACATATTTGTTGCAATGCAGTGTTTTGTAACTCTCAATTACAAAATGTAAAACACAAAATAAACAAAAGTAATTCCAGTGTTCATAACATATATGGTTACAAATGATTCCTTTTAAACCAAATGTGTTACAGGACATTATACAACAGTGTCAAACATACTTACTGCTACATTAAAATTTCAATCCTTTAATAATTGCTGTTGGGTCTAACCTAATTAAATGTAATGCTCTAAGTACAGAAAAGTACAGGTTCTTCATAGAATGGTTGACTCTTCTTTACTTTACATAATGTTAATGGAAAAACATACAATTACAATTATAACAGTAAATCAATGGTCATCTACAAGAAGATAAGGAGTGATGGTCTGCCTGTCAAAAATGTCCATAACTGACCAGAATGTTATTCCAGAACCTGTTCAATATGTCCTCCACCCACTTCAACAGAATGGCACATATTTACAATGAAACTCTGTACTCTCAGCCTCAAAACTTTGTTATTACTATTTTTTGTGAGTGAATATTTCACTTTTCAGATCTGCCGATACTATGAAGATAATTGTTGTGACATAATCCTTTTAAAAGCCTCACAAAAAGTAATTATGAGAATTAATGTCAAGAGAGTATGGTGGCCATGACCAACCAAATCTGATATGCCCAGGCTAGCAGTCTGAAATAACTATGTAAATGAGCGTTTAAATTGTCCACAACTGCGTTGGCAGTTTATGTGCGTGTGCATGTGCATTTGTGTGTGTGTGTGGGTTTGGGGGGGGGGGGGGGGTTTCTCGCATGCTCTCAACTTGTTGGGGAAAACATATGGGGCGACCACAAAAAAATTCATCACTACACGT
>Ga0123352_10014078_pt1 | contig 12719 bp, 7 predicted proteins | sample TergutLab28metaG_FD_89700 | JGI IMG/M metagenome (GOLD analysis project Ga0123352, IMG submission 89700) | Labiotermes labralis P1 segment gut microbial communities from Petit-Saut dam, French Guiana - Lab288 P1 | ecosystem: Host-associated > Arthropoda: Insects > Digestive system > Gut ... | reverse complement strand
TAAAGGTAAAGTGCACCGTTGTACAGGCACTGAGGTTCTGTACAGGCCGTACGGTCCATAGGGGGAGTAGAGGTATAGGTAAAGGTAAAGTGCACCGTTGTACAGGCACTGAGGTTCTGTACAGGCCGTACGATCCATAGGGGGAGTAGAGGTATAGGTAAAGGTAAAGTGCTCCGTTGTACAGGCACTGAGGCTCTGTACAGGCCGTACGGTCCATAGGGGAAGTAGAGGTATAAGTAAAGGTAAAGTGCACTGTTGTACAGGCATTGAGGCTCTGTACAGGCCGTACGGTCCATAGGGGAAGTAGAGGTATAGGTAAAGGTAAAGTGCACCGTTGTACAGGCACTGAGGGTCTGTACAGGTATACGGTCCATAGGGGGAGTAGAGGTATAGGTAAAGGTAAAGTGCACCCTTGTACAGGCACTGAGACTTTGCACAGGTGTACGGCCCATAGAAGGAATAGGGGCATAGCTCTACTCTTTCTTGACCACTGCACTAGAAGGCGGTGAGGGGTCAGCTTCACGCCCCGGCCGCTATTTACCCCCGGGAAAGACCCGGTACCCATTGTACAGGAGGCTGGGTCGGCCCCAGGGCCGGTCTGGACAGGTGCGTAAAATCTCGCCTCCACCGGGATTTGGTCCCCGGACCGTCCAGCCCGTAGCGAGTCGCTATATCGACTACGCTACCCGGCCCACAAAATTGAGCATACGCCTAGTATAATCAAGACAGGCAACGTACCGATAACGTAACATTGTGGCGCGTTCGCATAATATTTATACCTCCTCGGCTATCCGAACAGCCTGACACCATTTCATTCGCACATGGCGATTTAATGTCGCCAGCAACAATAAAGCGTACTCAGGTCTTCGCGTAATTAAAGTGCCCGATATTTTTGTCCGACCTTAAATAAACGTTGACGTTCTCGACAGATTTCAATGAGACTTCAACATCAGATTTCACTAAAATCCCTCCAGCGGAAACCGAGCTGATATCCGCATTACGGCAAGACATGACAAAGATAAGAGTCGCTCCTCGCGAGTACGTAAAAGCGCCCAAAAACTGCTTACTGCGGATAAAACAAACCGCTCGTGAGGTATGACGAATGGTGAGGAACAGCCCTTAATGGAAATGAAGCTATAAATGAAGCTATAAATAAAGACCTACACACTGCAACGACCTGCACTCCAGAGGTCGTCTGCAGCTTCGAGTCTTGCAAATCATTCAGGTCTGTTGGTTCAATGCTTCAATGACAGGAGCAAAATGAGAAGCGTGATGAACCTTCAGGCTACATGAACATTTACACCAGTGACTCCTCCAGAAGAGTGCCGTCCTCCGCCGGGAATATGGAGGCAGCAGATTCCTCCGACTGGTACTGTACCAAGTACTGAACACGGTGTCACATACCAAAATATAAGAATCTCAGCGCTTTGAAAAGTTTAAATGGTACAGAATATACTTTATATTGTTCATTCCGTGCACTGTCGCAACACTCACACAACACACACAACACTCACACAACACATACAACACTCATAAAACACACAACACACAGCACACACACAACACTCACATAACTCACACAACACACACACACACACCCAACACTCACACAACACTCACACAACATACATAACACTCACACAACACACAACACTCACACAAAACACACACACACACACAAAACACTCACATAACTCACGCAACACTCACATTACACAAAACACTCAGACAACACTCACACAACACTCTATAACACTCACAAAACCCTCAGACAAAAACACACACACACACACACACAACATCCACATAACTCACACAACACTCACAAAACATTCACACAACACACACACAACACGCACACAACACACACACGCACAACACTCAATAACACTCACACAACACTCACACCACACACACAACACTCACATAACTCACACAACACTCACACAACACACACAACACTCACATAACACTCACACAACACTCAATAACACTCACAAAACACTCACACAATTATTCTACGAACAGTTGTCTACATATTAACAATCTGAATTTTGTAAACCACTTCAAAAGTGTACAAACGTGGCTAATTTGGTTTTATGCGGTATTGTCTTGGTTTAGATCCCTGAAGATATTCCCTTGTGGACCGAAACATATGGGAATATTCAGTGTGATATTATAACATAAATATCTAAAAAACGATATTATGCATTTCGTTGGATGAGTGTTGCGAATTGGTAGAGTCCAGTTGAAATGTGATGGCACACGGTGACGCACGGGAGGGGAAACTGGCGAACGGAGTGGGTAGCCAGTACCCTTCACACTACCCCGGAACACGGTGTATCCAGCATTACTGCCGCTAATGTGCACACCTCGGCTGCAAGTAGTCGACTGAACTGACGCCCCCGCCGATTTAAATCGATTCGTCCGTTTCGCCGAAAGACGAACTCTGGTTTCTGCGCGTGTGCCATCACATTTCAAACGCAGTCTACCGAGTATGTTTTGTGACTGCAAAGCTATTAGATATTTTTATCTTAACCATTTGTTTGTCCCCCTTTAAAAATGTAATTTACGTATTTACAGAGTGTTTTGGCAATTAAAGTAAGTTTTGTTTAAACAATAATAAAAGTTACGGTGATTTCATATATGAAACATAATGTTCAATTAAAGACACGGTCGGTAAACGCAGAGTGCTGCAGTATCGTGTGCCTGAACACGTCAGCTTTATCGCACTGAAAGCTTACACCCACCGGAACATCCCGTGAGATCTGCCATTTTCGGGGACAAAATAAAGGGGTCTGTCTGCAAGAAAAGCTTATTATCCATAAGATAAAACAGCGACTAAAGGACTGTATTGCATAGAGGAATGTTATGCGAGATAAAATCAGTGAGATTACACATTCAGTGCACAAACAGGTACGAACTGTCGAACTAAAAGATAACCGTCGGAGCCGGATAGCTCGGTCTGTCTTGTAGCCAGCGGGGTGGATGATCAAAGTATCGACATCGATTCCTGGCAGGGGCAGTCCGCAGCGTGCGACCTGGCGTTTGGTCCAAACAGACTGCTTCTGAATGGGTTTTGGGAGCGGGGAGGGGGGGGGCCTTTAACTGGTGTTAAGGTGACCGGAACGCCAAACAGCCGAGGTTAAAATGCGTGGAGCTATACTTACACTCCGCCACGTGTTCATGGCGCAGTACTAATGGGGCAACTTAACATTTTACCTGTAAAATCTTCACACGAATAGCACACAAGGATCAAAAATGATATGATGTGTAAAATTGACAAGAACGCAATTCGGACGAAGTTACGTACGGCTTCCAAGTTGTAAAGAACCCCTCCATTCCCGTTAATTGAGTTAAAAACAAATATTTGCAATGTTTCCTTTTAGCAATCGCGGCTGCAGTAGCGGACAGGTGCTCGCCTGCAGAGCATGGACTGTTCGAACTGCCTGATGAATAGACATGATCAATGAACTGTTTGTTCTGCCGTATGTTCAGAAACAATTTGCACTTTACGTCTACTGCTGGTCTGACTAGTAAACGCGGAAACCACCGCCTGCAGGTAACATTGCCCTCCTGCTTAGTACGCAGAAAACTACAGTATCCAGTATCTGCAGGCACATGATAATTGCCTGTAAACTCTTGAATCTCAAAAATTTGTAGCCCGTCCTTGTTTAGGCCGAGAATAACATTTTAAAAAATTGGCACGTTGACTCGTCGCGTCTATAAAACTTAAACATTCTTCTCACCTGTATGGGCTCAGTCGGTATAGCGACTCGCTACGGGCTGGACGGTCCGGGGATCGAATCCCGGTAGAGAGCTAGATTTTCCGCACCCGTCCATACCGGCCCTGGGGCCCACCCAGCCTCCTATACAATGGGTACCGAGTCTTTCCCGGGGGTAAAGCGGCCGGGACGTGGCGTTGACCACCCACCTCATTTAGCGCCGACGTTAAGGGAAGAGTAGAGCTATACCTCTACTCCCCCTTTGGGCCTTCGTGGCATGTTCTAGGGTGAAACTTAGCTTTACTTTTTCAGCTGTAGATTCACGTACAAGACAGTATGGTGTCAGAACCCAGAAGACCACACGCTCAACTTAACCTCACACCTCGATAGATAAACCTTCTCGCTCTGCAACCACAGATATCTTCTACTACGGATCATAAACACGATCCCTTTTTCCATCCAACATCAAATACCGTAAAAAACACTCAGGTCCTCCGTTACAAGCAGATTTCGCTACGACGCGACTGTCAGGTAAAGTAAAATGTAAAGTTCACCCTAGAACAGGCCGCAAATGCCCAGAAGGTGGTAGAGGTACAGTTCGCACTTTCTTTAACCTCGGCCCTAGATCGGGGTGGGTGGTCAACTCTACATTCCGGCGGCTTTACCACCGGGAAGGGGGACCGCAGTAGCACAGTGTTTAAGGTGCTGTGCTACAAATCGGAAGGTCGCTGGTTCGATCCCAGCTGGCGTCAGTGGGGTCGACTCAGCCTCTAACAGAAATGAGTACCCGGAGTATTTCCTGGGGGTAAAGGCGGCAGGTGCGTAAGACTGACAACCTACCACTATCCTGTCCCGTTGTCACGAAATCTGGGAACCTTAACTTCCTAAGAACCCTCTGGGCCTGTCCAGGCCTGTAATGGGACTGCTTTACCTTTACCCTACCACCGGGAAACAGACCCGGTACCCGTATGAGGCTCGGTGGGCCCCAGCGCCGGTCAGGACGGGTGCGGAAAATCTCGTCCCCACCGGTATTTGATCCCCCGGACCGTCCACCCCGTACATCAACCATGCTAACGTAGCCCACTCCTTGACAGCGACTTTGTCCACGTGTTCGTCAAATAGAAGTACGTACAGCTAGAGGCATCTTGGACTACCCTAGTGTTGGGTAACGAGTGGGAGGACAATGGCAACTGCAAGATGATGACCAGCGAACCTGGAGATGCTTCATGCATACTGTCACGGCTTTACATAAGCATATGACACGTCAGGTCTTAGGCAAAGAAAGCTACAAAGAAGATTTGCATTTCAAATTTTCACTTCACTTCCCTTACAAAGAATGACATCACGCCAAGCGGAATTCCACTTGACGCCCAGTTTTCGTCATGATGTAATCATTACTGAGAAGGTTAGACTTGTACTGAGGAGATGTCCACTTCGAAATATGGTCAGGACACCGACTATTCTGATCGCGTTTTTCATCGTTTTCTTCAGTCTCTCCGGGCAAATTTTCGGGTAGTATCTAGAATTCACGGTAGCTTCCCTCCAGTTTCTCTCTTGTCCATCACCGTTTCAGCGTTCTTTAACCTACCTGCCACGACTTGGCTTCAGTTTTTTGGGCAAAATTCTGAGTGCCACTGGATTCCCACAAGCACCATTTACCAATATCAACTGTCAAATGCAGATCATGCGGTGGGACAGGACAGTCGGCTTAGCAAGTAGGCTACGGGCTCCAGGGTCTGGGGGTCGAATCGCAAAGAGGGCAAAAGATTTCTGTCTTCTCCAAGACGTCCAGCCTGGCTCTGGGGCCCACCAAACCATCTATTCGGTGGGTACAGATTTTCTTCCTCGGGGGTAATAAGGACGGGGCCTGCAGTTAACAACTCACCACCATGCAGTGCCCATGTTAAAAATGAATGGAACTATACGTCTACTCCTATAATATGCCTTCCAGGGGTGGATGGGGGACAGCTCTACCTGTACCCTGTTAACGCAGCTGGTCCCTATCACGTTACACCACCGGTCTGCGCTACTCTCCATTTCTTAGCATGTGGTGGCGACATCATTTGCAGATCCCAGTGGCCGCTTTGGCAAAGGCTGTTCGCTTGCTGGGATTGCGGGTTCGAATCTCGCCGGAGCATGAATGTCTGTCTCTTGCGAGTGTTGTATGTTATCAGGTAGAGGTCTCCGCGAAGGGTCCATCCCTTGTTCAGAGGAGTTCTACAGAGTGTGATGTAGGAACCTCATTGACGAGACGTAGGCCCACTTGGGCTGCAAAGCATGAGAAAAAAAATACATCTGTAACAGAACAGCCGTACTAATGACTGTCTGACATAATAGTACGAATCCACCCGTCTTTCAAAACCTTACACATCACACTAACATGTCTCTGACCACTGTAACATACGATTTACAATCTATATTTAACCCTTTAAAGACGAAGCGTAGACGGCTTTATTTAAAGACCCAGTCCGTACCGGGCTGTAAACACTTTTCATCTCGGTTATAGAACTCAATCAGTTTAGGCTGTAAGTGGCGCAAGTCGCTGTTTGTTCTGAGGTAAATACAAAACATCAATATTTGTGGGTAGAATTTACAACTCTTGGAAATTAAAATTTTGGTACATCACGTAACCAGTAGGCTTTAAAACGTTAAACAACTGGTATCAGGGTGCGCAATCATAACCCATATTTTCATATGGTTTCCATCGCTGCCATCTGGTCATGAGTAACTACAATCGGTGACTGACTCAGACACGCCAAGGGTATTATAGGCCTATATATCAGATAAGGCAAACAAAGACTTCTAATACGATAAAATATTTTTTAAAATGTGTCGAATGTCACAAAAAAATGTGAAGTTGTGTTCTATTTAATTAAGCGGTACGCCATGAAGGTGTACGTATGAGTGGAGTTATAGCTCCATGCATCCTTAACCTCGGCACCAAAGGGCAGTAAGTGGTCAGCTCCACACCCCAGCCGTCTTACCCCTGTGGGACAGCTCTTACCATTATTTGAACAGAAGGCTGGGTGCGCCTCAACATCGGTCTGCTTGATGGAATGAAAATAAAAATGTCTTGGGCTTGCACGGAATCGAACCCGATTTCCCGGCATTCCAAGCCCGTAACCCAGATGCCACACGCATTGAACTAACCCGGCTTCGCCACGTCACGGAATAATTACATCAACTAATACTTTCCTCAGTGTACGAAACAATGGGATGTTATCTGTGTCTCACATACACGTTACCTAGGGCAGTGTTTCTCAACCTTCGTGAGACCGCGGCCCGGTAAATTCTTTTTTCATAAGACGAGGGCACGGTCCCAACAGATTTATTCGTCAGTACCTTCCCAATTTTTTTTAAGTTCATACATTAAACTAAAATAAGTATTAATAATTAATTATGGCATAATCATAAAGAGTATTAGTACAATTATGTGCATAGTGTGGCATGTTGACAAATATAAAATTACATTTAAATTAGTTATCAATTCCAGGAGATCCTCTCGTGGCCCGGTATAATTGACGTCAGGGCCCGGTACTGACCTAGTGCAAGACAAATGTTGGATGTTGCAATTATGAAATCTTAGCCTAATATTAACCTTTTAAAGCCTAGTGGTTGCTGTATGTACCACTAGCCTTAATATTCGAATATAACAGGATATTTATATCTTCTGTACGTGTCTCAGGAAAAACATCGATGGTTTCCCTATACAACCCTCAACGAACGGTATTTTATCACCGAGGTCCCAAGTGTTTACTGAGCGGTACGGCCTAGGTCTTTACACAAAATGGACTACGTTTCGTCCTTCAATTGTTAATCTATTGCTCAAAGACGGAAGGTACTGCCCACGCGTAGTTTTCAAACCGAAAGGGAACAACACGTCATCCACTAGCTATGTCATTTCCTGTCAGAATCTGACAAGGCCTTCGTGGCAAATTCGCGCATGATAAACTCACAGACTTAATTCGCCACATGATCTCTTCATTACTCTGATATCCTTATCTAAACGGTAAAAAGTTAACGGTAAGTACTTCAAGGAGCAGATAGATGTCACATCAGTAGATGCTGGACTGTGCTAGACATTTCACAAGTCATTCGTGACTTCCACATTAACTCTGGAGCAGGGATGTGCAAAACTCGCGATACTGACGTTTCTTAACAATGCGCCACTTTACACATTTGCATCATCATCAAATAACAAATAGAAATCGCTATAACCCCGAACGAATTAGACAAAAAAAATAAACAAAAATCCGGAATACCAACAAAATTCGGTGAACGTACAAAGTACTCAATGTCCTCCAGTTCTCTGTCACATCAGTTTTCCTGGTCTACACCTATCTGCGACACGCAGCAATTGGCACGAGGCTGCTCACAGCCACGATACAGTTGGCTAGCGTTTTCAAAGGTCACAGTGTTGGTAACTGAACTGTACGGCAAAACGGCAAGAGGGCACTGCGTCTTAAGGCCACGTCCCTGCTACTGTGAAAGTAGTAGGTTTCAGTCCATTTCAATGATAATACGAACGAGTGTGGAACTTTGAAAATTATACAAGGACATCAATATTGGTACTACCTTCATTAAAGAGCAACGCTTTCAAAGGATGGGGCATTATAGCATATGGTTGGTCACTACACTGAGGTAGGAACGTAGGCTGAGGGTGTTTGAGAATAGGGTATTGATGAGAATATTTGGGCCTAAGAGGGATGAGGTAACAGGGGAGTGGAGAAAACTACACAATGACGAACTTAATGACCTGTACTGCTCACCCAATATTGTGCGAGTGATAAAATCAAGAAGAATGGCATGGGCGGGGCAAGTGGCGCGTATGGGGGAGGGGAGAGGCTAAGTACAGGGTTTTAGTGGGGAAACCGGAGGGAAGGAGACCAATGGGGAGACCCAGGCGCAGATGGGAGGATAATATTAAGTTGGATCTTCAGGAAGTGGGATACGGGGGTATGGACTGGATTGAGCTTGCTCAGAATAGGGACAGGTGGCGGGCTCTTGTGAATGCGGTAATGAACCTTCGGGTTCCATAAAATGCGGGGAATTTCTTGACTAGCTGCAAACCAGTTAGCTTCTCAGGAAGGACTCTGCTCCATGGAGTAAGTAAGCAAGTAAGTCAGGATGATGCAAGAAACACTGAGAAAATATAACAAGCCAAGCTATACCAAAAACGACCTAAGATGAGACCCAAGGCTGGATGGAAAGATGATGCCGAGAATGACATGAGAAAGAAGGGAATTGTTACATGGAGAAAAGTAGCATAGGTTAGGGATGGACGGAGGACAACAACTATGGAGGCGCTTCTCCTTCGTGGATAGTGTGGAGCTACAGGAGAAGGAGAAATCCTTTTCAGTATAGTTAAAACCAAACCTGTCTGTCTATATAGAAATAAAGCTGTTCTATAGCATACATCACTTTGAGGACTCAGTCCTACCTACTCGAAAATGAGAATTGGCTGTATACAAATTGACACAACCAGTAAAACAGATTTCTTATAGCGATGGGTTACTGAAAACATTACAACTTTCAGGAAAACCACCAAGGTCTGGTATAAGGCCTTCCATTCCATTCCACATATGGCGCTACAGCCTCTTCCGGGTTTTGGCCTCCCTCATAAGACGCCTCCATTCATCCCTATTTTCAGCTCTCCTCCTCCATCCTCTTATCCTCAGCAGTTGTAATGCATCCCTCTGGACCACATCCACCCATCTGGTTCTTGGTCTTCCCATTAGTCTTGTGGTGTAGAAGTTTCCATTTAAAACCTTTTCTGGAATCCTTTCTTCTTCCATTCTTATTATGTCACCTGCCCATCCCAACCTTCTGATTTTAATGTCCTCCACGATGTTTGGCTCACTGTATAATTTGTACAGTTCACTGTTCCATCTGGGACGCCAGCGTCTCCCCTCTTGTGTTCGGCCATATATTCTTCACAATATTTTCCTTTCACGCGTGTTTAGCATCTGCTCTGCTGTTTGTGTTAGTGTCCAGGTCACAGTTCCATAGCATAATATTGGCTTAATTAAGGTTTTGTACAATCTTATTTTGTTATTTCGATGGATTTGTTTAGATCGAGATATGGTTTGCAGGGAGCTGTAGGCTTTACTAGCTGCCAGAATCCTAGCTAGGATTTCTTCCGTTTCGTCATTGATATCAAGGCCTTGCAGTGTTAAAATGCTTCATCTACACAGTTTTACTTCAGTTTTTTGTTTGTTTTTGGCCTGACAGCCCCCCAGTGGGCCAGGTCCCCCTCATTCATGATGTTTCTAGATCACACACAACGACGCACCACAGTCGGTAGGACTCCTCTGGACGAGTGATCAGCCCGACGCAGAGACCACTACCTGACAACACACAACACTCAAAACACACAGACACCCCTGGTGGGATTCGAACTCGCAATCTCAGCAGGCAAGCGGTTGCAGACGTACGCCTTAGACCGCGCGACCACTGGGACCGGCAGTTCTAGTTGTGTGAATTTACAGAATATAAAGCCAAGGCTCGAGAAGAAAATGAGAAAGAGGAAGAAGGTCCAGCAGCCCAAGGAGACTCTTCGTGCACTGCCTCACCCTGAAAATGGAGGAACCCACCTCCCCCGAAACGTCGGTTTCCACTGACCAGTCGTCACGGAGTAACACCCTCCCATAATACTTGATCCTCACACTGCATCTCCGTCAAAACGACGGGCAACTGAATCCTGTGCAGGGACACAGGCGATGACACCGTGACAGTTATACGAAACACGTAGCCCTAAGTAGGTCTACGGTGTGGATGACAAGCCGCGTGTTTAACTTTAAAACAGCGATAACAGCGATTTAAACGGCAAAGGGATCAACATGGTTCGCACCTCAAGATTTCGACATCCGAAGACTCATGTAGCCATTCCGCAAGTGATGAACTGCATTAAAGTGACGTTTCAGACATTTCAGTCCTTCAGTTCCGCAGAAGGCTTGTCGCAGTAGCAGGCAGACACGCTTTCTGATGTGCACCAAGCGGCGGTAGACTCCAGTTGAAATGTGATGGCACACGGTGACGCATTGGAGGGGAAGTGAAGGGGAAACTGGCGAATGGAGTGGGCAGCCAGTACCCTTCACACTACCTCGGAACATGGTGTATCCAGCATTACTACCGCTGATGCGCACAACTCGGCTGCCAGTAGTCGACTGAACTGACGCCCGCGCCGATTTAAATGGACTCGTTCGTTTCGCCGAAAGACGAACTCTGGTTTCTGCGCGTCTGCCATCACATTTCAACTGGCCTCTACTTCGACTGGTTGTTATTTAACGTACACCGGAAGTGGGTGAGACTACTGATTTCATTCACAGAAGGATCTACTTGCTGAGTCAGGTGTGAACTGCTGGGAAGAATTAAATGGAATGATGGTCTTAATTAAGCCATCGTTTGTAATGGGGTTCAGGTTTGAACGACGGAATAGAAATCGTTTTTACACGCAGTGCTCCTAATGTCCTACATTCTTAATTAAATAAATATACTTGTCTTGTGCGTAATATGTGGTTACAGAAAAAGTTGTTGGTTTTATCACACGCGTCTTGGCCGCATATGTGCACCAGCACCAGTCCCAGTGGGCCGCGCGGTCTGAGGCGTACGTCTACGGCCGTTCGCCTGCTGGGATCGTGGGTTCCAATCCCACCGGAGGCATGGAAGTTTGTCTGTTGAATGTTGTGTGTTGTCAGGTAGAGGTCTCTGTGACGAGCTGGCCTCTCGCCCAGGGAAACCCTACCGACTGTGGTGCGTCGTTGTGTGTACCTTCGAAACCTCATGAATGAGGAGTCAGAATAAAGCGGGCTGAACCGTTGGGCGACGCCTGCAGCAAATAGACAACGTAGCAATTTAGGTCAGAATAAAATACCGAGTTAGTTTCCATAGACTAGGTGGTATCGTGAATGAGAGAGAGAGAGAGAGAAATGTGCACCATAACACATATATCAGTGCATTTTTACTATTATACTTGTCATTGTCGAAGCGCTATAATTTATTAACTTTTTAAAGCCTACTGGTCACGTGATGCACCACCAGTTTAACATTCAACAACTGTACGCTCTGCCCACACTGTATTTATGTGTTATATATTTATCTCAGAACAAACACCACTTCTACCAACGAGCCCTTACATCAACTTTTCAATCAGCTATTGTCGACAGAGCCGGGGATAGCTCAGTTGGTATAGTGACTGGGTCACGGTCTGGAAGCACCGGGGTTCGACGGGGTCGGGGTAACAGATTTTTCTTCTCCAGAACGACCAGACGGGCTCTGGGTTCCATCCAGCCTCCTATTCAACGGGGTAGAGCGGCCGGAGCGTGAAGTTCACAACTCAACTATTTTACCATGAGTGACGCAATGCAGTTGTTCCCCATATACGCCTGTACAGCGTGGGTTGCAAGAAGGTCTATTGTCTGATTCCCTGAGTTCAACACTGACCTAAGGTAATAATTCTATAAGTATATAGCAGTCATAACACAACTATATTACCAGGTGTACAAAACTTATAAACTACATGTTTCGGCCAATGCTGCTGTGGCCATCATCAGGTTGCATACAATTTATCAGACAAGCTACAATACACCTGCAGCTGCCAACCATACCGTAGACAATTTAGGATGTCTACACAGCCGCAGCACCAGACCGGTGTGACACTCAGCCCCCACCACAGGCAAAAAAATACTGCACCACAGGACCAAACACCGGCCCTGGCCTACCGCACCCCACGGGGCATGAACCGACTCGGCACGTACACTACATTGTCATAGACAAACAGGACAGCACATGTTATATGCATGGTTCCTTACCATATGCACACACGCCCACCGACTTTGCGTAAACGAGATCTCGTTCCCCTTACTTACTTAATCCATGGTGCAGAGTCCTTCTTGAGAAGCTAACTGGTTTGCAGCTAGTCAAGAAATTCCCCGCATTTCACGGAACCCGAAGGTTCATCACCGCACTCACAAGCGTCCGCCACCTGTCTCTATC
>Ga0123352_10014077_pt1 | contig 12719 bp, 8 predicted proteins | sample TergutLab28metaG_FD_89700 | JGI IMG/M metagenome (GOLD analysis project Ga0123352, IMG submission 89700) | Labiotermes labralis P1 segment gut microbial communities from Petit-Saut dam, French Guiana - Lab288 P1 | ecosystem: Host-associated > Arthropoda: Insects > Digestive system > Gut ... | reverse complement strand
GAAGATGGACGTATTAACGTCTGAAACATGTTGAGCAATATATAATAAAGCAAGTGTCATCTAGTTGGTCAACCTTTATTCAAATATCAAGATGATGCACGGTCCAATACGCATAATATGCTTCATGTCATTTAAATCGTCACCATTGCTCTTTGAGTGCTCCATATTCTTGGAAGTTGAGTGCTAGGAAAACAAATATGTAAATTTTTTATACTGCCACTTGTATTGTATTGAACTCCTTGATAATAGTCCATATGGGACAGGACACTTGGAGGTCAGCAGCAACATAAGTGGTTGGTATTAATTTGTGGTTGATAAAGTGTCTACAGGGTAGGTTTGCATCGTAACATGATCATTTGTCCAATTATGTGACTTAAGTGTGAAACTGTAGGAATGTGGAACTGAGGGAAATTGAGATCAATTAGTGAAATGTTTAGTTTCATCAGGAAGGAAGTGTAACTGTTCACCAATGCATTGAAATCAGTTACCTTGACAGCACAATGTACCGGTTGTGCAGATTCGTTACACTTATTAATAACCAGGTCTGTCCTCTCACTTATGTTTTGTTGGTCATATTTTCTTTTTTATCTTAATTAAAACCCTCATTTGAGAAGTTGTAAACTAGTGTTGTCTAATATGTAGGAAATAATAAGGAGAAATTAGCAGCTCATGCAGAAGCTTCTTATACCTTGTTTCTTAACAGTCATAAGCCTGTGTAATATTTGAGGGTTTGTTGGCACTGAAGATTTATATTGTGGTCTTGCATCATGTGACACCATGTATGGTACCCAGAAATGGAGGTAGTGTGTTCTTCTGAACCATTGGTAAGCCACTTTCAATACTGTGTAATGTCATAACACATCAGGCAATATGTGGCCATTTCATTCAACCGGCTACTGGTGTAACATTTTTAAGAGACCCTGGCCTTTCATTTAACGAGACTAACCTCAACGTATGTTTTTTTGTGATTTCTGTAACTTTCAACTTTAGAAATTACTTATTTCTCATGTACAAATTAATATTTGGTTTTTTTTTTTTTTAAATCTGCTATGAAGCACGATAAATTTTCTAGAATGATTTCTTAACACTGCAGTAGGTCATGCTTTAGGATACATTGAAGTTGAATCTAGCTGGCGTGAAAGATACTTGATATCTACCTTAGATTACTTTCTAGTCTGTTACTGCATTATATATTCTTTATTCTTTGCTGAGACGTGTTTGGTGCATCCTGATGCAACTGCTCTAACTACTGTGTGATGTGTGGGTGATATCTCACACCACAGTGTGATGAACCGTATTTTACAGGAGGAAGTCATAGTCTAATAAATATTCTAGAATGCCCTATAGTTCTTATGGGAGGTACCCAAGTGAATTCTCTAGACCACTTCCCATGCAGTTCCTATTATTTCTTGTTTTTGGTGTCAGGAAGTAGTCAGCAGGTTCTAAAGTGTTGTAGAATACTTCTCCTGATTTGCTGGTGGAGCCCATATTTGTCATGCTCTTTGGAACAGTGTCAGCTGTCTGGTTTAACTTGACGTCGGAAAATAAAGCTGCAATTTCCGCGGACTTCTTGACAGACAGTGCTTCGGATGCTGCTGACGTAGACCCGACATTGCCCTTACATTTTTGCTGCTTCTTCCCACTGGCGTAAGGTGGTGCACCAGATAGTGAAGAAGGCTGCCTTTGTTTGCTGCGAGAATGAAGTCTGTCACCACTACGACATGAGGCTCCCATATATATGACTCGTCCTCTTGGATCCCTCGCAGAAACGACCAGAACTTTCCGTTGGGACGTCTGTGGAATTGGCTCTTCATCTTCTGATTTTGAGCTAGTTGTAAAGAGGTCATAATCAAGAGCAAGATTATCAGAGCTGTAACTTCTTCTTTGTGGACTACACTGTGTAGTGGAATGGCTGTGTTGGTAGGACTGTCTTCTTGGTAGCTGGTCATACACATCCATTCTTCGACTTGACCCACAGTCAGATCTTCTGGTACCACAAATTGATGAATACTGCGGGCGAAATGATGGTGGGTTGTCGTTCTGAAGGAAATCTAAACTCTTAGATGATTTGTTGGCATATGTATCTTTCTTTTTAGAATATGCCACATGCTTTTCGTTTCTCATCCAAGCTGTTGTTGGTGATGCTGCCCTTGAGAGACTGGATTCTGAAGCTACAAACCCGCTTTGATGTATTTTTTGAAATACACAGTCGTTCCTAGGAGATGTGAAGTGGTTAGTTTTGAGGTTAGTCGGATGTGAATCTGGAATTGCTCTGATGCAGTGTTTCTGCTGTGGATGGTGGTGTACTTTGTTGATGCCTTTATGGTAAGTGCAGGCACAGTAACATTTATCGCTGTCAATGCAACTGTCCGTGTCGCAGCCACATGACGACATTGAGAGGTCTTTTGCAGTTGGTGATGGGTGTTTCTTGGCATCCCCCAAAGAGCAGTAACATTTATCAGCTGAAGTACACGTGCAGGATTCACTGTCGTAACTACATTCGCTGCACGAAAAATAACCGCTAGATGACATATTTGGACCTCTTCTGCTAGAATTAATGGTTGTTGCACCTCCTGTAGTACTGTTTATGCCGTTGTTGCTGCATCTTACCATGCTGAAGAAGTCGGAATCCTCGGAGGTGCTGGTCATGGGAGGCGGCCTGTGGGTTAGACTTGTGCTAATGTCGCGCTGTGGCCGTCGCCGACTGCTGCTGGATTTTCTCTGTAGCCGAAGGCCACCACCACAACCTGAAAGACTGACTTTATTGAAGCTTGGTTGTCGCGGTAGTTTGAAAGTTCTGACGGAATATGACGAAGTTGATGTAGATGAAGTTTCTAAATTCTTAATTTTCTTATTGGCTTTCTTTGTGCTTCTGATAGAATCTGATGGAAACAAAACTGATGTGAATTCGAAATTGTTGAAACGAGATTTTGTCGGTTTTAGTTTGTTTACCGACCGCCTGAACACTCTCTTCAGGCCGCCGCCACCGACCACGAACGTCTTCTTCCGTTTATAACAGCTGTTTCTACGACCAAGTTTCTTTTTCTGCCTTCGCATAATGCTCTTGCTTCTCTGATATAGCTCGTCTTTTGTAAGAGTTACTGCTAATTTCATAAGAAATTCTTTATAAATGGGTTTCAGATCATTAAACGACATCCCTTCAGGATCTATTATTGCGTCTAGGATGTCATCCATGCTGTTCAGTCCTTCTTGGAGTCGGAACTCGGTGAAGAGTTCGTTAAACCCTAGAGGACTGCTTCCTGTGCCCCCACTATTGTTTGCGCAAGGCACTCCACTGCCCTGTCTCCTGTTGTACCTGGTGAGAGGTCCACCTGCGTTTAAGAAACTCCGACTGCGTGGTATTGCCACTTTGGTCAGTATGTCGCCGCCTTCTGGATTGTCACTGGGTAACTGTATACTGCTGTAGTTCTGGCGGTCTGAAACAGTTCTTTTAACTCCTGGAATTGCTGGAGCCATATTTAGTGTTCCTAATGTAATGTTTTTGTCGCTAACTGTAGGTACGGCCGTACTTAGTCGAGAAATGTTGTCATTTCTTATGTATGTCATATTTGTTGGTTCAAAAGCGATAGCCTTGTCTGGAGATTTATTTTTTGTTACAAAATCTTCTCCATCGTCACTTGCAGACGATGCTGAGGATTTCTTAATTCTCCTCGGAGGTCTCACGGGTACGGGAGGTGGAACTTTTTTCACTGTTGGACGTTTCTTGTCTTCCCCGTTTTCTTTAGCGTCTTCTGCTATAGTAGCGATGGCCTTGGAGCTACTCCGCACGCCTTCATTGCTCACAGCCTCTGACCGACTTTTGCCGGTCTCCCCTGTCATATTGGTGTCTCCTGCCGCACGCACATAATCTACGCTATTTTGATGTGTTGGGCGGTTTCGTTGTGTTTTGGAGCTTTTGCTTCCATTGTTACTACTCCCTTTGTGCATGTTGTTCATCAGTGCTTGATATAAATTAGCTGCTATAACAATGGCGTCTTCAGAGCATGCGCAGACGAACCCGTGACACTCCAATTGCTTGGAGACTCCCATTTTTCTCATCACAACTGCGAACATAGGCGAATGGTGGTTGTATGGCGTTTCAGTGCCATGCTTTTGTGTTGTTGACACAATTGTCTTTTCGTCTATAGCGTTTAACGGTTGAAATAATGCCCCTTTATCAATGGCATCAGGATCTGCTATCAGTGGTAGGAACGCGTACTCCATGCCGTTACGTGACCCAGGGTCACGACACACGAATTTTACAGCCGCCCATACAGCGATTGTAGGGAATGGATTCAGTTGTTCGAGTTCACCCTTGTCGTGACCTATATGATGCACTTTCAAACCACTTGAGTTAATTTCTAACGTACCCCTCATTCTGAGATCACTGTCTATACGATCATGCTGTGTTTCCATAGCACGGCGATATGCAAAATATAAATCTTTTAAAGGTTCTTGGAGGCCGTGTAGTGTAGTCACTTTGTCTGGCAGAGGAACCGATCCGAGATAATCCACTGGGAAACTGCTGATCGAGGGCGACTGTTGGGTAGGTGACGGCGTAGCGTTGCTGGACGATTTCCTGGCTACAGTTTCCTTTGTTGTACCCGCACCGCCGGTTTGAGCCATTTCAGCGAACATCTTCTCTATCCTCGCCTGCACTGTGTTGTTGATTCTCTTCTGTTTCCCCTCTTCATCGTCACTGGTTCCCAGCAGAGGCAGAATCTTTTCCAGTCTGATGCTGCCACTGGTCCCCCCGTAACATGACATTTGTGACCTAGTTTCATCAAACATCGAATCTATACGCTGTTTGTACGTCGAGTACGCACTGACGGATGTCACAGTGTCCCTCTCTTTATCCCCGACACTCCTTGCCTCTCCGTGGGTTTGTTCCTGAAGACGGAATCCGTAAGAACTCGCATGGCTACTAGTACGACCACTCGCATTGTTCTTTCTGCTAGTCTCGGGTACTATAATATGCTCTGAAGTCAGCTGTCCGTTGTCCGCTACCTGAACCGCTGGAGCACCGTCTTCCACGTTACACTTTACCATGGCTGTTACGATGTGACGTCTCTAATTGTTTACCTTCGGCGTTGGACCTTTACCCGTTTCTGAAAAGAGAAAGACATGTATTAGCTGTATTTGCTTGGAGAAGGTGGATATGGGTCACTTGAAACCGATGTTTGTGTTATGTTTTAGGTCAGCGGTTTGTGAAGTATGATAGAAGCACCGTTGGTAGTACGTCAGAACTCCATATCTTTTTGTTGTTTGTTCAATGACGGCTACTGAAATGTAGAGCTAACGCAACATCGGGTTGCATAACGTTTATGAGTGACCACGCGGAAGGGTTTCGCAAGATGGTTTGCTGTTTATTTTAACACTTTGAGGACTGAAGTTTATATAAATTAGGTATACAAATTCAGACCACACCTCACAGAGAACACAAACTTGGGACTATTACAAAACCGAAGTGTTTAGGGATATAGTGGCTCTTTATTGCAAGAATCGTATGGACCTCATAAATACACTGTGTGGGCAAAACGCAGGGATTATTAACGTTGCAGCAGGCGGTACATATAATTACCACAGGACGTTGGACTGTTAAGGTACTGCCCCAAAATTTGCCTCGGAAGTTTGTAAAAAACCGGGAGACGTTACGTCTTGGAGCTGAGATTCTGGCCCCGGACTTTCGAATATGAAGAAGACTCAATGGAGGAAGTCTGTCTTGAAGAACTAATTGTTCCTCGCCCGTCAAGAAATTCCCCACATTTTGTGGAACGCGAAGGGTCATTACCATATTCACAACAGCCCGCCACTCGTCCCGACCCTGAGCCAGATTAATCTAGTCATCGCCCTGGCAAGATGTCGTGAAGATCCATTTTAATAATGTCATGCCATCTACGCCTAGATCGATCCTGGATACCGTAGTCGGTATAGCGATTAGGCTACGGGCTGGGTCCGGGTTTCGAATCCCAACAAGGACAAGAGATGTTTCTCTTCTCCAAAACGCCCAGACCGGTTCTGGAGCTCAACATATCTCCTATTGAATTGATACCGGGAGCTCCCTCGGTGGGGTAATGCGGCTGGGGCGTGTGGTTACCACTCACGTCCATCTGTTGCTGAGGTTAAGTATGATTGGAACTATGCCTCCACTCCCCCTGTATGCCTTCGTGAAGTGGTCAGCGACAACTTCAACCTTTACCTGCGCCTAGATCTTCCAAGCGGTGTAATTTGCTCCGGTTTCTCAACCAAAACTTTGAATGTATTTCGAATGTCCCACATGTCCCTCCAACCCATCTCATCCTCCTTGATATGAACAGCCTAATAGTTGGCGAGAAGTACAGGTAATGAAGCTTAACTGTATACAGTTTTATCCGCCCTCCTGTTGCATCTTTCCCTTGGGCCCAAATATCTTTCTCCACACCCTATTTTGCAGTACTCGCAGAACCCCTAGTACGTTTGTTTCCGGGTTCACGTCTCGGTCTAGAGTAGACAACCTGAGCACCTTAAAATAACGCACAGTCACTTCCAATTGCGAACAATCTATCGGCCTCGTAACGCAGGTGGTTAGCTGCTGGCCTTGCGCCAGGGAAGTTTGGGTTCAGTTACATGTTTTTCCACGTGAGATTTGTAATGGAAAAAGTAGCACTTTAAGACTTTTTCTCCGAGTATTTGGGGTTTCCTCTGCACGTATTATTCCACCGATGCTCATTCGTTGATACGTCACATACACTGTACACTCATGATAAATAACAGACATGCAACCTTTTATTTCAGTTAGAGCTCGTTCTGAACGACGGCATAGTTAATGTAGCGTCGAATGGGAGGATTTTTCAAATTGGTGAGCTGGGAAGGATGTGCAAGGGCGGACGTGGATTATTTTTAAGGCACTGTCCAAGTGTGTCCTTGGAGGCGGTAAGAAATCCTGTAGAAACCCGAAAAGAATAACGTTTCTTAGGAACGAGGATGTATCTGGGTGCGTCGCGAATACACAGCACTGAATCTGTTCGCTAAACTGCCACTTTAGTGGTCTAGACATTCAATTAGCGCAACTGCCGCGTGTTAATGAGCCAAAGTAACCTCTGATCTTTTCAGTAAACAGAATTACAACGGGCTTGTTGACAACTGCGGCTTTCCGACATGTCATTCTGAACTGTAAAATTACTCCAAAATAACTCAGGCGTTAAACACAGACTGCCTGACCACCGGTACTCACATTACATATTACCGCAAACAAACAAGAAATCGACAAATGTCATGTTAACTGTATTCATGCATCATGTGTAGTGCATTTACCTCTACATTGTGTATGTCTATTCAGGCACAGAACTTCCCGTCTGAACTCTTTTATATGTTACTGGCAGAAACATTTTTTTTTTGTGGGCCGGGCTAGCTCAGTCGGTGTAGCTACTCGCTACAGGCTGGATGGTCCGTGGATCGAATTCCGGCGCGGGCGAGATTTTCCTCACCCGTTCAGACCACCCCTGGAGCCCACCCAGCCTCCTATACAATTGATTTGGGGTCTTTCCCGGGGAACGGCCGGGGCGTGACTTTGACCACCAACCCCAGCTAGCACCGAGGTTAAAAGAAAGAGCAAAGCTGTGCCGGACCTTCGTGGCCTTTTCTAGGGCGAACATTATCTTTTACCTTGCGTATCATTTTTATGTATCATTCCCCCGACTTACTACATTTTTCTGTCGTCTGCATCGTTTGATCCCAGGCCCAAAATAGTAGGCCGAGCGCGCAGAATCCTACGTGCCGTGATGAAGGAGTCCTTCAGTTGCTGAACGTTCATGATCAGGAAATGACACTCGAAGATTTGTTGAAATTCGGAATCAAAGTTCCCTTGAAGAAGCTGAGGAGCCTGAGCCTGCGTCTATGGAGAGGACCATGACATTGTGAAGTTGGCCGAGGGGCTTGTACTGACTGCAGCTGGTAGCAAGAACTGGACAAGGATTTATGAGAGTGCTTGCTTGCTATAAGGAGATAGTGAAGGGGGCAGAAGGTGTCTTTGTTTCACCGGACTTCATTGTTTGATTTTTTTTTCAAGATATCGCGAGGGACTCGTGCATCGCCACCTGGAGTGTCGGATATTGGAGATGACTATCCAGCTGATCGGCCTACAGTTCAAGTAGAAATACCTGTTCCTTAGTGTGTATTGTTTGTCAGATTTCACTTTTCTTTTTTCTTTTTTTTTTTTGTTAAGTATGAATGCATCGTGGTGAAAACAAATTGTGTGGAACTGCCCTCACCATTTTGACATCGCCTTTGTGGGAAAAACTGTCTCGACTTACGTCGCCACGTCACGGACCGACTACGACGTAACATCGAGGGATGAGTATGTCAGGGGTACGTGTTTTAGTCAAGACACTGAATACCGATCACAATAATTGTCGTTGCGCATCGTTTGCTGATTTGTTTAACGGCGATGTGTTTATGTCAGACTTTATAGCGTGGAATGAAATGATGAAAGTGTATAGTGAATTGGAAAGGATGCGGACGTTAATCGGTTGTCTGATTTGCGGTATTGACCTGGAATGAAGTCGAAGACACTGAGGGATACCAAGAAAATTTGTTGGGAGTAGCAGGTATATGTGTCTGTATTCGACCATCAGTGTTTATATTCGGCAGTATGATAATCTGAGTGCGCTGAAATAGGTTGTATATGAACAGACTGCGAACTTTTGGACAAAATTTGTCTGTATCAAGATCCGATTTAGAGGTGGGGTTTTGTGAATACGGCGACGAAAAGGGATTCGGGTATTGTGGGATTTGACGTGTTTTTTGGGGGGGGGGGGGGGGTTGACTTCCGACCTTTCGTCTTCACCTTGACCACAAAGACGCAGCACCCGATACTTCGAAACGTCGGATTGCACTCACCAAAGGACGCTGTCATGCACCTATGAAGACTCGAATCCTCCGCTACACCGCTGTGAGATGAGAACCGTATGAATCTTCAGAGAGGCGATTCAATCCTCAAGGAACTGCTTGATTGACCCTTGAAGATGGGACCGATAGGTTGCCGCGAAACGGCCATAAATAAGTACCAATCTTCGCCGCGTAACATCGCAGAAGGGCGAAGATCTGAACCATAAAATATATAGGTGAAATTTAGTCATACACAAGTTAATTAATGTTGTTTTTATTACGATGTATTCTTACAATAACGATAGAATTGCTAATTGTATGGTTTATCTTGCTAAGAAAAAATTACCGACCTGAAGATGGCTCATAGCTAGAGCCGAAACATGTAGTTGAAAGCAATGTACGAACATCTTATTAATTAAAAACATTAAACACGTTGTGTTTTGACTATATTTCACCTGTATATTTTATGATTCTATACAACACAAAGTTGGGCCGGGTAGCTCAGTAGCGACTGAGCTACGGGCTGGACGGTCCGGGATCGAATCCCGGTAGGGACGAGATATTTCGCCCGTCCAGACCGGCCCTGGGACCCACCCAGCCTCCTGTAAAATGGGTACCGGATCTTTCCCGGGGGTAAAGTACGGCCGGAGCGTGCTGCTGAACACTCACCCCCTTCTAGTGTGGTGGTCATGGAAGAGTACAGCTATACCTCTACCCACCCTCTGGGCCACGCCGGGCCTGTAACGGGATCACTAACTTTTCTATACAACACAAAGGGGATGTCTCACCGGAAAGAAGATCTGAACGTTCGGAAGACTATAAAGCAGGACATTTATTGACCGTCTGATTAATAAAGGAAGATTTGAGGTCCAACGGAGAGCCGGACTTGTTAGAGAGTTGTGTTAGTGGTTGGTGGCTGTTGGGGCTGACCGGATGGAAGAAGGATGGGGGAACCTGGAACGTATGTTCTTGTTACGTAGTCGGACAGTTAACGGGTTCTTGTGATAGCCCTGGTCCATGAAACTGTATCAGCTACCCTGCGGCCCTTCTCAGACTATACGCACACACGCATTCTAGTCCAGAGCCGCTCACTTGTATAGTTATTAAAGAATGTAGCAGTCTTAGATAGTACGTGGTTTCAGGCTTCCGCCGCAATGTGAATGAGGTCCGCGCTGTTTAAGGATTTTGCGCAGCGTAGACTGGCGTTTCTTACCGACGTTTCGGGACAAACTGTCGGTCCCATCTTGCAGGGCCAAGGGGTCCAAGTCGTGAGTCAAGCATTCCAAGTCTTGGACTGCTTGGCCGCTGATAGTTTGTCTCGAAACGTCGGTAAGAAACCACCATTCTACGCTGCGTAAAATCCCAAAAGATGGCATATCTCAGCGCTGAACTATTATTATTATTATTATTATTATTATTATTATTGTATTACTATTACTTACTGCAATTGAATTTTCACTCGGTGGCAGTAGTCCTAACACTAGTCTGAATTTTAAATGTATTTGCGGTCGTCGTTGGCTGCATTGGTTGATTCTTCGCAGCGTTTCGCTAGCAAGCATCCACACACTAGCGATCAGTTTCAGTAGCAACTGTCCACACACTAGCGATCACAATCAAGTGGCAGTGCGGTCATGAACAGTTGTATTGAAATGGGGAAAATTATACTTTTCGCTGGTTGTGAGCTGACCTTGAGCGTACCCGTAGTGGGGATGGGGCCTGTATGTTACCATTTCCTAAACCTAAGGTTAATGTTGTTTTAACTGGGAGCCGTTTTTTGCTCCTCTACTGGTAATCAGGCCGCGTTCTTGTAACGGTAACATGGGTGTGTTTCCACAAGCAGAAACATTTGGGCTTGATAGCAGTGCGTTCGTGTAGGCCTGATTTTTATTTACATTGGGTTCGAGTCCTTACGATCCCGATACACCTAGGCCTTAGAGATGGGCCCTTTGTGCCCCATAATCTGATATCAGCTCGGGGGAGCACTGTCTCTTTACCAAAATTCCAGATGGCCCCAAGACCTAAAATCTCAATGTCCTCTGGGTCCAAGAAAGGAACCCAGATATACAATCCTTTTCTCTCAAAAGTCCCGGCAAGCGAATCCTCTCCAGGCTCCTCACTGGGGCCCCTATGGAGAGAGAGAGGCCCGTATCCAGAACCTTTCTTAACATATCTCCCAGGGTCCCCAATAAAGGAGCCCTCCCCAGAGATCCTCCGCACTGAGCCTCTTCAGAGAGAAACGCTCCATTCCTAGAGCCCCCTTCATCCATCTCTCAAAGTCCCCGGTAGACGAGCCCCCTTCCAGGTTCCGCGGCTGGGCCCCTATGGAAAGAGATGCCCATCTCCAGATTATTTTCTATCACTCCTCCAGGGTACCCAACAAGGGAGCCCTCCCTCCAGGTTCCCTTCACAGAGCTCCCATAGAGAGAGACGCCCCACCTCCATAGCCCCTTTCAGCCATCTCTCAAAGTCACCAGTAGACCTCAATCCAGGTTGCCCAGCCGAGCCCCCATGAAGAGAGATGCCCGTCAGCAGAGCCTTTCGTTCATAACCCAGGGTCCCCAGTAAATGAGCCCTCCCTCGAGGCCCTCCAGTGAGCCTCTTCAGAGAGAGAAAGAGAGACGCCCCTCCCGTAGAGCCCCTTTTACCCGTCTCTTAAAATCCCCGTTCGCGTAGGCCTACTATTTGCCTTTTAATATCGACGTATGTTATAACATTATTATAATGAATACCTCAGACTGTTGCCACATACTAACTTTTTCCACGCTACTCACGAGTTATCTCGTTTGACACATCTGTTCTGAAAAGAGTAGATTTATGTCGAGTTTCAAATTTCAGTGAGAAAAGTGTCTCTTGCTATCTTTTTAACAGTTCGCGGTAAACGTTTGTGACTTCGCAAGAGTAACATTAGGGTACGCGACGCTTATGTCGTTGGGCGAGTAGTTCCCGACGTTTCGGAAGATCGGCGATTCTTCCCGGGAACCTCTCACTCATCGACACAGCCTCGTATCCCAGAAAACTTTAATCCCAAGGAACACCGCTGCGTGAGCCTTATATATATCACAGAAATAACAGTGTCGCGGAGACACTTTAGCAGAAGGAAGTGACTTCCCCCCACCCCCCGTGCTTAATTGAGCATCGCGCCGTTCAGACGTATGGTTGAGCGGAGGCATAACTCCACACATTGTTGACCTCAGCGATAGACAGAGGTGGGTGGTCACACCTGGACGGCTTTGCCCCAATGGAAAGAGCACCTGGTGAGCTTGACCAGCCGGCCCGGGGGGGGGAAGGGTCCTGCTACCGTGGAGAACGCAGAACTTACTTGCTTGCTTACTTACTTACTTACTCCATGCAGCAGAGTCCTTCTTGAGAACCTAACAGGTTTTCAGGAGGTCAAGAAATTTCCCGCATAGTACGGAATGCGAAGGTTCATTACTCCATTCACAAGTGCCCGCCACCTGTCCCTATCTTGAACCAGGTCGATCCAGTCCATGCCCCCACATCCCACTTCCTGAAGATTCATCTTAATATTATCCTCCCATCTACGCCTGGGTCTCCCAAGTGGTCTCTTTCCTTCAGGTTTCCCCATCAAAACCCCGAATAAACCTCTCTTGTTCCCCATACGCGCTACATGCCCCACCCATCTCATTCTTCTCGATTTTGTCACCCGAACAATATTGGGTGAGGAGTGCAGAATATTAAGCCCCTCATTATGTAGTTTGTGTAAAACGCAGAAACTAAAAATAATATTGTTTTGAATGAAGTCATCCCGTTGTGTATATATTCACTTTATTACTATATATTGCCGTCAACACAACTATAATAGAATATAATACTAATGCAGTTTTGTGAGGTGG
>Ga0123352_10014076_pt1 | contig 12719 bp, 13 predicted proteins | sample TergutLab28metaG_FD_89700 | JGI IMG/M metagenome (GOLD analysis project Ga0123352, IMG submission 89700) | Labiotermes labralis P1 segment gut microbial communities from Petit-Saut dam, French Guiana - Lab288 P1 | ecosystem: Host-associated > Arthropoda: Insects > Digestive system > Gut ... | reverse complement strand
TCACAGATAGACAACAAAAATTTTATAATCAAATTTCTCTAATATCCCAAGATTCGACAATTTCCAAGAAAGAAAAAATACTATTTTCACAATCAAAAAGAAAAATTGATGAAGGGCATGACTTTAAGGAAACAATAAATAATTTACTTTATGTATTGAATCAAAACCAAAGTGAACATCCATTAAGTGCGGATGCAGAAAAGTTATTTACTAGTCTTAAAGATGTCTATGGAGAGGGTAGGCTTGTTGTTCAAAAAGAAATAAAGAAAGAAGACAGCATAAAAGACTGGCAAACTTCTGACCCTGATTTCATTTTTAGTACTTCTGGAGGTGCGTTTGCAAGTGGATGGGTGCGTAGGGTTCAAGGTGATGATATGCCATACTCTGGAATGGAAATTTTTATTATTTATACACTCCAATTTTTAAAGTTTTTAACCTTTATGTGTATTTTAGGCATTGGTTTATTTTGTGTACAAATAAGTGAGGTACTAAAAACCAACCTTAAAACATTTTTTATCATATATATCAGTTGCGTTGTAATATTTGTGCTTATATTAATAGTTTCGGGACAATTAAGACGGAAAGGAAAAACAAAAAAATAATGCTAACGGATAGACAACAGAAATTTTATGACCGTTTTTCTGATTTACTTCTTCTTTCTAGTTCCGCAGATTTTATAGAAAAAGAGTGGATTTCTGATGCGAAAAATGCTATTAATAGAGGAGAAAATTTCAATAAAGTAATAACAGTGATGATGCAAAAAATGACTAATGCAGATGATTCAGAATTAAGTGATTTGACTCCCAATGTAAAAAAATTATTAGATGACTTGATAGAATCTTACGGTACTCCTCCTCCATTAAAAGAAAACTGGAAAAACAATGATCCAGATTATATCTATGTTCCGGGGAGCGGTAGATATGGAGGAGGATGGAGATTAAGAGAAAATGTAGTTTCTAGAAAGCATTCAATTGAACATAAAGAACAAGGACGAGATGGTTCAGGGATTCTTATTATGAAGATTTGTTTAGGGGTTTTATTATTTTCTGCGATTTTATTCTTCTATATTCTTAAAGTATTTCCTTACATAAGTAATAAATATGGTCCGATAGGCATTATATTATCGCTTATTCTGATTATGATACTTTTGTCCTATTTCGGAAACCTAAAACGAAAGAAGAAATCATAATAAAACAAGATGTTCACCAAGACAGAAACGGAACGTCCGCACATGATTGAGGAGATTCATTTGGATATTTTCAAACATTTGAAAATCTTGGTCAAGATCTTCATAACGCAAGACATCCTCATGTATCAGTATCTTACGGAAGTGGAAAAGACTATTTAGATGCTCTTAAAGAAGGACAAGCACAGTTGGAGCAACAAAAAGAAGAATCTGATAACTCCCAAAAAATAAAAGAGGAGCAAAATGTATCTAAATCTGCAGGTATGGGTGCTTCATCTGATGGGCAGTATTATCCGGGGGGAAATTAATGAAAGCATTATATAGAGGCGAAGAAAAGGAAATTTGGATGATCAGTCAAGATAGTCATAGACCAGATTGGGTAGATTATGGATTTAAGGCTAATTTAATCAGATGGACAAGTGATAAAAAAGTAGAACTAAATGCTCAAGTACGAGGCATAATGATGAGTGCTATAGGTAAAAAATATGTCAATAACAAAGGTAAAGGTAATGGCCTTTACTTTGGGAAACTCGGGGATGTCGTCAATTTAACCGATGGCATTATTGTTTCTGGTAAAAAATTTCAAGAAGTTTACAAAATTTTATAGATATAGAGACTAAATTACTCATAATTACATGTTAAAGGAAAATTTTAATGAAAGCATTATTATAGAGGCGAAGAAAAGGAAATTTGGATTATCAGTCAAGACACTCATAGACCAGATTGGATAGAGTATGGATTTCAAGCAGATTATATCATGTGGACGAGTAATAGTAAAAAAGAAATCCGTGTAGCTTTTGGGATGTTGAGAACAAGTCAAATTGTGAAGGGGATGGTGCAAAAAAGTCATCAAGGAACAAGAAATTTCACTCTCGCAATAGGCAGTGGATATGCAGGTACATATGAAGTAAGTTTTGGTAAACTCGGAGATGTCATCAATTTGACTGATGGTATTATTGTTTCTGCTAAAAAATTTCAAGAAATTTATAAAATTATTGAAGATAGAAGTTTAATTGTTAAAGACAAGCAGGGATTGACAGATAGACAAAACAAACATTGGCAATCACTGACTTCGTTACTTGAAAATAAAACTCTAAACTTTGATGAACGCCGACCTTTATTTCTAGCTTATAATTCTATTGAATCAGGACAGAATTTTGGAGATACCATGAGAAAGTTAATCGCTGATTTAGAAAATGTGAAAATTGCTCAGAAAAATAGTATAAACCTTACAATAAATAATTTTTTATCAGACATTAAATCAGACTATGAATATTGAAATTTATAATTTAAAATATAAATCATGAAAGGAGACTAATATGCCCATAGGTCAACGTAAAATATCGACATCAGATATAACCCTATCCACAGCTCCACAAACAGTGATTGAAAGTAACAATGCCGAATTTAATGGATTGTCAGATGAACTGACAAAATTCATGCAAGAGGGTCAATTATCAGGTAAAGGATGGGAGAGTGCCAAGAAATTAGCAGGGGTCTATGAGACCATCACCCATACCTTTCAGATGGTTTCGGATCAGTTGATGCAAGCAAATGCAGAAGTGAAGAATACCAGTGGTTTAATAGGGACACAGATAGATGAAGCAGCCATTGAAGACCAAATATCAAATAATAAAGCTGCGATGACTACTCTATCTTACAGTAACACCATATGGAACAGTACCAATCCAGGAGTAGTCAATCAAGATACAAGCATGGCAACTGCTAATAATAATTATATTGCCTCATTGACTAATCAAAATAATGAACTTCAGAAAGTGATTGATGGTTTGAATGATTATGATTCAAGAACCAAATCAGTCTATGATGAGGCATTGGATAGTTTAAATAAGCTAGAGAGTCTGATGAAACAGGTTTCTGATTCATCCAAGATTTATAATGCTAAAACAGGACTATTTACTACTGATGGTATTGATATGAACATAGTAAAAGAGTTGGATAAGAAATATGAGGATACTCAGATTACTACGGATCCCACCGAACAGGCTAAAGGCTTGCTTGACCTATACGAACATATGGAAGGGTATAACCACGACCTTGCTGATAAGGTAGCAAAATTGATTGCTGCAGGGAATCCAGCTGGGGCTTTAGAAAAGTTGCTTGAACAAGAAAATTTTGTCAATGCTATGCTTTATAACAATTCTCCATTTATCACAAAGAGTTTCTTAAAAATAGTGACAGGATTAGAACTCTCAGAAGACCTTATGGCAAAAATCTCTAAGACATCTGCGAAAGGATTTGTAGAGAAAATATTTAATAGTTCTGTTTATGCAAAATTTGTAGATAAATTGCCATTATATATTCAAGAAAAGCAACTGAATAGTTTGATTAAACTTGAACAGGGAGGCTGGAATATTTTGGCTCCACTCGGACACTTTTCAGAGGTTCTAAGTAAATTTGGACTAACTAAGGGTGCTGTAGCAATTTTAGAAAAGTTAAAATCTATGGATAAATTTGCAAAATTTTTAAAAGTTGCTGGACCAATCTTATCTGCAGCTAATATCTCTACAAATGTACTTGATGAATTTTGCAATCCTGATAGCGAAGCTTATGGAGATATAGATAAAGCGATATATGGTGGAATTATAAAATATATTGTGGACACAGGACCGTTAGAAGGTGGAGAATATGGATCAATTTTAGGCGGTCCAATAGGAGGGGGAATAGGATTGAGCGTAGGTTTGATAAATAGCGTGGTTCAAATGAGTGGAATAAAAAGTGAAAAAGATATAATGAAATGGGCTTATCAACAGTATGATAAAGAGAAAGCAGATAAGCGTTCGTTAGAGGAAAAAATTCTTGACGGTCCAATGGGACATTAAAAAATGGATAAAGGAAAATCAAAATTGAAGAACATCACATTTGAACAAGCAAAAAAAGTAATTACCAAAGATTATTTGAAAGATGCTACACAAATTTCAAAAAGCAGTTCTAATAAAAGTTTTGCTAAACCATGGATATTTAGCATTTCACTTTCTATATTTTTATCTTTATATGCTTTAATGTTAAATTCAATGGATAAAACAAATAAATATTTTATAATTGTCTTATTTGTTTGGATTATTCCAGTTAATGCGATTGTAGGTTTAATCATATCCCTAATAAAAAAAATAGAATTAACTTTATTCAAAAAAAGTAGTGCTACTATGTTTGGTGTAGGTTATATTTCGATAATCATATTTTTAGGTGCGATAATAGGGTTTAGTTTCCAGTCAATAAAATCAAATAATACCTATGGATTAATTTATTATTTGGTTTTAGCTGTATTCGGTATATGGATTGTATTTTATACTTGTAGAAATGTCATCAATGACTATTATGAAGAATATGGGCTAGAAAATGAGAAGAGCAAGTTTAATCTGTTTTTCCGTAAAGCTGGTTTGGTTGTAGTTGTAGTAGGGATTATGTTGGCTTATGTTTTTAGAATGGTCCCGGGAAGCCACGGATCTACCGCACCTGAATTTTTACAAAAACTGGGAGTAATTGGTACTGCCCTACTGATCATGATTGTTTCAATCATGGTTATGTCAGGGGATATTATCAAGGGGTTACTTATTAAAAAATATTATGATAGCTTTGTAGAAGAGTATCAGCTTAAAGAGGAATGGTATAAAACTTATAAGACAAAAGAAGTTTTAGAAACCATTCAAAAAAGAAAAGAAGCCATAGAGTATGATTTGATTGATAAAGGTTATTTTGAAAAATTGAGATATTCGTTGTTTAAGGAAAAAGGAGTGGATGAAGAAGAATTTCAGGTACGCATAGATTATGATGATACTTCTACTTATAACGCCTATCAAGTAAGTATCATAAGGCCACAAGGGGAGAAATATGATTCGCAAAGTATTTATTCTCCAGAGCATTATAAAGATTCTCAGAAATCCGATTCAGATTTTGAAGAAGCAAAAACTGCCTTTATTCGAAAAATAGAGAAATTTATAGAAATGAACAAAGCAATGAAAGCCGAAGGAAAAGAGCCTTATTATGATTCAGAGCTATGGAATTAAAAGATAGAGAAATGTATCTCGCTAGTTAATGATAGCAATACCCATTCATATAAATCTGATAGTAGGAAATCTCAATTTTTCCTAAACAAAATTCAATCAAGGAGAATTTATGCCAAAAGAGACTGAAGTAGATAATCATTTAGAAGATCAGAATGAAATTCAAAATAAAAATGAGCTGCTAGATAAACTTCAAGGAGAAAAATATGGAAAGATTCGTGCATTAGAGGATTTTGATCGAGAAATGAGCTATCATTTCAGCCGATTACGAAGACTGGATGGCGAGTTATTTTATATGAACAGTGATCTAGCTCGTTTGATGCAACAGGAACACGACATTCTCAATTCTTGTATTAAAAAATTCACCCGTACTCAAGAGGATGGGCTCAACATCTCCTACTCTGAAAGACTCCAAGAAGTGGAAAACTCAATAAAATCACTAAAAGGAAAGAAATAGATTCAAATGAAGTTAGAAAAATCATTTAAGAATATGAAAGGAATAAGTATTGCAACTCTATCAGTTGCTGTGCTTATTCTTGTTGGTTTGTTTGCTTATCTAAGTAAGGGGAGCACCTCACAGAATGCTTCCTCAAAACCAACAATAGCCCTTGTTGACGAGGATGAATCCTCCTCCTTTAACAATAAAGACTATAACTTTGGGCAAAATTTTGTTCATCTGGTTTCAGGAGATTCTCAGTACAATTGGCAAGTGGTTTCACGTTCTGTTGCAGACAGAGCTTTTGCAGATAAATCTGTGGATGCAGTGATTTATATTCCTCAGAGCTTTTCTCATGACCTTTTGACTTTACAAGAGGTTAAACCCACACAGACAGATGTGTCTTATAAAATTCAAACGGATGGTTCTGCACTTTCAAAGGCGAATCTGGATAGTAAAATTGTCAATACTCTTCAAGGATTTAACACTTCTGTAGTAAAAATGTACTATGGTTCTGTGGCAGGAAATGTGGCTGATGCTCAAAATAATATGAATGCCGTAGTAGGAAATCAGGGCAATCTTGTAGGGGAGCTGTCAAATAATGTTCGTCCAAGTTTTGATGTGGTTAATTCAGGCTATGGTTCAGTGGTATCTACCTCAGATTTTCTCAAAGGGCAAAATTCAGCGTGGATTAATCAAACCAATAGTTTCACTAAAGCCACTCAAGATAATCTCAATAGCACAAGCCACTCACTTTCAGGAACTTTGCCGGGAGTCAATGGATTATTCAATGATTTAACCCTCATGGGGCAAACCAATGTGGCTAACGGGAATGTTTCAATGTTGGAACAACGCAATAATGATTTTACGACTTTCCAAAACTACCTCACACCTCTGAATAACGGATTGAATGGATTTGATGGGGATTATGCAAACTTCCAGAACTCTCTGTCAGATTATAAAAAAGCAATTTACGGGGATGGGGGAGCGAACCCTGGATTGGTTGGAGATTTGAATACTCAACTGGATCAATTGAATAATACAAGCACAGGAGCGATACCAAGTCTTCAAGATTTAGAAACAAGCCTGCTTCAAGAATATGGGAATATTACTCCAACCACCCCAATCGACCAAAGTAATTATAATAGCTATCCTAACTATACAGAAGATGATGCAGCAAATGCTTTAGCTGCTAAACTTCAACATTCATTTGAACAACATAGTCAAACTGTAGCGACGTATGAACAACGTATTACTGATGAAATCAAAAATATTGCGACTGACCCTAGTCAATATCAATCTTTATTTGATATTATTGATAGAAATACTTCTGGTGCGGCATCGTCAAATTATGGTCCAAAACTTGCACTAATTAGAGCTTATGCAGGAACAAATAATATTTCAAGCCCTAGCCTCAATGTTGTGAGTTCTATTACAACGGCTAAATCCTTTAATGTTACAATACCTGCAGGTACAAGCTATACATTCACGCCGTCAATCTCCAATCCTGCTTCAATCACTTATAACGGCCCATATACAAGCACTGGAGGTTCAACAGTAACAGTAAATGGGAATAGAGTAACTGTAGATAATACACAAAGCGGTGCTACATCTATTTCTTTTAAGGCAAATTACATAATCAATTTAGATGCTTTACCACAAGGGACAAATACAGTAAGTTTTAATGGAAATGGAGCCTCTTTAAGTAGTGATGTTTATATCAATGCTTTGTCCACTGAGAATGAAAAAGCAGCAATAGGTGGAACAGGATTTAAAGATATCACGGATTATCTAGGAGAAATTGATGCTATAGTCAATGAATTGTATTTCCTTTATGGAAGTCCAACAGAAAATTACACGACATTCCAAGACCAAATGAGTTCAACTGGGAATTTCACTTTAAATAGTCAGCAATCTATGTATGCTCGGTATGATTCCATTGATCCATCAACTATTTTAGAGCATTTGAAAGTTTATGATGCTTTGGGTAATTGGACGTGGAATCAAGACGTAGAGAGTTATTACACTACAGGACAAGATGAAATCATGAAAGTGGTCACCGCTTTAACGCCGCTTTATGATAATCAGAGTAGACTACAAAAAGATCTCACCTCCATAGATAGTGGGGATTTGTCTCCAAATCTTGCCTTTGATGCAGATATGAAAAATCTAGATCAATGGCGTACAGATACGACGAATTATATCAATGATAGTACCAATCAATGGAACAGTAATAAAGTAAATGTTAATCTAACCACGAAAGAGTGGAAAGATAAGGATGGAGACATTCACAATATCTATACTGACCAAACAGGGGGAGACTCTCTCTATCAAACCATCAGTAGTTTGATGAAATCAACCAGCGAGTCTGCGACCGCAACAGCTAAAGCAGCACAGATGATTAAAGACAACAGCAATCAATTTGAGCAAATGATTCAAACGGTACAAACCACAAAATCTGACGCTCAAAAGGTCTTAGATACGACAGATGCAAGTATAAAAAATGGACAAGCAGGCTTAAATGCAAGTCAAAATTACAATGCCAAGTTTGGTCAAGTCTTATCTAATACTCGCAATCCAGAGGCCAATCAAAATCAACTTTTTAATTTTTTTGCACAACCATTGGGATTCAAAAATCTTTCAGGAACAAGTGCAACAATCTCTAACAGCTTCGATTGGCGATGGTTGATTATGTTGGTGAGTGGAATTATATTAGGAATCTTGGGGAATACTTTGATTCATCAGCGTTCTCAAAATATGGAAGGATAAATTTTTGATAATAAATAATTAAGAAGATAATAGAGACTAAAAATCTGAACAGAAGTTCAGATTTTCTTTGTTGTTCCATACTCTCCAAACAACTCCCCTCATTTGGGTGGAGATTAAGTATTTGAGAGGATTTGAAGGGCATTAAATCAACGCTTAAGCCGGGGATGGTTCATGCATTAATTAAGAAAATAGAGATTGGGGAAAAGGAAAAAAGTGGAGGGAAAATGGAACAAAAAATCAATATCATTTATCACTTTGTGGGGAATCTAGAGCTTCACAATCACTTATAAACATTTTTCTATGTTATGGGGTATGTTATAATAGCTATATGATAAATCTAAAAATCGGTCAAAAAATTCAGCTCAATGTTGAGCGTTTGGGTATCAATGGGGAAGGGATTGCCTCTTATAAAGGACGCTTGGTCTTTGTGCCACTCGCCCTACCTAAAGAAGAAATCCTCGCAGAAATTACTGAAAATGCAAGAAATTTTTCTCGTGCCAAGGTCATCAAAATCAATAAAAAATCTAAAGAGCGTGTCAAGCCCGCTTGTCCTATCTATAAAGATTGTGGAGGTTGCCAGCTCATGCACCTGTCTTATCAGGGACAGTTGGATTTCAAGAAAGATTTACTCTTACAAGCCTTGCAGAAATACAAACCAGCAGGATTTCGTAATTATGAGCTTCGTCAGACCATAGGAATGGAGAATCCTACTCATTACCGCAATAAACTCCAATACCAAGTGCGTCGTTTGACCAATGGCTCTATCATTGCAGGACTTTACAAAGAAGGCACACATCATCTGGTCAACCTAGAAAATTGTCTTGTTACTGATGAGAAAACTCAAGAAATTGCCAATCGTTTCTGTCAATTAGCTGAGCAGTTCAATTTGCCTATTTATGATGAGCGTAAAGTAGGTGGAATTCGTACCCTCATGATTCGTCGTTCGCAGAAAACAGGTGAGGTGCAGGTTAATTTCGTCAGTTCATTGCCTGTGGTTATCCAAGGGAATTGGGTGCCCAATGTGGATGGCAATCGTAACGGTAAGAAGATTCAACCTGTGCGTGATTTTGACCGTATCATTACAGCCTTGACTGATGAGTTTACAGAGATTCAAGCAGTTGCTGTCAACTATCATCCTAAGAAATCCAGTGAGATTTATGGAGACCGTACAGAGCTAGTCTGGGGAAATGCTGCGACCATTACAGAAGGCGTGCTTAACTATGACTTTGAACTCTCGCCTCGTGCCTTTTACCAGCTCAATAGCCGGCAGGCTCAAGTCCTCTATCAAGAAGCAGTCAAAGCCATCGGACCTAAGAAGACAGACCGCATCATTGATGCTTATTGTGGTGTAGGGACTATTGGATTCGCTCTAGCAGATAGGGTCAAGTCTGTACATGGGATGGACATTACACCTGAAGCTATTTTCGATGCCAGACACAACGCCAAGCGTTTAGGATTGAAGAACTGTCATTATGAAATCGGGAAAGCCGAGACCATTATCCCTAACTGGTACAAATCAGGACACCGTGCCACGGGGTTGATTGTAGATCCTCCACGAGTGGGGTTAGATGATGAATTGCTTGAAACAATTATTCATTATCAGCCTGAGAAGATGGTTTACGTTTCTTGTAATGTGTCAACCTTGGCAAAAGATTTGATCATACTTGCTCAGTATTACAATGTAGAATATATTCAATCTGTGGATATGTTCCCTCACACAGCACGGACAGAAGCTGTTGTCAAACTCAAACTCAAATCTCCAGAAGAATTGAAGAAAGTACGGAACAGAACGAAATTTAAATCTACTGGCAAACGCTCAATCAGAAAGAAATAAAAATGAATGATCAAGAACAATTTTTAGCAGATTTTGCCCAATGGATTGACCAGCAGGTGCAAGTCTCAGAGCTTGCCATGAAGACTGCTCAACAACTGGCAGAAAAAGATGACAAAGCAAAAGAAGCCATCATTCGATATGAGAGTCGATTAGATGCTTATCAATTCATTCAAGGTAAATTTGAAAACTATAAGGCAGGAAAAAATTTCCACGACATACCAGAAGGAATGTTCGGGAAGAAGGAATATTAAGGAGAAAAAATGGAAAAAGCAAAACCATTTGATGAATATTTTAATGACCTTAATTTAGGAGAGGAAAGGCTAGAGCGTATGATATTAACACGCAAGCTTGTGCATGAGATTTATCCTGATGTGCAGGAGCGTGTGTCCTATGCCATGCCGGGATTCTACCCTAAAAATGCAAAAAAAGCGACACAGCAACTTTTCTTGCTCATGGCCAATAAAGAACATTTGGGAGTTTATGGCACACAAGGCTTAGAAGAAAAGGACATTGCCCAATACAATCTTGAAACAGGTAAAGGTTCTATCAAGGTACCTTACAATATGCCTGAGAGAGACTTCAAGCAGTTACTGGAATTTGTCATCAACTACAATGCTAACAGACACGGACAAGACTTGATGTAATTGAAATATTTTGATAAAATGAACTTACGAGAAGAGGAGTAATAAAGCGAGATTTCAAGCGAAGAGTTGGTGGTGCAAAACTCTAATCAGACTTTATGAAGGTAGCTTCAAAGCATAAGAGGTGAAGACAGAGAGTTTTCATGAAGTAATAAGAATGAGTGTCTGTAAACTTGGTTTACAGGAATTTAGGTGGTACCACGTGCAAGCGTCCTATTAGGGTGTTTGTGCGTGGTGTTTTTGTTTGGCAAGAGGTTGACTAGTAACTAAAAAACAATCTTACGGTTATTCTGTTGGGCCTGATTGCTAAAAAAATAATAAATGAAAGAAAAATATGCGAAAAGTAGAAAATCTTATCATGTCTGACGGTCGTACCACACGAGTTGTGATCGCCAGCCCTGAGAATCCTCGGGGGGTCGTACAGTATTTGCATGGTTATTCTGAACACATTGATTTAGATGATGTCATCAAGCTACAGGACTTTTATAATTCTATTGGTTTTGTCTTTGTCATGCACGAACAGTATGGTTTTGGACTTATGCCAGAGTTGACTACTAAAGAACGGGAAAAGCAACAAGGAACAGCTAAATATTATAAGACCTATATTGAGGATGCAAAGCTCATCTATGAGCATATTCAGATTAACTATGCTCATCTTCCTATCGTTCTCCATGCTTTCAGTATGGGAGGAAACATTGGAATCAATCTTCTCTTATCAGGATTTACCCCTTATGAGCGAGTGATATTAGAATGTCCATGGTTGCAACTTTCTAAGAAACTTCCCAAGGTATTTGCTAAAGTGCCTAATTTTCTGGATAGACATATTCCCAATCTCAAGGTAGATATGCAGATGGCTCAAAAACTCGTCAACCGAAGAAATAGGAATTTTACATTTGATGAACTGGCTCATGCTAAGACAAGTATCCGGTTCTACGCCATGATGAGACAGAAAGGTATTTATGCCTTGCATCACTCTCATCTCATTGAACAGCCCACCCTTCTTTTTGAAGCAGAAAATGATGAGGTGGTCAGCACAGATGCCATCGAATACTTTGCCAGTAAGGCAAAAGACAACATACAATTCATCAAAATCAATGAAGCCAGCCATGTCATCCACGGGAACGAATATGCCAAGAAAGAATTTCAAATAATCGCAGACTTTCTAGCTCATATAAAAAATGATGACAATAAACAAATAATATAATAATAAAGAAAGAGATAAAGAAAGAGACAAAATGACAAAAGAACTGAGTACAAAATTTAATCCCCAAGAAATAGAGAAGGGACGCTATGAGAAGTGGTTAGAGCAGGGTGTATTTGCCCCTTCTGGAAATAGGGAGGCTCAACCTTATTCTATCGTCATTCCACCACCTAATGTAACAGGAAAACTCCATTTGGGGCACGCTTGGGATACAACTTTACAAGATATAATCATTCGTCAGAAACGTATGCAAGGCTTTGATACGCTTTGGTTACCGGGTATGGATCATGCAGGGATTGCCACACAAGCCAAAGTTGAAGCACGCTTAGCAGAAGATGGAATTTCTCGTCATGACATCGGTCGTGAAGCCTTTTCAGAGAAAGTTTGGGAATGGAAAGACGAATACGCCTCTACCATCAAGGAACAATGGGGGAAGATAGGGATTTCTGTGGATTATTCTCGTGAGCGTTTTACTCTTGATGAAGGACTTTCACAAGCGGTTCGTAAAGTTTTTGTCCAACTTTATAATAAAGGCTGGATTTACCGTGGAGAGAAACTCATCAACTGGGATCCGCAAGCGATGACTGCTCTTTCTGACATTGAGGTCATTCATAAAGAAATTGATGG
>Ga0123352_10014075_pt1 | contig 12720 bp, 8 predicted proteins | sample TergutLab28metaG_FD_89700 | JGI IMG/M metagenome (GOLD analysis project Ga0123352, IMG submission 89700) | Labiotermes labralis P1 segment gut microbial communities from Petit-Saut dam, French Guiana - Lab288 P1 | ecosystem: Host-associated > Arthropoda: Insects > Digestive system > Gut ... | reverse complement strand
GAGTATATACCATGTTTAAAATATTCAATACCTATATTTGTTGAATAAATATATAAAATGCAACTTTAGAGGTTAGCGGTGCGGTACGACCACTATAGTTGACATTAGGCGTCAAAAGTTTAAAAGGACAGGTAAAGTGAGTGAAACACAACTTATGAATATATTATAGTATATATATACAAGATGTGATATAATACCACATCTTTTATAGTTTCCTTGAATAAGACATATGACCTGACGATGGCCTAGAAAAGAAGGCCGAAACATGTAGTCACTTGTAAGCTACACCTTGTAAATTAAATAATATATTCATAAGTTGTGTCTGACTCACTCTACCTATCCTTATAACTGTATGCATCACAACGGGCATGGCTCACTTAAAAATGAAAAACTTTAAATGACAATCGAAAGTAGGAGTGTACGGTGCGACGCTTTTGCAATGCATTGCAGTTGCCTTATGGCGACAGCTGAACGAACAAGATAGGCAATCTAGGTTGAAGAAATCCAACAAGATGCAACAGAATGCAGAAATTTATTTACTGCTAAATTACTCTACATGTTTCGGGCGTCCATCGCACCCATCATCAAGAGTACATAAAGCTGTAGTTGCAGCCTCTGGTACTGATTATACTATCTGGGAAACGAGATTCTTCAAACTTGACCAAATAAGTCCTTATTTGGTTACGTTTGAAGAAGCCTGCTTCCCAGTTAGTATGATCTGTACCAGAGGCTGCAACTACAATTTTATGCACTACTGATGATGGGCGCGATGGACGCCCGAAACATGTAGAGTAATTCAGCAGTAAATAGATATCTGCACACTGTTGCATCTTGTTGGATTTCTTCAACCTAGAATTACGATGCACGTAACTACAAATATTAAAAAAGGGGGGGGGGGCTACGTACGCTAACAAGATATTGGGGCGCGTTCCCATAACCACTGTTTCACGGAAACGCAACAACAAATTCCTTTGTATTATTGTTGACTAACATGTAGCTGCGAATATATAACAAGAGTTCAGTGTTCCCCTGGAAATGCAAGGATGGGTTCCCTGTGCACAGTTGTCGTGCTACAGAATACTCCGTACTCCTGTCAACAATATAAGCGTACTTAGGTCGTCATGTAAAGCACCCGATATTGTTGTCCCATTTTATCCAAGTCTGGAGCTTCTCGACATACTTTCGTAGAAGCCTTCAATATCAAATTTCAAGAAAATCCGTCCAGTACCGGTACATTCAGGCGGACGGATGGACAAACAGGCATGATGATGCTAACAGACGCTTTTTGCGGTTCATGCTGTCTCGCGCGTAATGAACTTTCGATTTCATACTGGAATTAATAAGTTATGGCTTGTGAGATTCTGTATAAGGAAATACCACACACATTCCTAAAAATGTTATGCGAAACGCTTTTTTTACAGGCTCGCATTTATAGACATAGGCCTAGGAACGATGGGAAGCCATGGAGTTATATGATCGGCGTCTGTTGTAATGGCAGTAATGTACTGCAAGGTAAAGTGTAAGTTCTAATGCGCCTAATTCAGGATGGCGCCACAGGCCTACAACCGGTATGGGGCAGGGGTACTACATGGACTCAGGGGCGTGACTGACACTGCCGCTAAGGGTTCAGCGTACCACCCGTGTAGGCATGAGACCGGCTGGGTTGCACGGCACGTCTGGACGAGACGGTGGATAAGTTTATAGACACGAAGTTCTGAGCGAGCCGACGGTTATGTGGTCGTGTATTCAGCTACAGTTTGATAATTAAGTTCTATTTATTTACGATGTATCCCCAATACTTCACCATTTAAAACTCAGTGATTGCTACATGGACTGCCAGGTTTAGCCCCGTAAGAACAATACGTTTTGCCCGCGCAGTGTATACATGAGTTGTGGATAGCAAATAATACACAGAGACTGTTTCCCTATACAACAGCAGCTTCTTTGTCTTTCTAATGGAAACACGGAGTATTTTCTGCGAGGTATATAATGTAGCTTAAATTACTTGTCAATTTCTGAGTTCATAGAGGGTCGGTGATCGACCAATAAATATGTAGGGAGGAATGGTGCGGCCTGGGAAAAGCGAGTATTCGAAGAAAGAAAGTCCGATTTCAACTACGTCCAACATGAATGCCACATGAAGAAGCCTGGGCCCGAAACCGGGCCTCCAAGGTCACAGGACAGTGAAAAACCGACTGCGCTATGACACGGTCTGAATTTTTTAATCTTCATGGCGCTCAGTGGTTGTACTGCATGTTTAATTTGGAAGGGAGAAGGGTGAGAAATGTGGCACGAATGAGGGTAAGAGAAATTCACACGTATTTGTGGTGGAGAAACTTGGAACGAATCACTTGGAAGGCCTAGGTGTAGATGGAAGGATAATATTAAAACGAATCGCGAAGAAATACAATGGGTGGAGGCCTGGGCTGGATTAATCCGCTTCGGGACGGGGATAAATGGTGGGTTCTTGTGAACACGGTAATGAACCTTCGGGTTCCGTAAATTACAGGGAATTTCTTGATTAGCGGAAGAACTGTTAGCCTCTCAAAAAGACTCTGTTCCATCGATTCCGATTAAGAAGCAGTCATATTACAGGTTTCGGAACTCAAGAGCTTTAGGCAAGTGAGAATTCCGTTCCAGCGTGATGGGTGTTACTTCACAGCGGTATGTTAATGGAGACATTAAAATTGAGAGAGGCCATCCCGTTGTGTATTATCAAATTTGTATAATATATTATTATGTACCGTCAATACACAACATACATAAAGCCATTTCACGAAATGGGATCCCAATGAGTATTGTTTTTACTCTACCTTAATGTTGTTCTTAGATGGCCGGTCACGGCCGAAACATGTAGCCAAATATAACCTAATTGTAATTCCTACATCCCCAAAATGGGATCCCACTTAGTACTATTTTTACTGTACCTGAATGTTTTTCTTAGTTGACCTGAAGATGGCCGGTCGCAGCCGAAACATGTAGCCAAATATAACCTAATTGTAATTGCTGCATCTTGTCTTGATGTATGTTGTGTATTGACGGTGCGTAATAATATGTTATACAAAAATGAGACATTAAAATCACACGGTTGATGAAGTCACATTTTAGGATTTAATTAAATTTCCTAATATTTCCGGGTCTTAACTGGCGCTGAACACACGACGCTCTTGTGTACGGGCGAAAAATTGAAACCCATCTGACGTCACATAAACATGGGCAGGTGTGCAGTGCAATTGTGTGCTACGCCGCCTCAGCATTCCTTCGAAACTTCTCGTGACGTGCTTGCGTTTGTAGAATACACATTAACGCATATCACGAGAAGTTTCACAAACCCGAACTTCCCGACAACATTAATTCCGGCGACTAGTGTATTTACAGATATGAATAAATCCCGACCCTTAATGTCAAATACTTTACAGTTGCTCGAAGTAGCCATTAGAGGCCTAACTGTTTCTGCCGCACGTGGCTGATGTCCTAAAATATTACTCTTTCCCAGAACTACTCCATCTATAATCACCTCCAGTCACTCATTTAATTATCATGATCGTTCAACATAGCACTTTGTAATTAAGGAACGGGTTACTTCCCTATTGTAAAAGATGGAACGCGTACTGCTTGGTATTTTTCAATCTAGTGGAAATTCATTTCACGCCTACAAACCGGAAAAGTGTGACAATTTGAAGACCTTAACGCAACAACTCGTTAAAGGAAGGTTTGTGAAACAGAGACAGGCGATGTTCGTATCAAGTAATTTTGTTGCACGTTCGCGTAATGTTTATACCCGTCTGCTATCCAACTATCCGATACCATTTCACTCGAACAGAATGCTTGCATGACGATGTAATGTCGCCGGCAACAACAAAACGCACTTGAGTGTTCAAGTGCCCGATGTTTTTGTTCGATTCTAACCAAATTTCGATTTTCTTGACAGATTTTCATGAAATTCTGCAACATCAGATGTCACGGAAACTCGTCCAGTGGGAGCCTATTTGATACAAGCTATGCGGGCAGACGGACGGACAGACATGATAAATCTCATGGGAGCATTTCGCGACTTACTGTATGCGAACGCGCCTAAAAAGGAAAAAGAGTCATCATTTCAGATTTAAAAAATAGACCCCTGATTATTTTAGGCTACTTCACCTGTTTCATCTTTAATATTATTCCATCAAACATCCATCAGAGTACATCAGTGATACAACAGTACACTATGATGAGTGTTTGATGGAATGGATTACTTCTTTCGGCTCATTTGCATATACTACCAAGTTTAGACCGACACAGGGTTTTGTTTCCCTTTTCATCATTAATTTACATTAAGCTCTGGCCAGCTTCACGTCATTTAAAATCTGACCTATACCATTCACAAAAATATTAATCCTGCAGTGAAGAACCAAGAACTGCCCACAGTGGCACCGGTAGTAAGAAACAGGTGACTACAGATATTACAGTCCAGAGTGTCATAAGATTCGTAGCTCAGCTGTGCAAGTGTGACTTCTCTCTGTGGGATATCGGTTCGAATATAGACTAATGTTATTGTGGGTTTCCTTAATCTTTCGAGACGAATTCTGAGATAATTACATCAAACGGGAAATTCCACTTACTTCCAAAAGCCTGCAATCTTTAGCCTCTGAAGGTCTTTCGGACTCATTATCTAATCGAACGCCCTTCCACTACCTTTCTCGTTTTATCACGGTGGCGACCTGAATGCGGCGCGCCAAGCCATTGCTTGGGCAGATGGAAACAATTTAATGTTAAGACGTTCATTACTGGATACTGCTCCCAAGAAAAAAAAAATACCGTAATTTTAAACACTACACCACACACAACAGTGACTGGCGTGGAGACATTCAACTTCGTCTTTCAGGTCTGGACCGCCTCTGGAATACATACAATCTTTCATCCAGTAAATACTGCAGGTAAAACGGCTGGAATGTGAAGCTGTCCACTCATCTGCATGTCGTACGAAGTTTTAAAGAACGCATGGAGCCGTACCTTCATCCCACACCTCTTTACTGTACTAAATTAAACTTGATAGCACCACGCGTATCAAAACAGTTGTTTAATAACAACTGTAGTGCAAGAATGATATTTCAAGAGATTCAGTAACGTTTCTACAGGTTACAAGTAACCCTCTATGGACGCACACTTACAAGGCCAATATGATCTCTACCTAGTCGAGAAATTAAAAATACAAGAATTATTGTGGTAGGCCGCTGCTTTAATCTATGTTACAAGGTAATCGGTTCACTACGTAATATAAACAGAATGTTTAAATACACCGAAAATGAATTTACAGCTCATGACTTAAAGTGTAGGCTAACTTTTAACACTTACCACAGAATCTCGATACTCTACTGGGTTTTCAAATCATCGCTGGGAACATGCTTGTAAAAGCCAGCAGGCATGGATTGTAGTTCCAACACTTACCGCCGAACCTAACTAGAGTCACAAAATGACGACTCCTTATGTTATGCAGAGTTCGCGAAATGAAAGGTCAACACTATTAACAAAGATTAGCTTTTAACTTAACAAAGATTAGCTTTTAACTTATGTCCCCTTTCTGAAGCTGAAGACGGAGGTACAGCATGTCTCCGGAATACCGTAAGGTCTACTGTTTTCGCCACACACGATGGCCAACGTCCAAAATTCTCCCATAACATTATTTGTACCAAAACGCTTCGCCGACAAAGTTTCAGCTAATAATGATAAATAGTGACATCAATTTGTAAACAAACAACAAATAAACATAACTGTCCTCATGCTGTTTTCGCGAATATAAGATTCGCGATAGCAGACCGAACACTTATATAAACGACAGTAACTGTTACTGAGTAGCCACATTTAAACATACTTCTATGATTTCAACATGACTAACTGTACGCCAACGCTTAATCTGATTAACAGCCTTAAGTACACTAATTAGGCATCATTTTATTACTCTCCGACGTGAAATTCAAGCATACTTTTATGATTCGATCGTGGCTAACTGTACGCCTACGTCTATCTGAACTGAACAACAGCCATCGGTATACTAAACATGCATCACTTTATTAACATATGACGAGAATTTTAAAGTTGTCCGTTCTGTGACTTTTATGTTTATACTCATTTAAGAATATCCATTCAGTTGGTAAATAAATGGTATACGCTGATCCGACGAGAAATTTACCGTGCTTGCCTTGATAATGTGAAACTGTTGCTTACGGGACAGGGAAGTAAAAAAATGCAAATACATCTTGGATATTCAAATCTTAATTATTTTCCCCTTCACAAGAACCACAGTGCACGCAATTTACCCTTATTATCACAAGTCTGAATCGTATAACGCCTACCTGACAACAGAACAATATCAACAGACAGTGTCCTTCACGGTTCAAAATAAACACAGAAGCAGTTTAATAACAACAGCCGTAACACTAACACGAACACGCAGACAATTTCGAGACATCGCAACCAAGCGTCTGGCCGCCTCGCCGTCAACACGCGCACTACTGCAGTTACATACAGTACAACAGTGTGGAGGGAAAATTCAGCGGCGGAGCACTTGTGACGTCATGAATTTAAGTGACTGTACAGGATGCAGTTCAAGACAGAGCTTTCCATTTTACCTTTCTTCCCCTTTCGAGGACTGTTATACCGCACGTTTTAGCAGTAGGCTTCCCTTTCATCTTGTTTGCTTGAACTCACAACCAGACAGCAGCAAAGTTACGCCGGTTCCTTCGTTTTGATGACATTTGGGAAACGTGTTTGGCTTACAGCCGTAAAAAAAACCTGGGTACTTCAGAACAGTTATGGTGCAATGTGACACCAAATTTCTTTTGCCATCGCGCAACAGCCTCTCGTGAGCCAATGCCTCCCCATTATCCAGCCATCACAGTCACACTTAGTTACACACACACCCCTCGGTAGGACTCCTCTGGACGAGGGATCATCCCGTCCCAGAGACCTCAACCTGACAAAACACAACATTCACAAGAGACAGACATCCATGCCCCCTGGGGGATTCGAACCCGCAATCCCATCAAGCGAGCCGCAAACCCACACCTGACACCGCGGGCTACTGGTTATCTGCATGTGACCTGAGAGAGCTAGGGGAATACAGCGACTGATCACGTGACTGCGGCAGGGACTTTGGTACCTGACAAGGGCAAAATGTTTACTGCAGGCTATCGACCCAACTCATCTTCGCATAATTTTATGACGGGTGAGAGGGGGTGATTTCTTCTCGAGGATAAGGCGCCCTATGAGTGAAACTCAACCCTCATTCAGATCTGCCCTGGACATAGTGGCAAAGACAAAAAAAAAATGGTGTTCCTTGCCGGAAATCTGACCGTAGCTATTTTTATAGTTTGAAATCGAGAATATTTTTATAGTTCCCGTAGCGTGTATTCATAAGGTATCAGCTGTCCTTTACACGGTAAAGGAAAGTTTTGTGGTTCGGTATGCGTCAGCATTATTATTTCATTGTGTGAAATAAATAATGCTATTGATTCCTTTTGAAATCTCGTTTTCTTTGTCAGGGTTTCCTTACTAGCAAGTAGGTATGAAGTCAATAACACAACTATTGTTTAATTAGATGTTATATTCTAGGTCATAAGACTACATGCTTCGGCCGGTAGTGGCCATCATCAGGTCTTTGTCATTCGACACAATTAAGATTATTTATATAAACAAGCCGCCACTCAATTATATAAATAATCTTAAGTGTGTCGAATGACAAAGACCTGATGATGGCCACTACCGGCCGAAACATGTAGTCTTTTGACCTAGAATATAGCATCTAATTAAACAATAGTTGTGTTATTGACTTCACACCTACCTGCTAGTTTATACTACACAACGGGGATGGCACAATTCAGAGGGTTTCCTTATTGCATTGTATTGCACAGAGCGTCGCTAAACGTTATCGTCAAGAACCGTAGCACAGCGGCTAGCCTTCTTTAGCATTCGGAAGAAACCGGGTTCAAATATTCGCCCAGAAGTAGAAGGTAATGACTGATTGACGGCTGTGATGTGTTTAGCCAGTATTTAGAACTTGGATAGCATTTTTTAAATGGAATACGACCGCTTTCTTCCACTTTTTTCAAATTAACAACTGATATTACCATATCGATATAGCTGGAGAATAGTTAAATAAATCAATAACGAGAGATAAGACGATTCTGTGTCAACGAATGTATGTAAACCGGCCATATTTTTTTCAGGAAATTTGATAGAAGTCCAAGTATCCATTAGGGAATCACAAACACTTGTCTAGTTGGCATGATATGAGCTGCTTTTGGGTTCACTTCCAGTGTAGAAATGGTTTTTTTTTTTTTGGTCTCGACCAGTTGAGTGTTAAATTGTTCCCATATTTTCCTTACGCAGCTGCATCTTCGCAGGCATGAGTGGTGAAGACCTCTCGGGTAAAGGTTTTCCGGTTTAGCTTTGGTCAAGCATGCACGGATGCAAGCTGAACCGTAACGATCCGGCCGCATATACTCTAGTTACTTCACGCTGCTACAGGTACTCAGTTCGAGCTCTAAATACTGACCTGAAGGTTTAGAAAAAGAGTGGACACGTTGAAATAATGAGTGTCAAAATTTGTACACCCCAACAATTTTTTTTGGCGCAACAGCTCCCAGTGGGCCAGGGTCTTCTCATTCGCGAGGTTTCTAGAACACACACAACGACGCACCACAGTCTGTAAGACTCCTCTGGACGAGTGATCAGCTCTTCGCAGAGACCTCTACTTGACAACACATTTCACTCACAACAGACATCTGTGACGCTGGTGGGATTCGAACCCACAATCTCAACAGGCGAGCGGCTGCAGACCCACGCCTTAGACCGCGCGGCCACCGGGACCGGCCAACAGAAATATTAGAATGAAAAAAATCAAGAAACTGGGGAAGGGAGAGGGTGTTGTACGAATTTGGGAAATTCACGCAGAGAATTATTTCAATGTGTTCCATAGTTCGTGCATTAATTAGATTTACAAAATATATAAACAACCAACAAATGCACTATAATTTTATGATGTATTTTCATTTATAATATCTTCACCAACATGTTTCGGCCAGTACTTCGGTTATCTTCAGGGTGATATTTTTTATACAAGAATACAATTGTAGTTAATTGGATCAAAAACATCACCTTGAAGATGGCCGGATTACTGGCCGATACATCTTAGTAACTGACCAACTTAATGCACAAATTTTTGTTTCATAATAAGTTTATTATATTCCTCTACATGTTTCGAGCACTATGTGCTCATCATCAGGAGGTCAAAATTGTATTATACAGCACCTGGTATCGTCACACTATGTAGGTGGCCGTCCGGTGCGCAGGTTGAGAGAGGACCTGCGCACCGGACGGCCACCTACAGAGCGTGACGATACCAGATGCTGTATAATACAATTTTGACCTCCTGTTGATGAGCTCAACAGTGCTCGAAACATGTAGAGGAATATAATGAACTTATTATAAAAAAGAATTTGTGTTACATCCGTAGGCAGCAGGCTAGTCCCGGTATCAGAGTGGATCCAACAAGTTTTGGAGCGCGCGCTTAGTGCACTAACAATGCCGCTTCTGCTCTGTCCAGCAGCCCTCTGATGACGAAATGACAAAGCATAAAAATCCGCAAGACTTACTTGTCTGCTTAATTTTTCGCTACACATTTTCCTCGAAACTTTCTTCGCCGTGATGAAACTTTTATCCAGGTACGCTCGAGGTCGTGCAGGATCGGAAATACCCATCCACCGTCATTGTCTTCACGTGGACCTAAGTGTTCGCTGTTGTTTTTTTTCATTGTAAGTACAATTAGAATGTTCTGACGGATTGCAACGAAACTTCCCAGTACCACATTTCATTAAATTCTGTTAAATTTTTTTTGAGTTGTTACAGACATTGGTGACGCTGATAGAAGCATTCTGTGAATATGCCGAAGAGGGAAACGGTGTGAGAGCGAAACTCAACTCGACTGGCTGAAGATAAGGTCATAGACCAGGGTTTTATTAAGACTGCGATGATGGAGGTCTTTCCTTGCAATTCCTCAGTGTTTATTTTATGTAGCTCGAATGAACCGTGTAAAGTTCAATTTGCAGAAAATATTAGCGACAGAATCTAAGTCACGTGCGGCAGCTGCAGCAGGAAATAGAAAGAAAGAGATTCATACACATCTCCATTTCTTCGCTTATATCTGTAATTCATTCACAGCATCCATTAGACTAGAGAATGGGGTAAATGTCTCCAGGCACGCCTACGCCCTCAGTGGCCTGCCAGACATTTTAATCTTCTCTTTTCTCTACCTGGACTTGCTTTTTCTGTCCGCGATGTTTCTCTGGTCCAGTGTGGAGCTGGTTAACGTAATCGGTGTAGTGAATAGGATACGGACGGACGATCCGGGGTCCGAATCCCGGCAGGGGTAAAATATACTGGCTCTGGGGCCACCCAGCCCCCTATTCTGTTGGTGTCCGGAGCTCTATCCCCGATAGAAATGCGGCCAGGGCGTGATGTTGACCAGTACTGCCGAGGTTAAAAATTGGTGGAGCGTGCTTCTATTTCTATTTCGCTTGTTTGGTTACTTATCGCCGCCATATTGAAATCTGAAGAACATTTTTGCACGGCCGTCATCTTGTTATATTATTATTATACTTTATAAAAATATTATCCGAAAAAAAAAGGTACAGGTTTTTTCTATAATCGATTTCCGTGCATCACTTCAGGATCCTACGAAAAGTGACAGTATTGTCGCGCCAGAAGTAAGAGTTTTGCGCGGGCACCACATTGTTATTACTGCCTGTAGGAAATTAAAAATAACACCCCTCTATAAAGGCGTAATGATCGTGGTAACTTTTATGGCAATCGGTCGTCTGGTTCTAGAGGTTCAACGAACTACCCGCATTAAGACAGCGTGACGATCTCATAAGCCCTCTACTTCCCTTCCTTTTTGGAAATGAATGTTGGTTGGACATGCGATAATGAGTTGAACTGATAGTAAACGCCCGTATATCGGCGTCTCATTCATTCGCCTTTTGCAATCGAAAATCGCTGTCTTGCCGTGTGCAACTACCGAACTTGTCTTCACGAAAGACCCTAACGTCGCAGATAATGTATAGGTGCTCCTGCTGCTGTAACGCAATCCAGACCCGTGGTTATGACTTGAACTTTCGCAATTCCTACTACCCATGCTGGAAAATGTCAGCAGAAGTCTACACTAAATTACACAGAGTGTAAAGCAATACTCAAGTAGCAGGACGGAAGATAAACCAATGTATGAAACTGTTGTGGCGAATTACACGCGAGTCACACTGGAGTTTCCATGGTTATCGGTTGTCCATGTTCTGAGTGACGATACTACACAGAGCTTGGTTTGTGAGTGACGTTACACTTGATGGTTACGACAGAGGTGGGTTTGTGAGTGATGAAAGTCGCCATGAATTAGTTCCTGTATATCATGATAACGCCGTCAGTTGAAGGCCGTATTTCTAGTTTAAGTATAATTTTTCACAATCTGAAGGAAAGGCCTGAAAAAAGAACTACAAAATTCTGAATCACAGTGGCCGTACCTGTGTTTGAAAAGTCCCGTGCCGTAAGATGCAGTTAAATAACGGGCGTTGTCAGGAACACCATGCCAAATGTAAATCGCATTATAAAGGAAGAATTCTCTGTTGAAATACAAAGTAAATTTGACTCTCTGCAAGAACTGAAGGCATGTAGCGGAGTCGCAGTATATCTCCACTGTTTGTTAACCACGGCACTAGATTGAAGTGAGTGGTCAGTTTCAAGCCTCGGCCACTTTACCCACACGTAAAACCCCCCAGTGTAGAGACTGGGTACTTATTTATTAGTTTTCTTCAAAACTTAAATAGGACAACAATGATTAGATATGAAATAGGAAAGTAGATTGGGGGTTCTGCTTGGACATCCTTGCGTTGTGTTTTCAGGGCCCATACAAGTAGCCTTTTGTTAGGACCTCTGTCTTCTACGAGTAAATGGACCAAAATTTCACATGTATTTCTCAAACCTCCTATGTGTGCTACATGCCTAAACCATCGCACAGTTCTCGATGTGATCATTCTAACAATATTTTGTGAAGAGAAAGAATTATGAGGCTCTTCATTGTGGAGTGTTTTCTTCAGTCCTACTGTTACTTCAGTCCTACTGTTACTTCCTATCTCTTTCTGTCGGACTATTCTGTCTTTTTCCATCACGTTACTTCATTATTTGTTAATTATAGTTAATAACCCACTCGCCGACGAGCTGATCACTCGTCCAGAGGAGTCCTACCAACTGTGGAGCGTCGTTTTGTGTGATCTAGAAACCTCGTGAATGAGGAGGACCTGACCCAATGGGGGCTGTTGCGCCAAATAAAAAAAAGCGTTAATAACCTAAGTAGAAGGCCAGAATCTGAAGTACAGAAATACCGCTCCAATAATTTCGTCTAGAATTCAGACCAGTTTAATGACAAAACTGTAAAAGTATGCGGCGTCAAATCCAGTCAGGTCTAATCTGCTAAGTACTTGTTAGAAATGCTGAGCGAATAAACACACTGTACCGGCAAAATAAATGGGTGAAGGTCTTTCTTTATTTGAATAGTTGTGTAATGTATAGTCCTTACTTGCTTACTTACTCCATGGTGCAGAGTCCTTCTTGAGAAGCTAACTGGTTTGCAGCTAGTCAAGAAATTCCCCGCATTTTATGGAACCTGAAGGTTCATTACCGTACTCACAAGTG
>Ga0123352_10014072_pt1 | contig 12722 bp, 7 predicted proteins | sample TergutLab28metaG_FD_89700 | JGI IMG/M metagenome (GOLD analysis project Ga0123352, IMG submission 89700) | Labiotermes labralis P1 segment gut microbial communities from Petit-Saut dam, French Guiana - Lab288 P1 | ecosystem: Host-associated > Arthropoda: Insects > Digestive system > Gut ... | reverse complement strand
TTCACGGAGTAAAAAAGAGTCTGTTATGTGGAGACCAAGTCTCGTCCGGTCGGGTCTGTCCATCTGTGACCTAATGTCAACGACTTAAAACCTTTTGCCGGTTTATTATGAAATTCTTTGTGAAAGAGTTGTACGGCAAACCTGCCGTGAAATTCGGCGCAGTGAAAGCCGCCTGGGCATAAATTTCTGTTATGATTTCCCGAGGTAATGGCTAATTTAGGGAATATTCAGCATGGAGGATGTACATAAGCCAGTCAGTAGTTACGGAATTCGTGAAATTCCGAACAGCGAAAGCTATGCTGTACTTAAGGACGTAAATGCAATTTTGCATGTATTTTCTACATTTTTTGTCAGAGTTAGTTCAAGTTCGGCACAGAATGTATTCGCAAAACTGCATTGGTTAGTGGTGCGAAAATCGGCGCAATGAAAGCCGTGGTTAACTTTAGGATCGTAGATGAATTGACACGCCCTGTTTGCACATTTGATGTCCTATTCTGGTGAAACTCAGCATAACAGACACGAAGATAATTCTGTAAAATATTCGCCTTCGAATTCAATGTTTTGTTGACCGAGCATCGTGACATATCCGTACAATAAGAACCAACACGACGCACTATTTACTTTCAATTTGTTTCAATAATTAGCCTCTACATGTTTTCAGCAGGCTTACTGCTCATCAGGAGGTATTACTCTGTATATGCAGCAGTTGGTATATGTCGTGTGGATCCTGCCAACTGCCAGTCAACATAAACGAATGACATACACCATACCAATTGATGTATATACAGAGTAGTACCTCCTGATGTTGAGCAGTAAGCCTGCTCGAAACATGTAGAGGGTAATTATTGAAATAAATTGAAAGTAAATAGCGCATCGTGTTGGTTCATATTGTGCGGATTCGCCTTGGAGTTTCATGAAAATCGGCTCAGGGAAGACTATACAATTCTTACGGGCATAAATGAATTTGTGTGTTTTTGTATGTACATTCCACACGACATTCGGCATATGAGGAGACCTATAAACAATTCTGTTTAAGCATTCGTGATTTTGGTGGCAAGCTTTTCAGTGGAGGCCAGACTCTTCTTAGGGCGAAAATGACACTGTAATTACGCCCGTGCCGCGAGACTTTGTGATATTTAGGAAGTAAAGAAGGCCCTTGTGAAATCTGCCTACAGTTTAGTACACACTCTGTAGACGTGTTAACAGCAGCAGCATCTGCAGCCAAACCATGTTGAAATCCAGCAGGCAATGGGAGGATTCTAAAGCAGGGATGGCGAACCTTTTTGAGGGCTTGTACCCAAGTTTTCTTATAAATTTCGAAAAATTTCTTTCGTGTGCACATGGGAATTTTGAAGAGCAAAATAAGGTCTTTCACCATAATTATTATTAATTATTGTTTCATTATTATTCATGCATATTATAATTGTATAATTCATAGTTTATTTATTATTATATCACATTTCTAATAAAGGTCTCCACGGCAAATACGACAAGGAAGAAAATGTGGAAGTAACTGAGGGTGTTACTACTTCCTGTTTGAAAAGAAGACTGTAAAACGTTTTGTCGGATGCCACGCATTTGCCTATTCACTGCCTTGTCGGAACCACATTTATAACTATCCAGCTAACATTTCGCGCTACTCCCGATTTGTGTAAAATTGATTCACTCGTATTATTTGGTAGCAACGGCAATCTGCATAATTCTCAGTGCATTCTTATAATAAAACTAACCATGTGCACTAAATTTATCAAATTTATTTTTGGAATAAAACTTCACATGTTTCGGACAGTTCCTCTGTCCAACATCAGCAGTTTTTCACTGGAAACACAGCAATGGTATATGTCATACAGGGTTGCTGACAGCTTGCGAGCAGAATCAGGACGGAACGTCAGCAGACCTGTATGACATATACCATTACTGTGTTTACAGTGAAAAACTCCCGATGATGGACAGAGGAACTGTTCGAAACATGTAGAGTTTTATTCCAAAAATAAATTTGAGAAATTAGTGCATTTAGTTGGTTTTATTACATGAATTTATCAGGATTCACGGTCACCTGAACGTCAGATTCTGAGTGCAGTCAGTTATGTGCATGTACGCACATTCTTCACACTTGTGAAGCTGGTCGGGCAAAGTAAATAAAATTGGACAGTAGTAAATGCCGCGTGCCATTTTGCGCACGTGTACCGTAGGTTCGCGAGCTTTGTTCTGAGGTGTTCCTCTGTAAGTCGAGCCTAAGTTGCTACACTTGTCAGAATATTTCATTGAAAACCTCTTTGACTAAAAACCTGTAATTTAATGTCATGCGATTTAGGTGTGTGTATTTGATCAATTTTAGATCGAGGCTGAGTTGAGGCTTGTGAACTGATTATTTGTGTAATTACTGTTGCGAGTACGTGTTTGTACCTTAAGGTCCTTAACGTCCTGCTTTTAATGTTTTGGGCCGCATTTGAAAACAGTGACACGAACACGACTGAAAACGTTGTACATTCCGCAGTGGCCAAGCGGAAGTGTTCAGTAATTAGTGGAATACTCCATGCTTACTTACGTACGCACTTACTACATGGAGCAGGGAGAATCTAACCGGTTTTCAGCCAGTCAAGAAATTCCCCGCTTTTTATGGAACCTGAAGGTTCATTAACACCACCTGTCCCTATTCTGAGCCGGCTTGATCCAGTCCATACCCCCACATCCCATTTCCTGAAGATCCTTCCTAATATTATCCTCCCACCTACGCCTGGGTCTCCCAAGTGGTCTCTTTCCCCCAGGTTTCTCCACTAAAACCCTGTATACGCCTATCCTCTCACCTGTACACGCTACATACCCTGCCTATCCCATTCTTCTCGATTTTATCACCCGAACAATATTGGGTGAGGAGTACAGATCATTAAGCTCCTCATTATGTAGTTTTCTGCACTCCCTTCTTACCTCGTCCCTACTAGGCCCAAATATTCTCTTCAGCACCCTATTCTCAAAAACCCTCTGCCTACGTTCCTCCCTCAGTGTCAGCGACCTAGTTTCACACCCATACAAAACAACAGGCAAAATTATAGTTATGCGTATCTTAATCTTTAAATTTTTGGATAGCAAATTTGAAGACGAAACATTCTGTGCCGAATGACAGCAAGCATTCCCTGACTTCACTCTGCTCTTAAGTTTCTTCCTGAATAGAATTTTGATTTATAAGGCTGTTCCCAAATATTTTAACTCCATAAAGAGTGGAATATATGTGAAATTTCTTGACACTGAGGTACTGTCATAGGTTCTTCTGTCAATAAAAATTTAATATCGTGTGACTGGTCACAGGTTTCGGCACCCATTTCTTTTAAATCATTAAATCTAATAGACTTTTAATTTGTCTATGAGGTTATGGATCCTTGCGAATGTAACATCGTATGTGGAGGCATACGATATTTAACATTCTTTAAATTTGTATACGGATGTTGTTTAGAGTGGAATAGAAATGAAGGCTTATATTCGTATTCACATTTTTCAATAGATAAGCTTTCTTTATTCTTTTTAGTTGCACCGTGCATGTTGATAGTATTAAGCCCTTTATCTGTCCAACTAATGCACACAATTATTATAAAATTGTTAAACAGTTAAAATCATTTAAAATTATGATAGATGCTCCAACATGTTTCGGTTTACATAAACCATCATCAGGGAGCTCTTAGCCTGTTCTTCGACAAAGTTTCAATGTTGTCTTCGGTTACACATCGTTATATGAAATTATCGGTATTGTGGCTGCATGTTTTGTTCAGTCGCAATGAAGGGACTGTCGTTAGTATTTAGAGCAAAGTTAACAACTGTTTCGCACAATACCGATAACTTCAAATAACGCTATGTAACCGAAGTCAACATTGTAACTTTAGCGAAGCACAGGCTGAGAGCTCCCTGATGATGGTTTATGTAAAACGAAACATGTTGGAGCAACTGTCATTTTAAATGATTTTAACTGTTTAACAATTTTATAATAATTTGTGTCCATTAGTTGGACAAATAAAGGACTTAAGCTTTTTTATGTTTCATTGTCTTTGGTGAAGGACGGAATGCATCAGGAGGAGACTACAACCGGACACTTGACCGGTGTTTAATATCTGACATTTTCCGAATAATGCAAAGCAACATTATGTGGTTCTTCCTTCGCGCCAGGTTATTACTGAATTTGGGTTGAATTTTAATATGCCAAAGAAATAGACCTTCTTCCCGTATCCCTGCAACATTTTCGATCTCGATAGGTAAACCAAGGCACATTCTTCTGTTTAGGTGAGCCGACTTTTCCCTGTTTAAGTCGTTAAAGTCAAACAGGGAGTTCTGGGGTCTGTAGTTGACAGGTTTTTGGTTGGTTTCCGTGACAGGGTAAGGGTGGTCAAGCTACTGCCCTAAGATTATAAAAGTAAGCAGCCCCGGGTCTGTACCACGAGGAGACCTGATTTTTTCCTGGAAATTAAGATAGGATCAGTATAGTGTGCGTTTTTTTTTTTGTGTGTGTTTGGATTTAAAAATACGCAGGGTAGGCGGACAGCACGCGGCCGGCAGACTCGCTCGCTTGGCTGGTATCGATTTTGGTCTCGTCTACTGGAGGAGCAAAAAAAATGGAAAGTCTCTCATTGTTGTGTGCGTTTGTAATGCAAACAGGCACACCTTGACACTATCACTGCAAAGAGATAGTGACTATCTTATCTATGGGTGCTAAATCTACAACAGCCAACAGTGTAGACACAGGGCGCTCGGAATGCAGGGCCACGAAATATACTGGAAGCATTAAAGGTGTGTAAGAACCTAGTTGTGCAACATGCAGTTCGGAACGGGCTAGTGGGAACTGTGTGTTCTTATACAAATTGCAGGGATTGCAATGGCAGCTGTTGCATATCTGCAAGTCCCGCCCAGACATTGTCCTGATAGGACGAATGACCTGCTCGGAAGGGATCGAACCGGTGTCCGTTGGCCAATATATTCAGGACGCTGCCCTTACGTGGGGGTTGCTTTTGAGACTTGATTCGTTTGTCTCCCTTATTTCAGACGAAAGGAGGCGGGTGCTAGACACAGAGTCATTTGACACCTTGTCTTTTTGTAAACAAGTTAAGGCTGAAAACGACTCTTGTTTCTAGTACAGTTTGAGAAGGAATCTTGAGCCATTACATGAGACAGTTTTGAAGCTCTCTCCCTTCACAAATATCGACTCTGTGTGGGTCGCGCAGTCAGATTGTGTACCGTCTGTGGCTTTTAGTGTAGCAGCTTTTTAAGTAATGCAGAAAATATTAAACGTTCTTAAATATTCAAATCATTGGCTCTTATATTGTTTTCTCATTGCAGTTACTGCATTTGGGCTTCACTGTAAATGCTTCCCCTTCTTAATATTCGGATGTGAAATTACATTAAAAAAAACAGCACTATAAAAATATGCTACAGAAGTTGTACTGTACTGTATTAAGGGGTTCTTGATTAATACCCATTGATGGTTGCAGATTAACGTGACATGTCTGATTTTGGAAAGGTGTTTTAGTAACTGTTGGGCTGTAGGGTAACGCTTATACTTTAGTGCTGAAACGAGAATTCTGTGCGGAGTTTATCTCTCTGTAGTAGCCACATGTCTGCTCTTCACTTGCCGAAAAGCGACGAAATATTTTGTCTGTGAAGTGTGTAAAAAACGCGACGCCGTATTCTGACCAATGTGCAACCAGCTACATATTGTCTCTTTTATCGGACGTACGAGTTTGTCATGAACGTATCGTACTGCCGACAATTAATAGGCGTGTGTATTGCTTACGGAGCATCAGACATCCAGAACTACCAAAGAAGTTGTACTTAATGTCATCCATCCTCAGCGCGAGCCCCAACCGTCACTGTTTCTGTTACAGTAAAAATAGTCTACTCGTTTTAAATACGATTGTATCATAAGTAAACGCACCTCGTAATCCTTGCCCTGCTCTGTTGGTATTACCCCTGCTTAATGGTACGGAGTCCCTGGTTCTATTCTTGTTTCAGAGACCGGAAATCCTGACAGGTTATCATGACTTTCTTTGGTCGTTCCTGGAAAACGTTGAGATAGTGAATTGAGGCCACGCCCATGTACTCGTACTTTCTTATTCACTAATCATCCTATCTTTCAGTACTGCAGTTATGTAGTCTAACGTACTGAAAACGCATTAAGTAAGCAAGTAGGCCTGTATAGTCCGTATCTGACACTAATAAATTATGTAGTCCAATTTACTCATTCATTCTATCTTTCTTACTAAAGGTCCATTACCTCTTGCAATGCGAGCTCTGTAGTGCTCCCCCTTTCAGTTTCCAGTATCCTCTGTTTTCCTTAAGGTCATCAGCTAGCTGCTTACGCCTTCTTCCTCGTCGTCCCGTCACTTCTATCCTTCCTTCGATATTAGGTAATAGGTACTAATTACATCACAGACCCATTAACCGTGGATGCAAAGATTTTTTGCCGCAATTTATTTTTTGATTGCCCATTAGGCTGTTGAGACAGCACGTAAATAAATATAAATTATTAATATTATACTCTTATCATTTATCCCTATTTTTTCTTGCTAGTTCTCGCCTACTTCTGAAACAGTTGTGCATAACTACAAAGAAAGTTTTTCGGAGCTACCTATTACAAACAAAATCTTATGTTTATTGGACCGTGCATCTTTGTGATAGTTGAAGAATAAAAGACCAACTTGATGTCACTAGCTATTTTATTTCGCTTCTTATGTGCTCAACATGTTTCGGACGTTAATATATCCATCATCAGGAGCTTCCGACTTTGCTGTTGAATTACCACATCGGTTGTTGTGTTCTCGGTTCGTTGTGTGTTGGAGATTTTGGTGCGGCTGGGTTTGAGTGGTGTCCGTGTTGCAGGCTGAAGTTGTGCTTCAGCCTGCAACACGGACACCACTTAAATCCAGCCCTCTTAAAATACAGATCCAAGGTTAACAATGTTCATAGTGCATTCTGGGATCCTAAACGCTTAAGCGCTTGGGATCCCAGAATGCACTATGAACATTACGTCAGGGCTATACGTACGACATGAATATATCAGTCATACTGTATCTGCCTAAAGCTCAAAGTGCTGTATCTCTAATACAGTTGCCTCGCTAGGCGTGCATATGCTGTTTAATCGATTTGTTTGGCTCGTTGAGAACGCGTCACCGTGCGATGGTAAAGAACAGGAAAGATTAACGCTGCCACGAAGTTTCGGGTTTTATCCCGAAATTGCTTCATTCAAGAGGTCAAAATGCCCTGTTATTATCATTCTGTAAGATTTTGAATGTGCTATATCACATAAGAAATACGTCACTTTATGGAATTTATCCATTTTCTCGTGTTGATGATGATGATGATAATGATAATAATAGTAATAACCTTGAAACAACACATTCCTACTCTGTACACTAGTATAATGTGTCAGCGAAACCAACTCGGTAAACTTTCCGGAAAATGTTTATTTAGGATCCAACATCATTCGGCCCAATAGGCATGTTCAGAGATCATAGTATAGCTGGAAGACTGAGAGACCGTTAAATATTAAAATATGAAATATAATAATTAGTATTATTATCTTTTAATGTGTAGTGATATTTTAATCTTTCTGTTATATTCCTATGAACTATGAAGATGGCCGCTAGGCAGAAAGACGTCGCGCCGCAGATAAACATTGCCTGACAGTTGCACTGTGCTGGTTTTACTCTCTAACGCACATCGGTCTTAAATGATGTTATTTTAACTGTTTCTTTTAGCACGAGGACGAGGACCGATCCTGTCTCTAAGACAGTTTTTTTTCAGTCTTTATTACACGATACTGTTTTGAATAAAGCAATGGTCAGTCTCACGAAGTAAATGGTTCCAATTGCGCTGTTCTTGGTTAAGCTTGTTTTGCTTGTGAAGTTTTATTCCGGATGCGCATTATGGCTGCACGTAACCTATTGCTGGCGAAAATGATTACATAAGAATTTATGGATAAGCAAGCAGTTTTACTAATCCGTAGGAGTTTAGTGTAAGCAGTCCCCGGGCTAAGGACAGGTAGGCTAACTTCAGCTGGTAGTTGAGAAGTGTAAATCCTTGAGATGTGTAATCTTTGACAGTTCCTGTATTGAGGCCCTATTCCACACTTGGCGCACGTGTCATTTATTAGGGTGATACGAACTTTGAAATTATACATTCAGTTGTAATTAAGAAATTATCGTACATGGTATGATAAACGGCTAAGAACATATATTTTTAATATGTTGACGAAACAGTGCTTTCTTCGGCGTTGCGGTAGAACTCGGGAATAATTCAAGAACGTTAAACTATGTATATTCCGAAGAAGCAATTCCAGCCATGTGCAGTATACGAGGTGCATGCAAACCGGTTCTGTGCCATTTAACTGTGCTGAACGATGCGTTGAAAGACCATGGAGAAATGTGATGGATTTAGTTTCACCTGTTACCACGTAAGTGGTTGTGTCATTTACAATATCGGTGCCACGTCTTGAAACCCCGGCTTCGATATTTCGTTTCATTTTCACTGGATATCAAAATAATTTTTATTCTTTTCACATCAACTAATTCAAATATGTTGATAGTCTTTCTTCTACCAGGCAAGGTTTGTAAGTGACAGGTGGTTGAAGTTTGAAAAAAACTGTATTTACATTGTATATCAGAGAGTACATACATTGCCTAAAAAGTGACAGTGGTTTACTTTCTTATATCTTGCCTGTGGAACGTATCCTCTTGAGTGTCCAGCGATAAACAACAAGGACACTGGGACTCCACTTGCCTCGGTACCACTTCACATAACTGGTCTTCAGATTTTACGTCCTGTGTTAAATGTCTTACTTGCGGCCCAACAAATACCCCTTCTTTTATTTTGGCATCACTTCTCCTGGGAGACATTTTTCAAATACACGAATGCAACGCTACTTTGATCATTGCCTTGGCGAAATTTTTTATGAGTCTAAGTTTGATGTGCTGCGGTGGTAAATAAACTTTTCATTTTTGACGAGGGGAGTATTTACCACTTTCTTTTGTCCTGGAATAAGAGATTCTCGTTTAGGTTACTGTTTTTGGTTGTAATTATGTTTTCTGTCCCTATTATCCCACCCTGTTGAAATACAAGGGGCAAATAAGTGTTGGAAATCATTTAAAACGAACATTTTCTTCTGCAGGGAGTAGAAATTTCCGTGTACCTTGGGGAGGGGCGATATCTGGGGATCCTTTTTAACTCCACTTCAGGCTTTAGGACTTGCATTCTTTTTTTCTTTTTTTTAAGTTGGCGAAGTGTATTTACTGTATCAACGAAGCAACCCTTGCCGTGTTTAGTTCAGCGAAGGGGTGTACAGAACGAGGATTTATGGAATACGGTCTTATCGATTTTGGCTACCTTTCACTCTTACAGATTTATTCTAAGGGATCCTTCTTCGTCAGTTTAGTTTAACCTTTTGGCGCCGGAATTATTTTTTTTTTTAATTTTAGCACACACTGTATATGAAATGTGAATAATACAGGAACCAAATACGTTAGAATTATGAAACAAACTGCATTTCGAAGAGAAAGAAACGGAGAGTATACACCATGTTAAAAATATTCAGTACACTATATGTTGAATAAATATATAAAATGCAACTTTGAAGGTTAGCAGTGCGGTACATCAACTATAGTTGACGTAAGGCGTCTAAAAGTTAATAAAGCACAATTGAACGAACGTAATCATTTCATTTATAGGCCTGTACCACGTATGCCTATAAGAACTGCTTTGAGGTAGACATCCGGATACAGCAAACTTGCAAACTCCGGTTCATGACTGCAGGATGGCAGCGAATTCATGCAGCAACCAGCGATCCTGTTGACAAGAGTTGGAGCCAAGGATTCCAAATTGTCGACAGCACCAAATCGCAGAGAAAATGCTGTTCAAAACTGAGCCATTGGTTTACGTGGGGAATGTAAGGTCACGGTCGTCGGGGTTTGAAGCTTGGGTCTCCTGTCGAGTTGTGACCTTTATGCGTGCACGTATTTTTGTGGCTGAAAGCCAAATATACCAAGCTCTCTCACAAAGGCCAGACGTTAAAAAAATTCTTTAACGAGGCCGAAAATAGTAACGTAATAAAAAAATGTGTCATAAAATGTTAAATAAAAAGCAATACAAAAACAAAGTGTCTGAGCACGAGAGAGATTATTTTCATAACATGAGGGGAGAACGTGCAGTAACATCGGCACGAATAAACAAAAGAAATAGCAAGGGGACAAAAAATTGCCTATATTCAGTGCGTAATTGTGTTATTATGTTTTATAGGTAGCCCATTGCGTGCTGACATATGCCTATATATATATAAAGAGGTTTCGATAGCGCGGTTGTGCTTTGCTTGAGACCGGACTTTGTTTTTCTTGATGTGGGAGATGTTCCAGCCCAACAAGGTCGCATGATTTTTAACTTAGTTAGGTGCGATCGGCTCGTTGAGGATCGTTTGAAGAGAAGTTGTATTTAGAGACATTAAAATTGAAATTTAAATACACAAGGACAGTAATGTAATGTGTGTGTGGGTACGTAGGTGCTGTGAGGCAAGTGCAGCCCACATTACATGGAATTAAAAAAAGGTGGCCGTTGGGGGGGGGGTGCAGGGCGCTCATTAATTTCGCGGAATGTTTTGCAGAAATTGTGAAATAAGGAATGGTAAAAGAGACGTACGTGGCACATTGACTGTCGTCAGTGATCTCGTTGGCAGGGAAACGAGGGACACATTCTTCGCACATGGCCTGCATGCGGGGCGTATAGGATAATGAGACACCCTAGACGCGTGTGTTCTGAAGTATTTGATACATTTGTCACTTATGTTCCTCTTACACGTTTCGACCTCTATAAGGTTATCATCAGGGAGTTTTGTTGGATCAAATAGTGTACAATCGATATATTGCACGAATTATGGATTACGTTGAAATAATGTGTTGCCCAGGTTATACCATTTGAAATCGGTGTTGGGATTTTAACACCTCAGATTATCGCAGTGACCTAATATCATGATGGCAAAGATAACTGTAAAATGCGAAGACGGCTTGCGTTTTTAACATCCCGGCCTTTAAAATGTGACGCCGTTTACATTGGTGTCATAGCACTGTTTCATCCACCCTCAGGATAGTCAAAGAAGTACCGCTGTTGGGCTATCTTGAATATGGAGGCAGTAAAGTGACCCGAAACGTCATGCCAATGTACCAGCGTGTTCTGCGTCATATCCCATATACTCGGATTGTTAATTAATCATCATCATCTGCTGTAAGAACCTCATCTCGACCTCAGTTTTTTCCCCCTTCCGTCGTGATGTACACGTGGATTATACACGTGTTTGCTGCATTAACATGCACGATTGGTCTGCTTGACTCTGTTATTGAACGTGGCCGTCTAGTGGGTAGTGGGTGGCACTGCGTTTTCAGAAGGTCCACAGTTCAAATATTGATTCGAAGTCTGGCTATCATGACGGAGTAGGAATTAGCGGATTTTTTCATCCCCTGTAGGAAATTTAAAGATTTCGTTTCAAATTAAAAAGTGGTCGCTTTCTTCCATATGTTTTCTAGTTTACTATTTGCTCATCGGACCGTCTGATCAACTGGCGGTGTCCCTTAATGAAAGCGCCAATTTGTCTATAGACTTTTTCTTCAAGTACGTGTTCTGGATATAGTGATCCAGGAATTTCCAGGCTAACGGATCGTTTACGGATACCCGCCGTGCTTGACGTGGGCAGCAGGGTTGCGCGTGTTTGAATATAAACGTTTCAGTTTCTGTTTGAACACACTTAATTTTCGTATGGCACGCGTAAAACTCGACACATTATCACCTTAAAATAATGTGCATAAGATGCCAAATGTGAAACGTTTCTTTCAATACACGTGCAATTGCGCCGACAGTGACTTACGATATGTGACGGTATTTTATTCATTTGACGCATCATCCTGTAGCAGGTGTGTCAAACCCACGGGTTGCTAGTTCATTTTACGCGGTCTTCGCACTGAAATAATTATAATTACAGACTGTGCACGGCGCAGCGTGGACGATTGTTTTGATTTATGTGCTTTAAACTGTAGCAGGCCGTGGAGGCTCAAAGAGGTACCCTACCCACGTGTGGTAATGTAGAGTGCGTTCGGGAAGTCGCTGTGCACTTAAGGCTACGGTGGCGTCCAGTTGAAATGTGATGGCACACCTTGACGCACGGGAGGGGAAGTTCGGAAAGTCGCTGATGCGCTTACAAAAGATGTCATTTTCCCGTGGGTCACCCTGTATATGTCGTAACCTGAAGTTTGAAATTATTTTGCGGTTTTTACATTAATAAAATAATACAGGAATTCAAAACAGTGATAAAGAAGGGTATACAACTAAATAACAGGAAATTAGTGAATACGACACTTTATGCTGACGACCAGATTTTAATGGCTACATCAGAAAGATGGTTTACAAACAATGGCACACCATTTGAACCTTATAGCAAGAAAATATAAAATACCATATCTAGTACAAAAACAAAATCAATGGCGATGTGGAGGAACCACATACAGAGGGTAAAAATTGTGATAAACGACAATATTATTGAACAAGTAACAGATTTTAAATACTTGGGGTATCGCATACAGAATACAGAAGTGATTTAGAAGATAAATTGCAAACATACAACAAAATAAACGGAGCTATACGGAGACATTTTGGAAAACAAATGAACAAAGAAACAAAGTTAAGAACTCACAACATTACAGCTAAAGCAG
>Ga0123352_10014071_pt1 | contig 12724 bp, 6 predicted proteins | sample TergutLab28metaG_FD_89700 | JGI IMG/M metagenome (GOLD analysis project Ga0123352, IMG submission 89700) | Labiotermes labralis P1 segment gut microbial communities from Petit-Saut dam, French Guiana - Lab288 P1 | ecosystem: Host-associated > Arthropoda: Insects > Digestive system > Gut ... | reverse complement strand
CTTCACTCTTCACTCTTTTGAGAGTCAGTTGTATTTAATTTTTATAATGTCCAAATGAAAAATTTTAAACATTTTAAAAAGTCTTTGTTGATTCTGACAATTAGCCTTTTGGCGTCGGAATTATTTTTTTTTAATTTTAGCACACCCTGTATATAAAATGTGAATAATACAGGAACCAAATATGTTAGAATTATGAAACAAACTGCATTTTGAAGAGAAAAAAAATGGAGAGTATATACCATGTTTGAGATATTCAGTAGTTATATTTGTTGAATAAATATATAAAATGCAACGTTTAAGAGGTTAGCGGGGGTGGTACGACCCCGATACGGGTCGTTAGGCGTCAAAAGGTTAATATAATATTTTGTATTGTCAGAGAAGCTTGGAGTGTACATTTTTGTAATTCGGTTACTGTCTTTGATGATTAGCAGGTTTTGAAAAGAAACATGTAGGAGATTCTGCTTGCTGTTATTAGTTTTGCAGGTAAAACCTTTCATTGTTTCTATTTTGATGCAATAAGATTGTGCGCTTCACACAATTCTGTCCTGTCGTCCCAACATATGACGTCGTCGCGCAAACGGAAACGGACCAGAAATAGAACGTTTCACTCGAAGATGGAATGAATATAATACATCTGGTTCCTAGATTAGTGGCAGGCCTGCCTAGAATTGCTTTGGCCTCAACACGGGTAACAGATTACAGTGCAAGAATCAGTAACAGGTGTGCTGGGAGAAAATTATTGTTGAAACAAAAATCAGATATTTTTGTGGGATGCCGGATGCCAGTTGCCGAGGCAGTTTAAAAATGTAATCTTTTTGTGTTTTCTGAACACTGTGTCCCTCACAGACAGATAAGTATGTGCATCATTCTTAATCACTGCTAAGTAAATGGGCACATTTGTGAATGACTTATTTGCTAATGTTCATGGGCTGTAGGAGCGTGCCGGTTACACAACATTGAACTTCCATAACCCGCAGAATTTTAAGAGAACTTATTTCTACTTACATATTTTCAAATTTTTTCAGTCTTGTGTTTAGATTTGTTCCTATGATAATGTAAACCTTCATTACAGGTATGCTTTGTATTCAGAAAGTTGCAGGTTTGAATCTTGGTCTAGAGACCAATTATCCTGATTCAGGTTTTTCCTGAATTTTCCTCAGTTCCTCCACACACACACACACACACACACACACACACACATGTAAGGATGGTACCTCAAATCAATCCACTACCATTTCCTTCCATGCCTTTTCCAATTAATTTTTCACTGATATCCTTCCATTCCAAGTGCTGTACTCCGTAATGTAAACAGACTTTACCAAGGAGTTTTTTTACTTTCGAAATGTTTCATGGTTTCACAGTGCATGGCTAAATGTAATTTCACTTGTGGCCATAAGGAAAGTGAGGCATTTACTGTAACGATTGTCATGAGACTCGCAAATTCTCAACAGCATTATGTGCAAATCTGTGATATCAATTTCACCAAAAATTGAGAAGGAATGTGGCAACTATGAATAGAAATTCATTGATACCCCAAGATAAAATGTTGCTTTTACTTCGCCGAATTTTACAAAATGTACTGTCACTCAAGACATTTCTGTGCACGTCCGTATTGAATGTTATCCACAACGTACCGAAACTGCGGAAAATATGCATAAAATTTCATTTATTTCTTTAGGTAAAGTGTGGCTTGCAATACATTGATTGTCATGTAACTTAACATCTGCCAAACAGCATTATATAGAAATCTTCTGTATCTAATTCAATACAAATTATTAAAAAAATACTGGATTTACTGGGACCACTGATTGAGTTAATTATCATGAAATGAATTCATGCAAAGCAACTTTTGTGAAATACTCCTATACTGTATTTCATGAAAATTTGAGAAACAGTTTTGATGATACTAGGTCACAGACAGACTGACAGATGGACGTGCTCTCCACGTAACATTTTTTTTGAGTTCGTGAAGAACATGTAATAGTCTGAGATATTGGAGGTGTTATTAAGTAAACTTTAAGTAAAGAAAATAATTAACATCACTAATTTGACTAACTGGGGCACGCGGTGGTGCAGTTGGTTGAGGCACTGCTCTACAAACCAGAAGGTTGCGGGTTCGATTCCCCGTGATGTCACCGGAATTTTTCATTGACATAATCCACAGGGTTGACTCAGCCTCTAACAGAAATGAGTACCAGGAATATTTCCTTGGGGGTAAAGGCGGCCGGTGCTTAGGGCTGACAACCTTACCATCTTCACTTGCCAACTGTCATGAAATCTGGGAGACTCAACCTCTTGGAACCCTCAGGGCATGTCCAGGCCTGTAATGGGATTGCTTTACCTTTTTATGACTAATTCCATGTGACAAGAGTCCTCCTTGAGAGAATAATAGATAGTCATTTTACTCAAGAAATTTACTGTCTTTTTATGCAAAGATTCTGTGTTGAACACAAGAACCCTTCCTATGTGAACAGTCTGACTTCTGCCTACTTGGCCAGCGTGACGGATTGTGCTATTAATTTAGGCATTCCTATGCATTGGAATTTTATTTATTCCTGAAGAGAAAGTGATGGTAAAGATAATTGCGAGTAGTTGGGACTCGTGGGTCACTGACGAAGCTCAAAATTTATCAAAGGCGAGGGAAGGGGAAGTCATGCAGAAAAATTCTCATCCTGGGTTTTAATTACTTATGTTTGTATTGGCATGCTTGTGGTGTTGTCTGTGTTTGAGTATGATTTTAGCATATCTGTTGGTATGCTGCCACCTTGGTTGAGTTACTAAATCTAGTTTGGGACTGCTTACTGTGAGGTTATGTAAATGTGAAGTTCTGTCTATGCCAATGCGTCGGATTGTCGATGTGTCTGAAGACATGGAGGTACACCTGTACACATTTTCAACTTTGGCACTGGTCAAAGGCCAACTGTATGGTCGGCAACTTAGCCGAGGAAAGCGGCCTGTGATACCCACTGGGTAAGAGGCTGTATAAGTCCCAAAGCTTACAGAAAGGATAATCACAGCTTCTGCTAGCATTTAGATCTAGTCCTTTTAGACTACAACCGGTTTGATAATAGCTGTGCCAGCTACTTATCGGATTTGTATGAACCCTGTAACCGGCCAGGGTCCATAGTTCAAATCTTGGACAAAGCAACCAAGAAGATGACAAGATAAACTGGTCATCTATATTGAAACTGGTCATCTATATTGAAGGGGAAAAGGTAAACTTTTTTTGGTTTGCACACGTTCACCTGCCAGGCCATACGGATAAGGTGCTGACTCGCCTCGTTTCCATATACGGTTGGATTCTCATGCTTTTTACCGGTGTCGCCTGTGTGCCAGTGTTCGTTGTTTACGGGATATGTTTTCATTTGGGTTTTCCCTGCAGTAGTTGGTTTCTTTGACTGAGGGGGAGAGACATGTGGATAGGGTGCTGATGCATCTCTTTTCCATATAAGGTTTGTATTTTGCTTACGGCAATGGCCTGCTGTGCACAGATGTTCATTTTATCATGCGAATGTTTTTATTTTGGGTTTTCCCTAAAGTGGCTGTTCTTTGGCAAGGGGGAGAGATATGTAGGAAAGAATGAGCACACAGATTCATTCACTCAGGTGTAGAATCTCAATGAGTAAAGAATCAGCGAAGCAGTCAGTCGCGAGATTTTCAGCGAGTAGAGTTACAGAACAAGCAAGCAGCTTCTATTCCTATATAAATACAATACGTCAGTCGATAACACAACACTTCATTTATATACAAAAATAGTATATTTTGTCAGGGCGACATGTTTCGACCTTATATAGGTCATCCTCAGGCCCTCCAAGAAGACACACTCAAGAACTGTTTATGTTTCATTGCATTGTGGGATCCCAAATGCTTAACAAGTTGTAAGCATTTGGGATCCCACAATGCAAAGGAACATAACTTTTGGATCTGTCTTCTTGTAGGGCCTGAGGATGACCTTATAAGGTCGAAACATGTCACCCTGACAGAATATAATATTTTTGTCTATAAATGAAGTGTTGTGTTATTGAGTGATGTGTTGTATTTATAACACTCTGGGATGGAAAACATTAAAAAAAAAAAGCCTCTACCCCCCTGTATATATGCCCGAGAAGGAACCGTGCTTTTGACAAGCTTCAAAATTATTGTAACCGAGGTCGGGCAAATAACACAGACGGTTACAAACCTTTACAGACCTGCATTTGCACACCTGAATGAAATTAGCAAAACACCCCTAAGTAATTCATTTTATGTACTTAGGCAACAAGGAAATTTACTTCATTTTTAACACGTGCCGCATAACCTGTTTTATTTCCACGAAATGCTGTTTATTTCATAATTTTATCTTTTCTGTTCAAATACGTTTTTCATAAACCATGCGCTGACAGTTGTAAATACCGACGCTGGTAGGATAAAGGTGAACATGAGTCACGTTGGTACTCTTGTTTAAAGATTTTCATGCTGTTAAAAGTTTAAAAGTTTAATTGTGTGTCAGTATCATGATGCAGGTGATTAATTTAAATATTTATATATTTAAATATGTCATTAGTTTTTTATGTCTGTTACATGTATTTTTAGGGTGATATTTCTGTGCGAAAAGTACCCTGATCAAGAGAGTTTATGCTATGACTAGAAGTGTTATTTATCAGAGATCTTGGAGTAATTTCACCCTATAACAGGGCACGAAGGCTCAGAGGGGGAGTAGAGGTATGGCTCTACCCTTTCTTTAACCTTGGTGCTAGTTGGGGGGTGGGTGGTCAATGTCACGCCTCAGCCGCTTTACCCCCGGGAAAGAGACCCGGTACTGGGTGGGTGGGCCCCAGGGCCGGTCTGGACGGGTGTGGAAAATCTCACCGCTACTGGGATTTGATCCCCAGACCGTCCAGCTCATAGCGAGTCGCTATACCAACTGAGCTATCCCACCCCACAGAGGTCTTTGAGTGGGAGGAAGAATGAATTCAGTTTGTAGAAAATTTAGACAAGATGATTTTTTTGCCTGTGTGGAATAACTCCATAACCAGAATAAGCAAGGTGGTTAGAGATCATTAGAGAACAAATTGGGATGTTATGCCACACCCTTAGAAACAAGGGTTAGATTTGTTTATTGGTGCTTCCTAATTCCATTATTTCCAATTTTGTGTGCATGCTTCCTATTAACGTTGTACTGCCATGTATGTAGTTCCCAATGGAGCCATCTCAGGTCAGTCATTGGAAGAGTACATGCAAGGAAATTTTATGTATTTATTTATTTACTTGCTGAGTCTCTACATACATTTACACATATTTTGTTTATTTATTTACTTTTGATCTGTTTATTGGATTGTGTAGCATGAATTCAGTTATTTGTTTACTAGCACTTATTTATTTATTTATTTATTTACTTATTTATTTATTTATTTGTTTATTTATTTGTATTTGCTTGAAGTATTGCCTTATCTGTGCATAATTAAAATCAAAATTTGATGTACAATTATGGCTGTTGTTCTTATGTAGAAAGGTGTACCATTCAAAGGAAATAAATAAGACTTTGGAATTTGTATACAAATAAAATAATATTATGAATATAGTGAATTATTTTTGTCTCTAGCTAAGACTTATGTTCCAGTTGCATTTATTTCAGCTGGGCTGAGTCATATTACAATAATTTTCCACGGAACCATGTCCATGTTGCAGATGTCTTTTCCATGATGCAGAGTTTATCGTAGTAGTCCTTAAATAGTGCGTCCATATTGAAATTTTTGTAATGTAGCTATCGACACACACCATGTATGCTTCAGCTCCAAAGCAATGTGGCTTTTATTTTTTGCTTTTTTTTTGGTCATTCAGAAAATAATGACTGTTTATGACCCATTGCAATTCCTTATGAAAATATTACAGACTACTTCAAGCTTGAATAATTTCAAGTCATACATAAGGCTAGAGTTTTTGGTGTATTACCAGATTTGACATTGACTTCACTGCAGTTATTATATCCCGAAATGTATGAAACTAATTTAAAATTCACCAAGTCAGATTTGGTAGTCGTGTGATGATAGTCTTGACTGAACTGGTAGAGAAATTTGTGGTCAAGTGGTTGGCCCTCATTCTTTTGTATCTGGGAAGTAATGGGTATATGTCTTTCCCTCTAGTCTTGTTAAACTGAATTAAATTTGTTGTGGTTGTCCCCAGACCATTAAGGTCTTTACAAGACTTAACTGTTGCTTCCTTCCACACCCTTCTCAGTTTACAACTCACTCTTCCTTCTGATCCTATGCAATGTTGTTCAAGAAGCACTGTTAAGTAAACCTTGAATTGTTAGTTGACCTGGGATAGATGCAGGCAAATACCTGGGGTTGTGTAAAAGATATTTTGAAATGGTTTGTGGTGTTAATATTATATTTTCCACTGTCAGTGGTTGAAACTATGGCAGTTTCCTTGTGTAGATTAATTAAATTTGTTTTAATTGCTCATGGATTTGTGATATTCAGTATAGATTTATACTAAAGAAAGTAGTTCTGCACATGTCACATGTGTTGCCATTGAATATTCTGTGTTACTCAGTAGTGCTTGATGCTAAAGAAAGTAGATCTGCACATGTGTTGCCATTGAATATTCTGTTACTCAGTACAGCTTGATGCTAAAGAAAGTAGTTCTGCACATGTGTTGCCATTAAATATTCTGTGTTACTCAGTACTGCTGGATGCTAAAGAAAGTAGTTCGGCACATGTGTTGCCATTGAATATTCTGTTACCCAGTACAGCTGGTGTTAAAGAAAGTAGTTCTGCACATGTGTTGCCATTGAATATTCTGTTACCCAGTACAGCTGGTGTTAAAGAAAGTAGTTCTGCACATGTGTTGCCATTGAATATTCTGTTACTCAGTACTGCTTGATGCTAAAGAAAGTAGTTCTGCACATGTGTTGCCATTGAATATTCTGTGTTAACTCAGTACTGCTTGATGCCAAAGAAAGTAGTTCTGCACATGTGTTGCCATTAAATATTCTGTGTTAACTCAGTACTGCTTGATGCCAAAGAAAGTAGTTCTGCACATGTGTTGCCATTGAATCTTCTGTGTTACTCAGTACAGCTTGATGCTAAAGAAAGTAGTTCTGCACATGTGTTATCATTGAATATTCTGTGTTACTCAGTAGATCTTGATGCTAAAGAAAGTAGTTCTTCACATGTGTTGCCATTGAATATTCTGTTACTCAGTACAGCTGGATGCTAAAGAAAGTAGTTCTACAAACATGTCACCAAATTTTCCATATTATTAAGTGTATTCACGCTAGAGAAAGTTGTCATATACATGCGTTGCCACAGGATATTCTGGGTTATTCAGTATAGCTTCATGCCAAAGAAAGTTTTATACGTGCATCTTGCCAGGGAATGCTCTGTGCGTAACTTCAGATTCTCAGAAGTTAAGTAACAGCCTTTTTACCATGACAATTAGAGTGTGAAGAGTATATTCAAAGAACGGTTAATACGGATTTCAACTGAGCAAGTCGGCTAAAACGTAACACTTCACACTTGTGTTCGGAAGGAGCCTAGTTGAATTTTACTTTTCTGACTGATGTTCTTCTAGGTAAATGGCAGGGTAGTTAGTACCTGAGGCATGACATGACTACCTCCTTCCAAATCCCTTCCAATTCGGTGTCCACCAGTAATCCCACCATTTGATGCCATTTAATCTGAGGTGCTGACATTATCAAAGTAACATTATAAATAAATAATACTGATTGATTTTATATAATGGTTATTTAAAATTTTAATTGGCTTTTAATATCTTACAAAAGAAATGAGGCTCGAAGGTAATTTATGCATAAAATTGCTTTAAACAGCGCAGTGGTATGAAATGATTTGTGAGACCAACTTGATGCAACAATTGTGATTTATTAAACAACCATTAGCTCAACATGTTTCGGGGTATCATTATGCCCATCTTCAGGTGCGCAAAGCTGTATATTACTGCATATGGTTTTCAGCACGATCCACACAATAACACACCTCTCCCGCAGCACAGTGGTAATTTCTATTGTATCGTTTTTTTTTCCCTTCTCTTTGGTCCATTGCAGTTACTAGGTGATAAATAGTTACGTGGCTTCTGAAATTTCATGTACCGTCAGGAAGGATGTGACTGACGACCTGTGGAGGAATATACCCATAAATCGAGGGTGTCGAAGACGGTGAACCACTTCATGTTTCACTTTTGCCAGACTCTTGCTTCACACTTTTCAGACCTGTTTGAAGTTCACTGTGTTTATATGCTTGACAATAATTATTTAGTGCATCTGTTAGATGAGTACCGCTTTCAGCTGTCTTGCATCATTCAATTAGATTAGGTATGGGACAGACAGACTACAAAAGATGGAGCTTATTACAGTGCTTCTTAATTTTATCTGATGATTATATTATTCTGACCCTTAGTTTTGAAGTCTGAAATACATTGCTGTTTGATCACATGTCATATTTATGTTTATCTCTTTTTCAGTTGTCTGAAAAAAAATTCTCTGCTATTTTAATGTAATATATTACATATAATCCAGGACCTAAAATTATGGAGGGCATGTGATGTACAGGGCAGCATACAAGCAAAGGATGCCATGATACTATGACAGTGTATAGATGAAGACACCATGACATACAGGTTAGGTTAGGTTAGGCTTGGCACATCTTTCTGGATGAATGATATGACCGTGATGAAACATTTTGTAGGTCAGGATGATAAAACAGTGTAACATAGATGGCCATGATTTTGTGCTGCTTATTTGAATAGAAGTATAAATATGGCAGTTGGTTTAATACACGTGACACAGAATGGTGCACATAATATATTTTGGCAGCTTACAGAATGATGTAAGAAGTAGTTCATGAAACAGGACAAATGTAAGTCACAAAATTTGTTTTCTTAGTTGTAGACGTTCTGAGGAAGAATTGTTTTGAGTCACTGTAGTAAATGCAGTTGTGTAATAAATATTTTTATGAAGTAAAGTGAGAACTCCGTTCGTTACTTAACGATGAAATATATGTATGTTTTTTTTTTGCACTCAGTAAGCTGCTCAAGTTTCTGTGTGAGGGATGTTATGTAATGATGGAATGTTGTTTGTTAGGGTTGTTCTTGGTTGTACAGTCAAAAAAAAAAAAAAACAATATGTATAAGAGAAAGATAGCTCAATTTTTACACTGATATCTTTGTTGGTTGATCAACACAAACACACACAGTATAAATTTTGTTCCCTCTCTCATTAAATGTCTTAATAATTAAGCATTTATTTTTGTTACTTTATTTGTTGTATATGTAATTTAGAGGTGTTCACATTTTGTATTTTTAATATATCATTCTGCATACAGAAAACAGTGTGTTTGGTATTTTCATTGTAGTTCGAAATGAAGCAAAGAATGATGAATTCATTTGTCTCTGTGAGTAACAGGATTTACAGTTTTATCAGACTGTATTAGGTCATTTCTGTTCCAAGAGATGTGTTAGTGAAAAAAAGTGAGAGATTTTAGCAGGTTATGCTAATGTCAAGCTTCTCAGTGCCAGGTGGCCTATCTGTCTGCTGCCGGTACTCTTGCGCGTTATGTAGCAGGACAATGTGTCACCATTTCAAGCGTGTTAAGCTTCTTTCTTATCCATGTTATTTCAGCAGCAATTGCATCATTGAATTACATGAAACTCTTGCATAGTATGTATCTAGATATATCCTTATTTCTACAGGTTATCAGTTGTTTGCATACGTTACCCATACAGCCTGGCACTAAGAGGCTTAAAATTAAGAATCAGTCAAGACATATCCACACCTGAGTATGAGCTTGAAAATTTGAAACTCCAGGTATGGGAGAGTCCAGTAAGGTTTGTTCAATCCCACCTTTACCTCTTAAACTTTAGGGATGAATGATAAGTGACAATAAGGAACGTACCTATCACAACGTATTTTAGTTTCCTGTCACATTTATATTATTCCTTTTTGTAGTTATCCAGTGAGTGCATTTGTGTTAAATGCAGTCATATGTGCCGCCAGTGATAATGTTCATTGTCCAACATACCTAGCTGATTAACATAATGAGGTGTTTATTTCAAAATGACGTTAATTTTGATGTGTTGATTCTTAGCTTTGCTTCTGTTGCTTTTGCACGTCACAGTTTTGTTGCAAGGTATATAGAAAATGTGTGATAAATTTTATTGTAAACATGAAATTGGGTAAATTTGAAGAAAGACCTGCATTTTCACATTGGGATTGAAGGAAGGTCTGAAAGATTAAGTTATATTTTGACTGAAGATTTGTGCAGGTCACCTAGATGTGTCATAATGTTACTTTGTACTTTATGCTAAATGGATGTGCTGGAAATTTTGCCAGTTACTTTCAGGTTGTCAAGAAAGTCCCTTCATTTGCGTAACTCAAACTTTCAGTGTTGTGTGTACAAAAATGTGCCCCTGGACCCTATTCTGGGTCACTTAAATCCACTCTGCACCTTTACACCCTCTTTCACAATAATCCCTTCAATACTGTCGATGGGTCTGTCGTCCTGTTTGTGCTACTTGTGTTGCTCATCTCTTCCTCCCTGATATAATCAACACAAAACTTCTTGATCTTAGGGGTACGCAGTTTGTTTCTTGAACATATTTGGCTTCTGAGCTTCGGTTGTGTTCGGCTGAGCCGTATCTCGTGATTTAGTTACTGTGGCAGCTGCTATCATCAGCGCAGCTCAGACTTGGAAGCCAGAGTAATGAATAACCACACTGATGATGAGTGAAGAGTACGTATTATGAAGCGTTTATATATGCAGTTTCGTGTGCACTTTTATTTCTTTTCCTAAATTGTGATGTTTTTCGTAACACTTTATTTTGAATTAGTCCGGAAGTTTATACCTCTATGAAATTGACAATCATTGAGACCAGCCACATACATTTCTTAACCGCTTAATTTTTTTATTATAATTGCGTGGGAAAAATCTGTCACACCGGTATATTGAAATTATACACAGGAAATACTTTCTGTTTTTCGAAAGAAGTTTATGGATGTGGATGGTATGGTTAAACATGATGTAACTGAGATGCGGTAATGCTCATTTGTGGGTGAATACCACCAGGTGTTGCATCCTTATCAACTTGGCCTTGGCCAGCATGATAAAAAAATTGAAGTGCAAGTGAGACAAATTCTAACAGTTACTGTAGTTACAATGTAATGTGGTAGATGTTTATTGGACGCACAGGTTCCTGTGAAATATTCTTTAACCGTCTACCAGACTTCATGGTGTCACACCCCAGGAGACTATAAGGTGCAGTCACCACTGTGGGAACTTGAAATCTCATGACAGAATCTGCCACTAGCAATTTGAGAATATCAACCAGAGTGATGGCCTGCAGTGAGGATGAATCATGTAGTGTATCATGAGTAGTGTTGTATAGACTTTGTCATGTATGCAGATACTGTGGTGTGGTAGGTACATAATGGATTGCAGGTACTGAGAACAACCGGTCTTTTACTGCTTGAATTATCCTTTTTACAGAATCAGACATTATGAATGCTGCATTTAGATGCTGGAAGTTCCAGAGTTTGTGTGGATTAGGTTAGGTTAGGTTAGGTTGTAACAAGATCATTCCTGAGCCCCTTTTGGTAATGTTACGAATTATCAACATGATACACTGCTAAGTAATGATTTTCAAAGTCTTAAGGAAGCTAATTCATTACTCCATAACCTTGTATAATGTAAAAATTAGATATATTTTTTCAACTGCCCCCAATTATCCAACACCCCAGCTTGGTTTTTGCATTTCGATGTATTGTTCTTCTGTTATTGCAGGAAACAAGGTACTTGCACATTTTTTAGTTTAACATGTAGTTATAGAGAACAGAACTGGGGGGAGAAAGAATTTGCTTGTTATAATTTATTTGTGAGTTGTTGATCTTTTCTCATTACTGTATGGCCAACTTTGTTGGTCACCATTACCTCAAAATAAATGAAAGTTGGGAAGGATGGAATTTTGCATACATTCGGTTTGTGGAATTTTGCATACATTCGGTTTGTGGAATTTTGCATACATTCGATTTGTGGAATTTTGCATACATTCGGTTTGTGGAATTTTGCATACATTCAGCTTGTGGAATTTTGCATACATTCAGTTTGTTTACATACTTTTTCTGTTAAAATTTCTCAGCAGGTGCAGTTGATGATATTTATAGTGATTCGAAACTTTATTTGTGTTGTAACGAATGCTTGTTGTTATTGTTTTGAACCAAAGAAAGAGGGAGAAAGAAATTAATGAGTAAAATCAGATTCCTTGACAGATGACGTGGATTTTTGTTACTGTTTCTGTGGATGTTCTGTATTTTTGAGCCAGTGTTTATGTAGTAATTGAAATATGACTGGAATACAGGGTTATTCAAAATGATTGTCTGTGTTTTAACAACTTGTCATACACAACACACTTGAGATAACAGTATATGTATTTTTTATTTAATAGAACAACACTCCAAGTTTTTGTTACATACCTTACAGGTGCTCTATATGTGCACCGTTTGTGATTCTACAGACATCAACACGATAATTGAGTTCGTTCCGCATGTCAGCAGTGATGGTTTCAATGGCGGTTCTGATTCGTACCTTCATTTCTGGGATACACACGCACCCTGTCTCTTGAAACTGTGCATACCACCTTCGAATGGAATTGTCAGATGGTGGTTGTTTCCCGAATTTGGTGCGGAATTGCGGCTGGACATTTGTACCCCGACAATCATTTTGAATAACCCTGT
>Ga0123352_10014070_pt1 | contig 12725 bp, 7 predicted proteins | sample TergutLab28metaG_FD_89700 | JGI IMG/M metagenome (GOLD analysis project Ga0123352, IMG submission 89700) | Labiotermes labralis P1 segment gut microbial communities from Petit-Saut dam, French Guiana - Lab288 P1 | ecosystem: Host-associated > Arthropoda: Insects > Digestive system > Gut ... | reverse complement strand
TTTGTGTGTGTGTGTGTTTTTGGTGGGGGGTGGTGTGGTTTGGGGGGGTGGTAGGGGGGTGGGGGGTAGGGTTGTCAGGGGGGGTGGGGGGGTGGGTTGGGGGTGGTTTAGGGGGGGGGCCGTGATATAGGTGTAGTGTCTATGGTTCTCACGTTGGGTTGAGGGGTTGGGTTTGTGGGGTTTGTTTGTTTGACAAGTTATGTGTTAGTTGAAACAACACTTTGCGAGTGTACTGGTACATAGCAGTTACACAGCAGTTTGAAGCTACCATATGTGTACTCATTACATCTAATTACAGCGTAATGAAACGTTGGGTACTCTACAGAGAAGTACACTTGAGCCATTAGTTGAAGCTGTACGTACAAAAAGTACACACAAAGAATGCCGCGAAATTCAGTACCACGTCACAGACTTCCTTCTAGTCTTGCACGCAGACTTCCTGTCACACACATATAAAGACCTAACCGGTGTATAATTCTTGACGCGAGAACCACCTTCCTAATGTATGGTAAGCTAATGCTTGTAATGCAGCAAATTCGTAACACGTCAATAGATTGAGGAAGCCAACTGGTAACTTTTCCATAGTGACAGCAGTCCCTAATTATCATACTTTAATAACTAAGTGGAATACGGCCATAATACTGACACTATGCAAACTCTCTTACAAATGGAAGAATCAAACGCAGATATGCGTTGTAGATTTTTTCAAGGCGTAACGTGTATACAGAATCGTCAGCTGTTCTTTGATGTATTCTTTCCTTTCTTCATGCTGCCACTGAAAAGCATTTAACTGTAGAAATTTGAAATGGAATTAACACTAAGCATGTATCTGGGTTGATATTTTTTTTTTTTTACTATTTTCTTGTTCATGTCTGACCGTCCATCTCTCCGCAGGAACAACTCGGTTTGATGTGTGAGTATTTTTTTTTTAAATATGTCGAGGCATACAGATCGTTGTAGAATAATCTACAAAATTAACAAAACGTATTTACATATTCTGTATCATCCTTACAATAAACTGAGATTGCTTCCAATACCGACTGGCCTTTTTGGTGGAAGTGTACCTGGTTTTCTGTGCGGTACGATTTGAATATTGATGTATGATAGAGGCCTGAGGGTTAATTCGTTTTAAAGTGCACTTAAATCATTTATCTGTAGCATTTTAATGTTGTATAATTTACAATGTCAAGTCAGTGTATTCATTATGATGCCATTCGGTACACGATTCTTTAATTCCCTTCTGGATTTCCGTGCGTATTACTGTCTTAATATTTTGGCCGGTATTTCGGAAGAGTAATGAAGTGATTTTGTAACGGACACTCTGAACTCCAAATAGGAGTTCAGAACATGAACGTATAGAAATGTTGCAGGATGTTACAACAGGACTGCGCTCAGTATGTAAACATTTGGTGTGTTTGTGTGTGTTGGTGGGGGCGGTTGTTGCACAGTCTGTAGGTTTGCTCAGTTTTGGGTATTGATCCCAACGAGTAGTCGCAGCTTTCGCAAATGCAATGTTATGTCCTTTAGCCTGCATGGAGAAGGACCATACCATTTACAGAACCATCCTCAAGTGTTATCTCATACCCCTGCCTCGCATCTACAGACCCTTAAGGCAGAGATCCCGGCTACATCCAAGAGCCTGATGGTGAGCCCCAAGGGCCATCGTACCGAATAGGTCTCTTGGGGCCAATCCATCGTTCCTTCTAGGATGTTCGGTCCATCTTCCCGTCCCTCGCGCCTTCTTGCTCTCTACGGTTCGTCCCCCCCCCCCCTCCCCCAAACACTGGTTGGAATGCCTTTCGTTTTCTTTCGGGACTGTAATGTTTTTCTTCCTAAATTTTAGAGAGTTTCCAATACTGAAATTTTATCCCTTCTACGCCTTTCAGCCCTCCAGCTTACGTCCCGTACTGTCAGTAGGCACATTTCTCAGTGGTGAATTGCTTTAACGTGCTTGGAGACGTAAGTTCATTGAGGGCATCCCTTCGTGTGCGGATTCCTAAAGTACAGGTATACAAATTGAAGAGTTTATAGTTCAGGAAACTTCCCCCCCCACAAAAAAAACTTTCGTAATGAAATGTTTCTTAAGGTATCGTAGTTAGAAAAACTAGATTTTTGAAAGCCGAGGAAACTGTAAGTTTCTATCAAGGAAACTTTAACTGCTTGTAATTTCAATCCCGCTACATTTTTTGGGGGGTTCTGTTTTCAGCCTTCCAGGAAGTACAAGTTTTGTACAGGCTACATAGATTTGACGCAGGTGTTACTCCATGTCTTACCCTCCTATTTTGCAGATCGAGCATTCTGAAATCCGAATATTTGTCGTCGCATATTTCAGGGCCCCTACGGCATCGAGGGTATTGACCGCCACGGAAACTTACCTTATTCCTGTACCTCTGGTATACTTCATTGTCTCCACGTCGACACTGTAATCATTTAAGTATTGTCTTTTGGAATGTCTCAGAACGTTGCCATCATTTCCTTGTAGAGGATACATAAGTTTATACGAGGGTAATAAGCATATGCCTTGTTTGCTCTGTACCGCGATTTCTTATCGTCTATTTGTGTAAGACTGCCGAAATACATTTTCATTTTTTAACTCATTGCTTTAAAATACTTTATAGTTATATCTCAAGAAGTCATTAAGCAAAATCGTAATTTGACCGAACATTTAAGTTTCCTGAATTCGTCACAATTACGACCTTGAAATCAAGAGCCTATAGTTTAGATCCCTGAATACAGGTTCAAATATTTGATCTCTTTAAGAATGAAGTCAGCCTGCGCTACGCGTGATCCAGCTTGTACATCGCACAGGAAGCGTTGTGTTTCCATTACAAATAACAGAAGGTTAATTTTGTTAGGAAAACAATCGCTGTTGTGATAATTGTACGAACACAAATACACTATATAAACAAGTGTTCCAAACCTTGCGGTAAGTAAACACTTTGCTTTGAATAATAAATCACGTTTCTTACTCTACGTACGACCTACTTTAGCCTGAAATAGCTCTGCATTTTGCCCACGCAGTATACTTACGGGATTCGTACAATTCTCAGGGGATAGACGTGAATCTACTTGGCAAATCTAACACAATCTGAAAATTGTGTAAAGTACTGTCATGCCCAAACAACATAACTAAAATAATGAAGATAGTGTTTAGTGTATTAAAAATTGCAGGCAGCGAAGTACTGCGTGACTTGATACGATTCTCTTACACTCCGCCTGTGATCATTTTCACAGTACTTTATTTTAGCATTACCTTGTGTTTGTCTGAATTCACAACAACACTGACTTTTCATTCATCAACACAACACATCGTGAAATTTCTTGTACTTACATACATACTGCATATTAATCGGCTTCAGGCAAAATATCCGTCGCTCTTCCCAAATCTGTTGTAAGTACAATAGGTCGATAGTGAACTTTTAAGAACTGAGTTTATTTTTTTAACTTGTATAAATTGCGTTGAGAATAGTTTTTGATCCGTACAATAAGAAGAAACAGGATGCACGATTTACTTTTCAATTTATTTCAATAATTAATCTCTACATGTTTCGAGCAAGCTTACTGCTCCTCATCAGAAGGTACTACTCTGTATATACAGCAATTGGTATAAGTCAACATAAATGCTTGACATATAACAATTGCTGTATATACAGAATAGTACCTCCTGATGATGAACAGCAAGCCTGCTCGAAACATGTAGAGGTTAATTATTGAAATAAATTGAAAAGTAAAAATAGTGCATCTTATTGTACGAATACATCACGATGCACGATCAACAAAAAAATTAAACATTAGAAATAGTTTGCGGTGTAACGATTGACAATTCACCTGGTTTTGGGGAGAATGTACCGAAACATGTAGCTGCGTATGAATAAGTGACCGTCTTTTTTTACTTCGTATAGTTGTGTTTGACTGAAATGTATAGTAGTAAATGTGTTTACAAGCTCAGGGTGCTGATCTACCAGCTAAGACAATCTTGTTGCCACGAATATCATTGAGCAGCTCAAGATTAGTGGGTCTAGTATTCTGTACAGTGGGAAAATATTTTTTTATACGCGTTCGCAAAATTGCGAAAAGCGACTATTAGCTTCGTGATGTCTGTCTCTCTGTCTTTCTGTCCGTCCGTCCACCCGCAAGGGACATTTCAGCTCCCACTGGACGGATTTTCACAAAACTTGATATTTCAGTGTTTTTCGAAATTTCTTCGAGAAAATTCAAGTTTTTATTACAATCGAACAAGAATAAAGAGTACTTTACATAAAGACCAATATACATCTGTCTGTACATCTGGATTGCTGACTAACGATAATACGTCATAATGTTTGCATGGTGCTGATGTTAGATTCCCACTTTCATGATATGGCCATATAAAGTTGTTGGATCAAAAATTACACCAGGAGTTTACATTCCCTGTATGGTAGAAGGAAAGGGAAATTTATGTGCGATTAGTTATAAATGTTAAACTACGTTTGCTGTTTAAGCATTCAGCATGAGTAAATCCATTTCAGACTAATTTTCATTACGAGCCAGACTCTCTTATGCTAAAACTGATTTTAGAAGTGTTAAACTACAAATCACAGGTGGAAGTCTGATATCCTGATATCCTTACTCTTGGATTTTCCATCTACTGTGTGCAGTGAATATTAAGAATCTTGAAGAAAGGGGTTTAAGTAAGGGTAATTTCTTGAAACCAGTAAATCAGTACTAAGCAATTCCGGATATAAGTGAGAATCGTTACTGGGGAAGACCGTACGGCTGTAGAGTGAGAGTGGAGATGGGAAGAACACGGGGACATAGCCACTGCTCTAATAAATCACGAGACTGTCACTTCTGCTTGTATTGCACCCGACATAAATCCTACTTGATATACGGGAAAGAGCTATTATATTGGCTCAGTTTAATTGTGCTCCTTCTCCTTATTCTTTTGCTATTTCTGCTCCTCCATCCTTCCGTGCAGTTCAGCTACTGCTGGACGACAATTGCTCGAGAGCCCTCTGCTTACAAGACACTTGGAAACAAGCCATGGGAGGAGAGACGGTGACTACAGAAGCACTTATATAAGTTTAAGAGCTTTTACTGGCATCTGAGCACTTCGCTTGTCGTTGCTTCCTGTCTTTAATACCTGAGTCAGGCCTTTGTTTGTAGCTCCATGTAACTAGGCTCTCCAAACATTCACTTGTAGACAATACATTCGAGCCATACGTCTGCCGTATCCAAATGAAATGGAATAGATGTGTGTTTATAATATGGTTGTAAAGAAGGTGGAATATTTCGATTGACTAATACAAGTTTGGAATGTTATTAAACATGTTGCTTTGTCTTTCAAAAAAACGTCCAGTCTAATATTGCTTTATATTAGGCACAAGGAAATTTGAAAATATCCTAAGTTATTGTACCCTGTAGAATTTACAAAACATGGCATGTAGGTTTTAAACTTAGACATTCCGCTGTTCTCGTAACATTTGGTTAGTAAGTAAAAACCGTTAACACAACTTTACAGCAGGTGGCTTTCTAGAAAGGTAGAGGATAACATTAAGATGGATCTTAGAGATAACAGGCTTTGAGACTGGAGAAAAATAGAGATGGATTAGAATTGTGTTCGTTGTGGGGATATGGACTTACTGTTGTTCAGTTAACACTGCCAGATCACCCATTGCTTAAGAGAAGTTCTTTGCCGCATTATGATTATGATAACTTCAAGCACTAATCCGTAAAAAAGGGTAGAGAATTTTTCGTATATGTACTTCTTTATTTACTTTTTAACTAGGCCTGTACGTCACCTTAGGAATATCTGTCGTAGGCGTTCTATTGTTTTTTATTTGCAAAAATTTTCGACTGTGTTTAGAAGGTAAAGCAGTTTCTCTTCCCTTATCTTGGTAGTCACGGAATGCTGTACCGGGTCTGTTCAAAACGCTCACAACGCATTACCTTTGCTAAAACTAAGTTCCTAGACAAGATGCAGTAAGGCAGCAAGAAAGGCACTGGACGGCTTGCTCTTATCTCCCTGCATTCAGCCACGTCTTTTATTGTCCTTATCGCTTTCTTGTCCAGTGTTTGTACTTTTTACGTGGGAGAGTGAAGTATATGCCTCTATGGCGGATTTAGGGCTGGCTCAAGATGTTGGGACGCGTTAGACGCCGGGTATACGCATGTGAGGAATTCTGAGAAGCTGGAAATGCCCCGTTGTATTGAAAGGGTGAAAGTGAGAGTTGTGGAACTTGAAGACGTGTTAGAATAGCTGGAAATGGCTGATTCTGATTGTTCTTGAAAAGGAGGGAACAGGTCCTTCTTTCAAGTAGTATTTGCTGTGTTGTATTTGCAGATTCTTAGAACTGAGCCACTCAGTGCTTATTGCTGTGCAATAATGAACCTAGTCTCGACTGTCACTCATTTCCACGATAACAAATTCCTCTTAATTCTCACTCCACAAAATGGCTTTTCTCTTTGAGGTTAGAAAGAAATAAATTTATAGGCGTATGTATAATATTAATGGCTTATTTAACCTCGTTCTAAGTAGATCGAGACAATATAGCGTCGAATGAGAGGATGATAAGTGAATAAAGAATTTCACACTTACGTAGACTAACTTGAAGAATCATCGTGGGGAATTTCTGGGCATGACTGATGGAAACCACGGAATAACTCTACCAATATGACCAATATGGGAATTCCAGGCAGGTACCTACCGAGTACGAAGCAGGCTTTATGACTAAACGTAGCGGTTTGTAACAAACTATTGCAAAGAACGTATTTTAAATTGTAACCTACACATACTTGGCCTAATGCTTTAGTTTATTCCCTTATATCGTCTTATGCTCTAATGATAGGGGTAAATTTGTGCCAGTTGTTCATAGTGTTTCATGCTCTCCAAATTGCAGCAGCATTGATTATTTTCAAACAGTAGGTTAATAATCAAAACTTTCTTTCAATGCAAATGGATCAAATTGTATTTACATATTCTCAGTTATTTTCGACACTGATTTCAACAAAACAATTGCCTGACCAGACATTGTGTTCAGTGAAGGTAAACTTCAACTCCCGTCGACTTCCCCCCCCCCCCACACACACACACACAAACATCAACATCGACACGTGTTATTGGAAAACATGAAGGAACACAGAGTGGCAAAATCAAAGTACGGAAATCCCATTGCTCAGCCGAAACTCTGCTCTCAAGAGGATCAAAGAAGCTATACAGAACGATCAAGAAAAGCTGCTCTTCTCTAACTTCATAACGCGTTTCTTGGGAAAAGAACAAGTTCCCTTGGATGTTTGTCTTTGTTCTCAAGTGGACATGGGCATTATGCTTTAAGATACGTGTAGGAAAATTGCTTTCGGAAGTTGAAGATTGGCGTTGAAATCCAGGAACAGCGATATGAAGAGAAGTGCCCCGTGGTGTTTCAGTAGGATAACTTGAAGAATATTTTCCGAAAGTCCTTATTTGACTCAAATAAGTATTTATGAGAACAGACTTTTGGCCACAAGGAAGTGGTTTGTTCTCTGTATGCTCGCAGAATTTTGGCCTCCTTTGTTCTGTTCTTACTCGAATCTAATTTAAAAACATTGATGTTGCATTTGTGCCGTTCGCACAAAAGATTAAAATAAAGACTGTGAACCATTTTGCGTAGTAGTGTATGTGTAGGTCGAGAAATGTCTAAGATGGGGGTGCAAAAATTTGCCACAACTCTAGAAACCACCTCATAATTCTAGGCATCAAACGAGTGGCATCAAGCAGCCTCCACACTGTGAACCTGCAAATATTACGCACCACCACCTAAAGCTTAGTTGGCGGGACGAACCCGCGATGGGATTTCTGTACACCTGGTCTACGTGCTTATCTGTGCTTCCTATATAGGCGAAATGCCGTATACACAGACATTCACTTGTCCTCAGATACGGTAATTTAAAATTTTGGATAATTTGTGCGTAGGAATGGAGGTTTTGGGAACATTTTTTCTCCAGATTTCTTTCATTGATGCGTAATTTGTGGCAATATTTCCTTCATATTTTTTACTTGCAATTTAGTCTACTGAATAGGACTTAATTATTACCTGTAAAACCGAAGTTACTTTTTTTCATAAAAGTCTACATTTTATAAAAATTATTATTCTCTTGCCCAAACCCTAACACCAATTTCCATATGCGCAGTTGCTTTACTGTAAAAATCTATCTTACACGTGTTTGCTTCTTGACTGTCCATTTGGGCCAATACAAGAGAGTACATGTGACCTGAGTACACGAAGGTTAAATTCATCGTCTTTATGGCAGTGATTTTTGTGTGAATTCCTGCATTATTGTTCTATAACACACCTACTTTTGGCGTTTTAGCAGGACAGAGCTGGAGTACTAAAAAGAGGTCTGTTTCTAGTCCAGTTAGCACTGCTATTTTTTTAAATGTTTCCGTCCCGAAGTGTTACAACATATAAATAAAATACTACACGTCAATCGTTAACACAATATTTTATTTATATACAATGATGTATATGTCAGGGCGACATGTTTCGACCTAGTAGGTCATCCTCAGGCCCTCCAAGAACACAGATCTAAGTGTCGTTTAGTTTTTCTTCATTATGTAATCCCAAATGCATTTCCAAAATGCATTTGGGATCCCATAATATGCATTTGGGAAATGCATTTAGGATCCCATAATGCAGAAAAACGAAACAACGCAAAGATCTGTTTTCTTGGAGGGTCTGAGGATGACCTACTAGGTCGAAACATGTCGCCCTGACATATACACCATTGTATATAAATAAAATGTTGTGTTAACGACTGGCATGTAGTATTTTATTTATAACACTTCTATGTGCCATCTTCTTCAGAGTTTTGTTTATGTCCGTCTTTCACTTTCCCCATATGATTATCCTAGGCTTCTGATCGATATTTATACCTGTGGACTGCACCGTCAAGATTGGCACCACAAGTCTGGTCACCTTTAATCAAACACTGACTTCATCTGCCCTCGAATTATCTGTGCTGGGGTGGAACTTCTTTGAAGAAACATTCTGCATGTAAACACTTGCGCCACTGACCAAAACAAGCGTAAATTTAGGTAGTGAATCAATCTTATGCCTCCTCTCACGCAAGGTGTACGATGTTAGTGTAAAGCATTAACACATTATAACTGACAATGATTATAGCAGAGAATTGTCAACCTGCTAAAGGATTACTACTACTACTACCACGCGGGCCTGGACAGGCCCTGAGGGTTCCAGGAGGTTGAGGCTCCCAAACTGCATGATTGCAAGACACTCGGCATAAGAAGATGATAAGGTTGTCCCTAGGAAGCATTCCTGGTGCTTATTTCTGTTAGAGGCTGAGTCGACCCAATTGCTATAAAGCAGCCGGAAGGTTTATGTCAATGGAAATTTCGAGTGATACCATCGGGAATCGAACCCACGACCTTCTGGCTTGAAGCGCAGTGCCTCAAACAACTGCGCCAATGCATGTCCCCACTATTACTACTACTACTAATACCTAATTTCTACATATATGAATTAGCTCAGTCAATGTTGTGACTAAGCTACATGCTGGTGACATGAGGAATTTTGGATCAATTCCCAAAAGGGGCAAGAAAACTCTAACTTCCCCAAGAGCACTGACATTGGCTCTAGGGCCCATCCCACTTCATATGCAAGTAGTAGTAGTAGTAGTAGTAGTAGTAGTAGTGGTGGTAGTAGTGGGGACATGCGTTGGCGCAGTTGGTTAAGGCACTGCGGTTCAAGCTAGAAGATCGCTGGTTCGATTCCCGATGCTGTCACTTGAATTTTTCATTTACATAAACTTTCCGACTACTACTACTACTAGTGTAGTAGTAGTAATAGTAGAAGTAGTAGTAGTAGTGGTAATGTTAATTACAACAATAACTCTTACGCATTTTTATCACACGCTGTCATCAGAAGACTGCGTAAAGAGTGTAATGGGAACTGTGCTACTTCATTCAAAATGCATGTTCTCAAAATTAAGATAACCGATTTAAAAAAGAACCACGGGTATGTGCTTATAAAACATAACAAACTAATAACTTTTGGATTAAGAAATTATTTAAAATTGCTTTAAAACAGTTAATAGGTTTGTTGTGTAAACTGATGAAATGCTGGTTTGAATTTCGTGCCCTGTCGCTGATGTTGGGAAGTTATTATCGTAAGTTTAAAGCAGCTTTCCTTTGTGTGTGTTTGTCACTTTCTCTTGTTTACTCCGTCTGTTTGCACCCACCGCACAATGCCTGTACTTTAACCACGACTTCAATAAGGAGCGGTCCAATAAGACATTCATAATGCATCTCGACTTCTTAGTTTCGCAAATACTGCATCAAGAGCATGTTTTGTTTGTTTATACAGTAATACTGCTTGACTCTATGAGAACAGTTTTCGCTGCGTTATGGTAATCTAGTCGTAATGACTCTCCTCGCAGTTTATGTGAACTTCAGGATACTGTTCCTCTTACACCGGTCGTTCTACGACAAAACACAAAAGCTTTTAAGCATATCGACGGTATTAATTTTTAGTAACAAATTGAACTGAATAAAATTTGTAAAATATATAAATAAAACGAATAAAATGCACTTTGATTCTGTGATACTTTCTTATTCATAATATATTCAACATGTTTCGGCCTGTAGTCCGACTATCCTCAGGGTGATGAAATAAGAATACAATTGTAGTTAAATGTGTCGCCATCAACTTAACATGTATTTATTCCTGTAAGGGGCTGTACATGTTTCAGACAGTTTTTCCGTCCATCATAAGGAGCTCAAAACTGCACATACAGCGTCAGGTATTTGTCATACCAACACCGCTACTTGCTGCTAGCCTGGCTGGGATGGAATAACCCAGCCAAACTAGCGGCTTTATTATACAAGTGGCAACACCTTGCCACTTGCATATTAAAGCCCGTAAAGACCATAATTTTGACACTCCTTGTCGAAGGAACCTCAAATTTCAAAATATCTTTTCGCAGTGCTCTAAACCTTATGGTAAGGTTTGTGAAGTTCGTAACAAATGCTTAGTATAAGAAAGCCACTGCTAGCTGTGTATATGAAATTACTTTATTCGTCTTACCCAAATGAGCTGTTCTGGAATGTAACTAAAGTTTCTTTGTGTTAGTTTACAGCCGATATAATTACTGACCAATAATTACGCTGTCAACGCAGCGTGTTAAAGTCCCAGTGTCATAAATACAACGGAAACTCATTTTAATCAATCACACATACCAAGAAATGCACATAATGAGGTTACACACTGTACGTAAGTTTTAAAATTCCCACATGGAGTCAAAAATACAAAACAGAACATCGGTCTGTGCTTTTGCTGATTTATATTAGAGACAGCCCCCGAGGTTGGCGCCTCGGCGCCGAAATATGTGGAATTTCAAAAACTTACGTACAGCTTGTAATCCTGTTGTTTGCCTTGTTTGTAAATCTGATTGATTGTAGGAGTTTTATTACGTTTACATAACTGATACGTATAAACATTTTCTGGGCACTGAATATCAGTCTTTCTCCTCATATTTTTTAAGTAAACAGATTGCTCCGTTCTATGACATTTCGTACAGCACTACTTAGAAATTTTCAAGGTGAGTTCTAAAGATCTGTATATATGCGTCCCTCTCTATTAGAGGACTACAGCATATTTTATCTATGTGACATCATAGTTCTGCCCGATGTCAGCACGCACGTCACTGGAAATACATACTGGCAACTCAGCAATAGCTTATTATTTTATCATCATTATCATCATTATCAGTGTGTAAAGTCTATTCGCTGTAGAATTTTGAGATTGTTCTTTCTCTTTACATTCGTCACATCTTGTAATACAATTTTCTTTGTTTTTATTCTAAAGTGTAAACGTATATTGTGACATATTTTCAGAACCCTTTTGGCCCAGATGCGCACGCACGCACGCACACAGTGTAGCTTGTGTTGCCTGTCTGCGTACAAACAGATAAACCTTTTATCTTGTGTTAACTATCTGGCTGTTGTAGACGTTATCTTCATTTAACCACTATTATTTGAAATATTATTAAAACAGATGAGCCTTCAGCATCGCTGATTAGCTGGACGATAGACCTGTCCGTTCTGGCTGACACGTTCATTATATGGACATACAAAATCTAATATCAGTCTAACACATCTGCATGTATTGATGTATGTAAACTGAAGTCTAACGTAGCCAGATGTGTCAGCTTAGATTAGAAGTCATGACCAGGCCAGTGTACTTATGTATAGCAATGAGCCGCAACGATGTACTGCATGAAGCGAGGTTTTGAGAAATAATTTTATGTAACATGAGAAATACTGGAGTTAATTTATTCCGATTCTTCGTGTAAAATATCTGACATGACTTTCCTATTTTTGTGCGCAAAAAGACGAGTCGTGTTATTGTATATCATAGAGTTATTACAGCGCCGGTCCCAGTGGCCGCGCGGTCTAAGGCGTAGGTCTGCGGCTGCTCGCCTGCTGAGATCGTGGGTTCGAATCCCAATGGGGGCACGAATGTGTTGTCTGTTGTGAGTGTTGTGTGTTGTCAGGTGAAGGTCCCTGCGACGAGCTGATCACTCGTCCGGAGGAGTCCTCCCGACTGTGAGGCGTCGTTGTGTGTGATCTAGAAACCTCAAGAATGAGGATGCCATGGTCAGCGTTGGGCCGCAGCGCCACGGGGGGGGGGGGGGGGGGGGTTTACTGTGGAAAAATTTTCGGCGGGTTTTGCCTTGTTAAATTTTTTTCC
>Ga0123352_10014068_pt1 | contig 12726 bp, 7 predicted proteins | sample TergutLab28metaG_FD_89700 | JGI IMG/M metagenome (GOLD analysis project Ga0123352, IMG submission 89700) | Labiotermes labralis P1 segment gut microbial communities from Petit-Saut dam, French Guiana - Lab288 P1 | ecosystem: Host-associated > Arthropoda: Insects > Digestive system > Gut ... | reverse complement strand
TGCAATATGCTACATAGCTATCAGCAACATACAGCAGCCATATATATCAGTGTCTGTGTCATGTGACACAAAGGAACATCAGTATACATTTCGTACTGCCAGCTACAGCAGGTCACACAGCCATAATTCAAACCAAACTATCATATATTATTGACTGTCTGTAGAGTCCGAACATGGAATTGCAGGAAAATCTCCTCAATGGCAGCCGATATAAGGGCGAGAATTTAGAATAAATAACTAACCTACTGACTGAAATGCTGACTAAATATTCGTCAAAATGAATAAATGGCTAACTAACGGAATAAGTGAATGACTCACTGATCCACTGACTGATTGGCAGTTAAACTGTTTAACCATTACCTTGCTAACGTGGAAAATATGGTGAGCCCTAATAATTCCAGCAAATGGCAGATGGGAATTAATTCAGCGTTTAAAGTGTTAAATGACTGGCTGATTAAATAAATGACTAGCTGTGTGACTGAGCAAGGAAATAACCAACAAACTAACGAACTGACAAAATATTAATTCAAGCGAGCAACCAAACAACAACACAGTATCTACAAGAAGCAGCCTTTAGTTTCTAAATTAATGAAGAAATTCCCCTGTTCACTACAATGCTTCCTTTCTCCCTATCCTGTGCCAGATAAACTCAATCCACGCCCTTTATTATTTATTAGTTCCTACACCCCAACTTTATTTCTTTACCCACTGTGCGTGCTACATGGCTCTCCCATTTCATTTCCCTTCATTTCACCAACCAGTACAATTCAGTAAGCACTACAAATCATGAAGCTACTCTCTATATAACACTATCCAGCCTTCTGTTACCTCCTCTTTGTTATGTTTAACTTTCCCGCCAAACCCCAACACAACAATAATCGTTGTGTTTGGACAGCTAAAATTAAAACAATCCGTTTGGATATGCCATTTCTTTGTGCCTTTCTACGAATGGTTTATGAAGTTCCGAAATATTAATGCAGATGTTTGTGTAGTTTGGCCATTAACATATCTTAATATTCAATGCACATTTACATTGAAAACGATACAAATGCACTTCCTACAGCGAATTTACAGAAAACAGAATTACAAGTTTATATGAAATATGGCAGTTGCCGTGGAAACTGTATAACAGGGAATGAGGGGAGGTTCTTACGGAATGTGAACAGTGACGGCGCAGATATTGAGAAGGTTCAGTGCGCAGGAGCATGATACAGACACGACAGTGCCAGTCAGTGCTTTACTGTGGGGTCTTTCATTCACAAAATACATTTGTGTGTATTTGTGTACGGCATAAATTAGTGCTGTTTGCAGTATTATTAAGTGTTATATTCCGAGTGTCATATTTATTGAATCAAAATAATACGAACTCGTTGCAAAATCTGGAATTGCTTGCATTTCCGAACGACATTTTAACCCGCTCCAGCACAACCTGCAGAGTAAACCGCCTGCCAAATTCACACTACTGCCCTCTGTTGCCCATTATCGCCCGAACTGTCTTTCTACCACTATTATTTTCGTTTGTGTCCATCTGTATGACTGAAACTTGTATTGTTATGGATTGGTTGTTATGAATTGTGTCGGTTCTGATCATTACTGCACGCTTTACAATGTATTAAATTAAAGGCCTAGAATAGCATGGCAAATAATTAACCCGAAATGATAACTGCACTGTCAATGCGTTACTATAAAATTTGCTATGTTTCAGAAAATTTCACAAAAATCTGCACTTGACACAGACTGTAATCAGTTGGCCTTCAGTTTCCACAGTGTGTCTGTTACGTAAGTACATCCACACGTTTCTTATCACTTTAAAGCGGAGGCAATGCGCTTGCAATCAATAGCGGGAATTAGAAGGATATAAACTCCGGATGAGAGTGTCTGTATATACATAGAGTTCCAAACAGAGGGACAATTTGGTGCGTTTAGTAATGCTGTGAACAGGTGACACTGTGCTGCGTGGCAGTAGCGTGAATTTGAAAGGTCAGAACTAACGAAATTACTGAATGTGTACGTACTGATATATGAATAATTTAAAGCAGCCGGGTGCACTGAAATTTACAAGACAGTTTGTGTGCTGTTGTGCAGCTGAACATGTAGCAGCAGCTTCTGTATAATTACTGCAAGTACAGTTCAGTTGCAGACTGTACAGTTTGTACAGTATTTGTACAGTAAATGTGCTGTGCTGTGGTGCAGCTGAACATGTAGCAGCAGGTTCTGTGTAATTACTGTAAGTACAGTTCAGTTGCAGATTGTACAGTTTGTACAGTATTTATACACTAAATGTGCTGTGCTGTTGTGCAGCTGAACATGTACCAGCAGCTTCTGTTTAATTACTGTAAGTACAGTTCAGTTGCAGACTGTGCAGTTTGTACAGTATTTGTACAGTAAATGTGCTGTGCTGTTGTGCAGCTGAACATGTGGCAGCAGCTTCTGTGTTCTTACTGTCAGTACAGTTCAGCTGCACACTGTAGAATATCTCTACTTTCAATAGGCTGTACAGTAATACAATCAATATTACAGTTACTCTGTCTCCCTGTAATTACTCTCAGTACAATCCACCTGCACCCTGTAACCTATCTGTACACTCACTACGATGCACACTAGGACAATCAACATTACAGTCACTCTACTCTCTGTAATTACTGTCAGTACATTTCAGCTGCACACTGTACATTATCTGTACACACAAAGCGCTGTACAGTAACAAAATCAATATTAAAGTCACACTGTCTCTATCTAATTACAGTCAGTGCAGTTCAGCTGCACACTGTACACTATCTGTACACACAATATGCTGTACAGTAACACACTCAACGTTACAGTCACTCTGTCTTTCTGTAATTACTCTCAGTACAGTTCAGCTGCACACTTTACACTATCTGTAAACTCAATATACCGTACAGTGACATTCAACATATCACTGTCTCTTTTCAATTACTGTCAGTACAGTTCAGCTGCAAACTGTACACTATCTTTACGCTCATTATGCTCTACAGTAACACTCTCAAAATAACAGTAAATCTGTCACTCTGTAATTACTTTCAGTAAATTTCAGCTGCACACTGTACACTAACTCTACACACAATATACTGTACAGTTCACACTCAATATAGAAATCAATCTGTCTCTTTGTAATTACACTAAGTTCAGTTCAGCTGCACACTGTGATTTATTTGTACACACAATATATTGTACAGTAACACACTCAAAATTACAGTCACTGTGTCTCCCTGTAATTACTCCTATTTCATTCAGCTGCACACTGTACACTATCTGTATACTCAATATTTTGTACAGTAACACACTCAACATAACCGTCTGTCTGACTCTCCGTAATTATTGTCTGTGCAGTTCAGCTGCAATCAGTGCACTACAATTTCACTCAATATACTGAACACAAAAACACTTAATAAACAATATATCTGTCTCTTTCTAATTGTTGTCAGTACAGTTCAGTTGCACACTGTACACTATCTGAACATTCACCATTCTGTACAGTAACACTGAACTAAATACCAATACTGTCTCTGTGTAATTACTGTCGGTACATTTCAGTTGCGCACTGTACACTATCTGTACACTCAGCATGCTCTACACTAAAATTGAACATAACAATCACTCTGTCTCTATGTAATTACCGTCCGTACAGTTCAGCTGCAAACTGTACAATATCTATACACCCAATATGCTTTACAGTAACACACACAACATAACAGTCACCCTGTCTTTATGTAATTACCGTCGGTACAGTCCAGTTGCCCACTGCACACTATCAGTACACACAATATATTTTACAGTAACTCTCAATATAAGAGTGATACTGTCTCCTTTTAATTACTGGCTGTACAGTTCAGCTGCATACTGTAAACTATCTGTACACTCATTATGCTCTACAAATACACTCAACATAACACTTAACTTGTATCTCTGTAATTACTGTCAGTACAGTTCAACTGCACACTGCACATTATCTGTACACTCAGAATGCTGTACAGTGACATTCATCATAACACTCAATCTGTCTCTCTGTAATTACACTCAGTAGAATTCAGTTGCACACTGTACAAAATTTCTAGACACAATAAACTGTACAATAACACACTCAAAATAACCCTCACTCTGTTTCTATCTAAATACTCTCAGTACAATTCAGCTGCACACTGTACACTAGCTGTACACACAATATGCTCTACAATAACACACTCAACCTAACAGTCACTCTGTCTATTTGTAATTGTTGTTAGTACAGTTCAGTTGCAAAATCTACACTAACTTTACACTCAATATTCTGTACAGTAACACTCAACATAACATTCACTCTATCTGTCTGTAATTACTGTCAGTAGATTTCATTTGCACATTGTACGCTATCTGAATATTCAGCATGCTGTATAGTAACACTGAACTAAATACACATATTCTCTCTTTAATTACTGTCAGTACAGTTCAGTTTCACACTGTACTCTATCTGTACACTCAGCATGCTGTACAGTAACACTGAACATAACAATCACCCTGTCTCCCTGTAATTACCGTCGGTACATTTCAGCTGCAAACTGTACACTATCTTTAAGACCTATATGCTCTACAGTAACGCACGCAATATTACAGTCTAATTGTCCCTATTTAATTACAGTCCGCACAATTCTGCTGCACACTGTACACTACCTGTACACACAATAATTTGTAGAGTAACAAACGCAACAAAACAGAAAATCTGTCTCTCTGTAATTAAAGTCGGGAAATTGCAGGTGCCTGCTGTACACTATCTGTACACTCAATATGCTTTACAGTAGCTCTCAATATAACAGTCAATTTGTCTCTTTTTAATTACTGTCAGTACAGTTCAGCTGCACACTGTAAAGTATCTGTACACTCATTAAGCTGTAGAGTAAAACTCAAAATAAATCTCAACTGGTCTCTCTGTAATTACTGTCAGTACAATTCAACGACACACTGTATATTCTCTGTACACTCAGTAAGCTGTACAATGACATTCAACATAACACTCAAATTGTCTCTCTGTAATTACTCTCAGTACAGTTCAATTGCACACTGTATAATATTTTTAGACACAATAAACTTTACAATAACACACTCAACATAACACTCACTCTATTCCTCTGTAATTATTCTCAGTATATTTCAACTGCACACTGTACTCTATCTGTACATACAATATGCTGTACAGGAACACACTCAATATGACAGTCACTCTGTCTCTTGGTAATTGTTGTTAGTACAGTTCAGTTGCACACTCTAAACTAACTCTAAACTCAATATTCTGTACAGTAAAACTCAACATTACAGTCAATCTGTCTCTCTGTAATTACTTTCAGTACAATTCGGCTGCACACCTTACACTATCTGTACACTCAATATGCTGTACAGTAACACACAGAACATAACATGTACTCCGTCTATAATTACTGTCAGTATAGTTCAACTGCTTACTGTGCACTGTCTGTACACTCAGTATGTTCTACAGTGACACTCTATATAACATTCATTCTGCCTCTCTGTATTTACCATCAGTAAATTTCAGTTGCACACATTACACTCTCTGTACACTCAACATGCTCTTCAGTAACACTTAACATACCAATCAGTCTGTTTCCATTTAATTATTGCCAGTACATTTCAGCTGCAAACTGTACCCTAAATTTACCCTCAATATGCTGTACAGTAATACACTCAAAATAACAGTCAATCTGTCTCTCTGTAATTACTGTCAGTACGGTTCAACTGCACACTCTACACTATCTGTACACTCAGAATATTTTACCGTAACATTCAACATAACACTCAATCTGTCTCTCTAAAATTACTCTCAGTACTGTTCAGTTGCACACTGTACACTAATTTAAGACTCAATGTACAGAACAATAACAAACTCAACATAACGCTCACCCTTTTTCTCTGTAATTACTGTCAGTACAGTTCAGCTGCACACTGTACAATATCTGTAACACACAATATGCTGTACAGTAACACACTCAACATAACACTCACTCTGTCTCTTTGTAATCATTAGTAGAGTTCAGTTGCACACTGTACACTAACTCTACACTCAATATGCTGTACAGTAACACTCAACATTACAGTTACTCTACTCTCTGTAATTAATGTCAGTGCAGTTCAGCTGCACACTGTACACTATCTGTACACACAATATGCTGTACAGTAACACACGCAACATAGCACTCAATCTGTCTCTCTATAATTACTGTCAGTACTGTTCACCTGCATATTGCACACTCTCTGTACACTCAGATTGCTCTACAGTGACACTCAACATAACACTCACTCTGTCTCTCTGTAATTACCGTCAGTAAAATTCAGTTGCACACTGTACGCTATCTGCAAACTCGACATGCTGTTCAGTAACACTCAACATAATACTCAATTTCTCTCTCTGTAATTACTGTCAATACAGTTCAATTGCACGCTCTACTCTGTCTGTAAACCAAGTATGCTTTACAGGAACACTCAACATAACACTCATTCCGTCTCTCTGTAATTATTCTCAGTACCATTTAGTTGCACACTGTACACACTCTTTGCACTAAATGTGCTGTACAGAAACACACTCAACATATCATTCACTCTGTCTCTCTGTTATTACTGTCAGTACAGTTTCAGGTTCACAGTGTACGCTATCTGTACAGTCAATATGCTGTGCAGTAACACTCAATAAAAAATCTCTCTGTCTCTGTGTAATTACTCTCAGTAAATTTCAACTGCGCACTCTACACTATCTGTACACTCATCATCTTTTGCAGTAACACTCTCAACCTTACAGTCACTATTTCTATTTTTCATTACCTTCAGTACAGTTCAGTTGCACACTAAACACTATCCGTACACTAAATATGCTGTATAGTAACACACTCTAAATAACAGTCACAATGCGTCTCTCTAATTACTCTCTTTGCATTTCAGTTGCAGGCTGTACACTATCTGTTCACTCAATATGCTTACAGTAACACAGTCAATATAAGAGGCGCTCTGCCTCCCCCTTTTATTACTGTCAGTAGAAATCAGTTGCACAGTGTATACTATCTGTACTTTCAATATGGTGTACAGTAACACACTCAAAGGCAGTCTCTCTGCCTCGCTATAATTATTGTCAGTTCAGTTCAGCTGCACACTGTACACTATCTGTACACTCAATATATAGTACAGTAACACACTCAACGTTACAGTCACGCTGTCTTTCTGTAATTACTCTCAGTACATTTCAGCTGCACACTGTACACCCTCTGTACACACAGTATGCTGTACAGTAGCCTACTCAACATAACAGTCTCCCTGTCTATTTGTAATTATTGTCAGTACAGTTCAACTGAACACTGTTCTCTATCTCTACACTCAGTATGCTGTACAGTAACACTCAACATAACACTCATTCTCTCTCTCTCTCTCTAATTACTGTCAGTACAGTTCAGTTGCACACTGTACACTATCTGTACACTCAACTTTCTTTTCAATAACACTCTCATCATAACAGTCATTGAGTATATCTTTCAATAATATCAGCAAAGTTCAGTTGCACACTAAACCCTAACTGTACAGTAAATATTCTGTGCAGTAAGCTCTCAAAATAAGTCATTCTCTCTCTCTTTAGTTACTCTCAGTACCGTTCAGTTGCACTCTGTACACAACTGTACACGAAACATTCTCTTCAGATGAAGGTCTTTGGGATATGACTCTAGGTAAATGACAATCAGCGTCGGCTTGTGTGACGTGGCTATGATGACCGTGTCGTCGGCGTATATGGACAACTCGACGTTGTGCGAGGGTAGAGTCATGTCGTTGACATACATACTGAAGAGAACAGGCGAGTTCAATCCACCCTGACTACCCTAGCCCGCATGCCTCGCAGAGATGACGCGGCCGTTTATACGGACGCTTCGAATATCCGATCCCTGTAGTAGGATGAGATTGTACGGTCTGTGTAAGAAGGGAAGCTGAGGAGCGTTATGTTGTAGAGGAGGTCATCGGTCCAGACGGTATCGAAGGCTTTGACCACGTCGAGGAAAACTGCGCCGGTGAGCCCTTTTTCACCAAAATTCCTGGTTATTCTTTCAATAAGGCGGGCCAGCTGCAACGAAGTGCTATTTCTGGGTCTGAACCCAAACTGCTCGTCCCGCAGCAGTCCGCGTTCCTTTACTACATTTAAGATCATAGCTGGTAGGATCTTTTCAAATAATTTACAAATCATATCCAAGAGATTAATGGAGCGATAGAAGGAGGGCAGTTTTCGATCCTCCCCCGGTTTAAGGATAGAGATCACTCGAGCGTGCTTCCACGTTTGATGAAAGTGATGGGTGCGGAGAACCCCATTGAAGATACGGGTGAGGAATGAAATTGCTCGCATGGGAAAATGCTTCAATGCCCTATACTTTATAACGTTCGGGCCCGGAGCCTTGCTTACCTTGAGCCCCCTGATGGCTTCGTGAACCTCGTCAGGGGTGGTTAACTGTGGTTCACTAGCTCAATAACTGCCCGGACCGAAAGATCGGTCACCGGCTGAAACTGGGCCTCCAGATTGTCTGCAAAGTCTTCGGCTTTCTCAGAGTCCAGGAGAGAGATTCCCCCTGGGGTGACCAGGGGTTGATGGAGTAGGAACTCTCATCACCCGTTTGGTCATCCTCCAAAGCGATTGGTCTTCAGGATCAAGGGATTCGGGTATAGCGCTCCACTGGTCGTTTCTCCACTTGTTGAGCCGGTGGGTCACCGACCTCGGCTATCAGAGAGGGGTCGCTGGTGATCTGCCACTGCCTCTGCAGCCTGCTTTTCAGGCGTATCTCACCCTGAATTCCGGCTGGTATCGGAGGCCCTGGGTCGTCACGCGGACGACGCTGCCAGAGCCTTCAAAACGGCGCCGGAGAAGTTCTTAACGCACGTGTCGATTGCCATCTCGTTGTGCAATTCCGCTTCGAACGGAATTGGTTCGTCCAAGTGAGTTTGGCAGTTGGCCCACTTAGTGCGCCTGAAGTCAGGGCGATCCGGTTGGTGTTGAAATAATGAGCGACACGAAGTGTCAATGAGAACTGGGAGGTGGTCCGAACTTGGTGCGGAGCAGGAAGTCAGATACACCGGGAATAAGAGGTTCTTGGTCATCACGATGTTCAGGACATCGGGAGTAACCAAGCGACTATATGGGTTGGTGGTTGGGAGTCCGGTCCAAAGATCAGACACGAGTTCTCTTCGGCATAATCACGTAGGAGTTTCCCCCGTATCGTTTTCAGCCGCGTGATCCAATCCACGTGTTTGGTGTTGAGGACTCCATCCATCAAGACCAACAATTCCCCGCCGAAACAAGCGGTCAGATCCGCTCCGATCAGTGGGCAGGAAGGTGAAAGTTAAGCCGCAAGGATTAACAACGGTTTGCCGGCAAATTTGACTTGGACGTCAGTAGCCTACAAGTGGGTCACGCGTGGAACGGGCACTGAGTGGTGGACTATAACACGGCGGACCAAGATGGCTTTACCGCCACCATCTGTCGGTCTGTCTGTGCGGTGGCAGACATAATTGGCAAGCCAGAAAGCTTTCTTAGGGTTTAGGAATGTCTCACTCAAGAGACAAATATTGACTCCGTGCTGGCTGAGAAAATGCCCCAATTCAAGCCTCCTGCCACGCACTCTGTCCGCATTCCAGCAGGCGAGGCGCAGGGCTTTCCACCGCTCTGTCATGCTAGGGTGTGATGCCGTATTCGGCTCCAAAAATAATGACGGTCTTCAGGAGAGCGCGTGGGCGAGCTGCCCCTGTGGAAAGGGAAGGGATGGACGTGAGAAGCCGACGATTCAGCTCCACACATGCTTGGAGGGGAAGGTGATCGAGGAGATCAGAGATTTCATCGAGTGGGGAGGTTGGAATTTTTGTCGGGACAACCAGACTGGGTGCTGTGGTTGTGGCAGCCACGGTTGTGACATTCGCTGCTGCTTTCTTCTTGGACTTCCCAGAAGCCCTTTAAGGGGCTGCTGTTTTTTGAGCTCAGGATTTTGAAGCCTGGAAGTCTCCCTGGTGGCGGTCACTTTGAGCTTCTCGGGCGCCTCTGTAACCGGCTGAAAAGGGGAATTGAAATGTGGGTTGTTGGGTGGAGTCGTGATAGACTTGACGACAGGACCCCCTCGGACGACGTGATTTCAACCCTCGCCCAGGTCCATCTGCTCGGCAGAGGGACCGGCCCGCTGAAATTTAGGAGCGACATTATGGCCTGTGGCGACGCTCTTTCGGCTGCGTTCGGGTGCTTGCTTTACAAGAGCCGCCTTCGCTTCCCTCCACTTCACACACACACTGTAGTTCGCTGTGTGGTTTCCCCCGCAACTACAAGAATGAGGCTGCAACCGCGGGTAGAGCATCCACTGGAGAGTTGGGAGCCCCCACAAGCGACGAGGCGGGGTGCGTATCCGCAGTTATGCTGATTGTAGCTGAAGCGGCAACGCTTGCAATGCAGCGTGTTTCTTGGAGCCACATACGACTCCACCGACACTCGCAAGCCGCAGATCTCAGTGAGCGATCGCACTTCTAACAACTCAGGCCCGCGCACCCTTGACACAATGGTGTGTGTGTGGGAGGGCGGTTCTTGGCGGCATCCGGATCGCGACGGCCGAATCGTAGCTGCTCAGGGATTCCAGTTCCTTTCTGACAACGCTCTGAGGCATACCCCTACTCAGGTTCTTCACCTGAAGTCGCGCACAGCGGTCTTCTGCTAGCGTGAAAGTGTGGAAATTCACACCGTCTTTCCCATCAAGGGACCGCAGCGCACTGACCGCGACTCTGAACCCGTCGGCGGTTGATTGGACGACCATCAACTTCTCGCCCTTTATTTCGGTCATTAGACTGCCAGGGCAGAATGCCCGCAACCAGGCCAGGAAGGAACGAGTGTTAAAAAAACATGAAATAAAAATGGGCGTCATGTTAAGACGCTCTCCTGCTGGTACGCAGGCGTTGGCCACTTTGGCGTTTGAAGCGGTGCCATCTGGCATGCCACTCAGAGCCACGGACATGTCGCTAGACATGCGCCTGTTGGTTTCTCTCGGATGAGACACCGGATTCGGACGGGTCCGAATCCATGGTTGTGGTCTTGAGCGGCCCACTTGGCTCAGACACTGCGACATGCCCGGCCAGTACAGCCGCGTGCATTGCCCCTCCGACGGATGATCCGGATTGCCGGCTGTCAACAGCAGTTTGATCGCCCGTGACTGATGAATTCGCGGCAGAGTCGCGTACCCAGCCCCAAGTGTTGGGCGCCTGTGGCGGGCTCCATCGAGTCGCCTGAGCATGCTAGCTCGTTGGCTTTTTGATTGCTCGCGGGCTGTTAGGAAGCTCTCGTCCCGCTTCCTGATGTGGTGCTGCGCTTCCCAGCAGGCACCGCTAGCTTCTTCTTCCTCCGCGCCATGGCCAGCCTCAAATCCTTGAGAAGGGCCGGCGAAAACTGTGAAGTAGAAATAGCCTTCTTAAAGGCTAACTCGTCCTAACTTTACATGACGCTTCGGCAGGGGCACACCGAAAAATCCTCCTATCTGTCCTCTGCTGTGGTTCTGCTGTAGACTAAGTGCAGAAACCAGCGCAGTCAATAGCCTGTTTGATCAGTTAAACTAGGCGGGTAGGTGTCTGGATCCTCTCTCCAAGCCGGTCACCACCACTGTGTCGACTTACTCACTCACTCCTGTATCACTGCCTCCTCGACTCACTGAAAAATCACTCGATCACTCAAAATATGGCAGGAACCGACTGTGGTCTTTTTATATTGCTGTAGCAACATACACTTTGGAGGACAAATACGTTAGAAACAGAGCTGGGTTTATCCGAAACTGAAGCTGGGAATTTCCAAACCCTAACCATGAGCAATTGCTAATCAACCGACTTACTCACCGTGCATGAATGGGCGAATTAAAATGAATAGCATGACTTAGTCTGTCCTGCAACCACAGAGAATATTAGATAAGAAATACAAATTAGATCTCAAGTTAGGAGCCTTTCTGAAGGGGACTGTATGGAAATACGTGATTTAAAAGATATGCCGCTTCAATCACGGATGAGTTTATCCAAGGAAGCGAGGGAAAGAAAGACTCGTAGTCCTTCTGCAAATCGTTTTGTGCGGTGGAATCTCAGCACTGTCCGGTAATCCAACACAGGTCGCCCAGTCCACTGCCAAGAATATTTCTGACCGCCCTCAGCAGAAACGAACATTAAAACTGTCAATTGCTGTATTAATTTTGATGCCGACATTCTGTATACATGATTAATGTTTTGCAATTTTGTAACCGGAAACTCGTCACACGTTCCAAATCCAACGTTTTGCAGGTAAACAGCTTCACCCTACAGCAGCACCACAAACTAAGCTGTGGCAGATCCATAGGTTCAGACCTCTCTATCGGTTGCCGTAATTCTATTGTGTGTATTCTTTTAGTATGTAACAATAGACAGACAAGGCCCGTGATTGAAAACACGTAAACCGAATTATTCGCAGTCAAGCTCATGTGACAAAGTCATTTACTGGTTGGTTGTCCTCTTATTTGGCCCAAAAACTGAAAACTTGTCTAGCGCAGAATATCGCTTTTTTTTTAAATTTATAACATTCATTTTGCCGCCCAATCTTCCCCCCCCCCCCTTATACTCTCCCCCCCGTGGGGGCTACCCCCCCCAGCACCCCACCCCCACACACACCCCCCTACGCCCCCCTGTCTCATACCAGGTTTCTTTTTGAAAAAGACC
>Ga0123352_10014063_pt1 | contig 12728 bp, 10 predicted proteins | sample TergutLab28metaG_FD_89700 | JGI IMG/M metagenome (GOLD analysis project Ga0123352, IMG submission 89700) | Labiotermes labralis P1 segment gut microbial communities from Petit-Saut dam, French Guiana - Lab288 P1 | ecosystem: Host-associated > Arthropoda: Insects > Digestive system > Gut ... | reverse complement strand
CTTTCCCCCCCCCCCCTCTCACAAATTCATGATCGACTCTACTGTTCACTGGATGATCAGCACTAGTTCCACGTACTACGTGGTAGAGAGTGGGGGAATGATTGATTGAATCTTGCACCATGAAGGTCTTCAAACGAAGACGAGTCAAGTAGCCCGTATCTGAGCATATCACGGAGATTGATAGGGGTATGAGGTTACTGCTATAAGTAACCACGGTATCGAATGGAGGCGAGCTGTCAGCTTCACGTTCCGGCTCTCTGCTCCTGGAAAACTGGTCCGATACTCATTGGGTAAGAGGTATGGAGGGTTTTGGGTGTGACAGGAAAAATTACACGTGAAGAAACGCAACAAACCTGGAGCCTGCACTAAATGAATAGTGTTGACATTTTAATAAAAGTAATGGCAGCAGCAGCACAACCATTTATGTGTTCATGCAATATACTTTTGTGTATAGAGAGTGGTTCAAAAGCCATCTCACACTCGATGTTAAAGAAACGACAGGCCGCACATACGACACTTCCTCGGATTTGTGAGACAGGACGTGCAAATGTTCCGGAAAGAATTAGACAGCGTGTCAGTGTAGAAAGAAGGCACTCTGAACTTTTCAAGTAGTGAACTAGTGTGTCGTATCAGTAAAGGCCAATTAATATCTTGCCTCTAGTGTTAAGTGACTTTTGCGTCATTCTGTACATATTTCTATAGAAATTCAGGTTGAAGGAAAGTTAATTACTGTTTTTGACAGTAAGAAAATTCGGTATTCATGGCGTGTGCTCAGAACACAATCGTTAATGACGGAATAAACGAAATCGGAAATATAGGCTACACATATCACTGTAATTATGAGAGATCCACTCCATATTGTTTAATTATCTTTGAAAAAGACGTTTCACTTTATTACATATTCAGCGATATTGCGCCTGAGTTGCAAGCAGCGTTTGTATAGGTGTGGTGTCGTTTATTGTTGTCCAATTTTAACCAGAATTTGAATGTCGTACTGACTTTAGTTAAACTGTCCAGCATCAGTTCTACGAATATCCTTTAAGCGGTGTTGGAGTTCGGTCAGAGAAGGGCACAGGAGCAACCAAGCAACTAATGGGCCCATTGTTGTATACCTAACTTTGCAAACGCGCCAAAATATATGCCTCCGTTCTGCGTCGAAACCCCTAGACCGGTCTGTAGCTGGACATTTATACTGCCATCTCAGTTCCAAACAATACAGAGCGCTGTTTTAGTTATAAAACGCATAATGGCTCAACCATGAAGAAGTAATGATGAGGTGGATAGTATGGAAAAGTTAGGAGAATAGAACCACCACTAATGGCTCTTAACGACTTCACCTCGGGCGGAAGAGTTTTAAACTCGGCTCCTCTAACTCAATTACACTCGCGGTGGAGCAGTTCTTTAGGGCACTGACACTTACCAGCAGTGCTTTGTGTCAAGGGAGAACTCAAAAGCAGAAAAAAGCTTCTCCAATCCCATTCTACAGTCCCAGTCGTGGCGAGTACGTCTCGTAGGTCTTCCTGCACAGAACTGGACGCAAGAAAGCTGTATGGAACTGGAAAATGGAACTTGCCTGTACTATTTTCGTTCCCTTTATGCTACAGGTTCTGTTGTTAAGAACCCAGCGCGAAAATTCTGTCCTTACCTCAGTTTCTGTTCTTAGATTTGAAGACCAAACATTGCAGTACTGTAATTAAAATTACCAGGTTCAAATACAGGGCTGGAGACAGGCTATCTTGACGATAATTTCTGTAGTTATATTCAGTTCTCTCACACGGATCCAGCAACAATAAGTCTTACTCGAAATAGACTACGACTGTTTACTTCCATAAACATTCTAATTCATAATAACAATCACAACATAATGCCAGATTTGAGGGTCTCACAGTGGCGCTGATGAAGGTTAATATCTTCTGGGATATGACGCCGTGTCAGCAAACATTTATCGAACGAAAAGTTCTCAGATCGCATATCATTGATAATATTTAAAGTTCATAATTCGGCGTAATTAATATTTTAATGCTTACTCTGTTATGGCCTTTTTCCGCTTGTTTTAACGCTCCAAAATTCTGCATTTGTGCTCAAACAGTGCATTTGTATGTTCCATTTGGTTAAAAAAATGAACAGCGATAATTTCTTGTACAGAACCAGCTGGTCTGTCGGAATGCAGATCCAGTGTACTTTCTGTGCAGCAGGGTTTAGATTTTTGAAATACTGGTTAAAAAAAAAAAGGTCGTGAATCGGGAGGTTAAATTTTGGGCCGTTTTTAAAGTTTCTTTTCGTTTAATTCTGGGCTTACAAAGATTAATCATACAGAATTTGTTGGTATTAGTTTGATCTGTTTTCGAATGAATTTTGACAGACCTCACTCTAATGGTTAGTAAGTTGTTACTGTGGACTTCAGTAAATTTCAAAGTATGAGGGTGAGCTAAAATAAAGTGACTAGTAAGTTCACGAATTTTCCTAACTGCCTGTGAATCGGCACTCGCACAAACAGGCGGCATGTTGATATTTTGAGGCGACTTTTTTTTAAAAAAAAATGCGGAAAGTTAGTTGAAAACGTGCACGGAATTACAAAACAAGACGGTTGTTGTACGTGTAACGTCAAATACAGGCGCATTCGCGTAATAATTTTTGTCGTGGAAAAAGCCGTAAGTATGAAATATTCTGAGATTTTATCTCTATTCTTGCCTTAGTTATTCTGCATGTAAACGACATCTTTTCTGCGCCGCCCTATAGTGTCACCTGCGGTCTGCCTGGACCTACCACATTTTTTCACATTCTGTCATAAAGGCGCGATTTTCGGAAAGAATTTATTGAAAATGTAATGCGTGTTCCGATTTTTTTCTACAACGTTCGTATGAAACATTTCTCATCCCAAGAAGAATTAAGCGACTATATGTACATAAGTCGTCATGTAAAGTACCTACTATTCTTGAGAGATTTTAATGCAACTTGAATTTTCTCGATAGATTTTAGAAAAATCTTCAAATGTCACATTTCATAACATCCGTCCAGTGGAAGCCGAGATGTTCCATGCGGACAGACGGACAGACAAGATGAAGCCAATACACACTTTACGCAATTGCGAAAGCGCCTATCAAAACGCTCAGACAACAATACGGATTATTTCTCTAGTATTTAAAGACAAAGATTAACTTGAATTATATTTAAAGATTTCCTTCTCACCGCGCAGTAAACATATTTCAGCTCGGTTTTAAAACCAGTCCTTTAATTCTGTGGAAGGAAATAATCGCTGGTTGTTCTCAGATCCATAAAAAACACATAAACGCACTGTGTGGGGAGAATGTAGAATTTTGAAAAATGTTGAAACTGGTGGTACTGTACGTAAAGTGTACAGTCATCGCTACTATTCAGCAGTAGATTTTTCTCCATACACTAGTTATTGGCCTCCGTTTGACTTGCCTCGAAGTTCCCTCCAGCCAAACAGCTTGAGCCATTTAAAAGTTTCTCTTCTTTTCAAAACTTACTTTCTGTAAGTTTCAGGTTTATTTCAATGCAGAAGCAACTCCTAAACCTCTCCTCACACAATAATGAATAACGTAACATTGCTCCGTTAGAAGTCATCCAATTCCGATATCACAAAAGGAAAAAAGAAGAACATTTGTTTCTTTCGTTCCTTTCTTCACCTTTTCCTTCCCCTCTCTCCCTCGTTCATTTATTCACCCAAACTTTCTTACATGCAGCACGGACCACTTTATCTTTCATTGATGGATTCATTCACTAATTTTTTATTTCTCCCCAGTGATTTTTTATTCAATCCTCTTTTATACCTTTTTGCAAACATGACATCAGGTTTCAAACGAAAGAAAATTCATTGTGATTCACGAGAAAGAATACCGAGACAGTGTATACAATTGCACGCAGTCCTTGTTTAACGTCCTAGTTGCGTTCCTGAAAAAGTGTGTGTAAATCAAAAAGGCATAAATAAAAAACCTTTTTTCCTCCTATGTAGAGGGCATCCTGTTGTGTTACAGAATTGAAAGACAACAATAAATTTATTTGTTTCAGTTCAACATAACAATATTTTATTTACCTCAATGGCTATTAGTTTCCGTTGACAACGGATATCTATTGTGTCTTCAGATACAATAGATATCCGTCGTCTTAAGGAGACACGGGAGAATTATAAATACCGTCTACTAGCACCGCCCATCACTCGGCTTATACGGAATAAAAATACGAACTGTGTGCCTAACAGCATATGCCGTAATTTGTGACTAAAGACTGTATATATATATATATATATATATATACATACACACACTTACTTTGTAATTTTAACTTCAATTCCATTTCCGATCTTCACACAACCGTTATTATATCACAGACAATATAATTCAAGATTTTAACAGATTTTTAACGCCGGTGTAAGTTTTACGGGATTCCATACGACATTGAATTTAATGTGCACTACATGTAGTAGCCTGTTTTAACCGGTATGTATGGATGGCCTGATGATGGTATAAAGACCGAGACAGGTAGCCAGTAAGGTACATAAAGTACTGTTGTGTTGGACTGAAACAAATAAAATTATTGTTGTCTTTCAAACAATGATATGCCCATCAGAAACAAGTAGTTAGCGTAATAAATGGTAGGCAGCCAAGGGGCGCTAAACGGAAAACGAGACAGCGCAAATTAAGAAGTGATGTAATTTGGCAAGGGGCTTCAAAGCAAAGAGGTGTAAGAAAGGGCCTACACAAGTGCTGAGTGTAAAGACGATTTTTTTAAACTACAAGAAACTCCTTTCCAAGTGGACGCCACATCAGCGGTTATCTAACCGTCTGTCTATAACTCATCACCAACAGTCTGATCGACGCGTTCCCCATTCCGTTACACATCATCAACTAAAGGCTTATCCACACGGATCTACATACCACAGAAAGGACCAGTTTTATACGCTGCGCTCACCACAAGATATTTGTTGTTGGTGAATACGTGTCCAGTGTCACAACCTACATCGTCTGTTAATGTAGATTCTGGGAGCAGCTCCCGCGTTCAACGGTACAAATTTCTTGAGACGCGTGTACTTGGTTATGCAATAACACAGATGTTTTTCCTCGGAAAATTATCTAATGATGAGGATGGTAAGCAGTTCCTCGGGATATGAGCAAACGGTTCTCGAGTTTCAGCTTATATGATAATGCACAAACTGGTAAGTATTTTCCAATCTGCGAGCAAATTTTCGATTATACGAGCTCCTACAGGTCGCCAACCATTCGCTTTTCCCGACGTCGCTCTTCACGAATGTTACAGATTCTCGAATCTTCTCAAATGTACAGAATGTACAGGCCTGGGAGATCTGGACAGGAGCAGCAGCACCGCAGAGTTTTAGGTTCCTCTTCTACGCAACTTTGCGTAAAGTTTGTTCTTTCCGGTGTTAATAATTTTGCGTAGATTACATAAGAACTTTTATTATATTCATAATAAGGATCGTACATATTATTTGTACATATTCAATAAATTTTAACGAGAAATTTATGCTAACATTTGTGCGTAGAACAATGTTATTGAAATACAGTCATTAGCATTAATATTAATCCTTCATACTTAGCTACACTTTCACGTTGCATTAAAGTGAACTTCACATGTTTGAGGAGACATTTCTGACCCCTAAAACCAACTGGTTCATAACATGGGAGACAGAGGGAAATTAACTGCAGCTTTACGCGTTTTCGCCCTAAGGGCAGTTTTCTGGGAATGACTTAAGAAAATAAACCAAGGAATTAATGTGTTTCTGGCCCTAAAAAGTCAAAATTTTGAAGAAAAAGTAGAATTCCCTGTCCAAGAGCTTTACGATACTACACACCAAATTTTCATAAAGGAAACACGTAAGCGGGGGTGTTGATAAGTGCGTGACACTCCGACATCACTTTTTCGCATTCCGCTATTATTTTGACATACAGTGATAATGAAATTAAAAGACCGAGAATTCGTATGAAATTGATTTTAAATTCCAGAAGGAAAGGAGTATTTTGTTTGAGTGATAACGGAACACCCTGCGGCAGGGTTGGTGAACTTATGGCACGCGGTAAGATTTCCTTGGCACTGGCTCTCCCAATTTTGTTTTCTTTTGCTCGACCAGCGTCTCTGCATTATGAAGAACATGTGTGTGTGCGTGCGTGTGTGTGTATACACATACACACACACATACCTGATGGCGTAGAGAATGTATATGAATTACCGCTGCTACCAAGTAACACAGCGATTGTAACATTTTTACACAAACCGGGAGCGGTGCGAAGTGTTGACTGGATATTTATCATCGTGGCGCCAGCCTGGCGCTTAGGGAGCGAATACGTGACACTGGACAAAACGTTTTGCTATCTTCTTTTCGAACGGAAATTGGTAGCATCTACAGTTACTTCCAAATTTTCTCCCTTACCGCATTCCTCGAGGAGACCATTGTTATAAATATAATACGATAATTATATTATGCGTTAATTATACAATATAATTGTAATATGCATTGATAATAATGCAATAATTAATAATAATCATGGAGGACTGCCAAGTCCTTATTTTATTCTTCAAAGTCCCCATGGGCACGCGAAATAATTTTTTAGAAATGTATAGACAATATGGGCATGCGGCCTCCAAAAGTTTCGCCAGCCCTGCCATACAGTCTTCAATTTTCCACGCTAACAATGATGACGGCCCAGAGTTGAAGCCTAAAATAATTTAATAATTCGACGTACGGGCTAAATAGAAAGTCTACATTTACGGATATGAATGAAATATTGATTTAGCAAAACGGAAATGAAGGTATGATGCAAATAAAACACACGCTAACTCTTACGCTGGATGACAGTAATAGGCGTGTGGGTTTTAGTGTCAGCAGGAATGAACTACGTGTGTGTGTGTGTGTTTGCGCGCGCGCGTTTGTGCGTCAAATTATTTTCGCACGCAACTTCTACAAAAATTAAGATCAGAGGTTCCTGGAAGTTACATAATTTTGATCCTAGTTTAAAACAAAACAAGTGGTTACATTGCGAACTTGGAATGCTCTCCCGAAATATTAGAACGCAGCATATCACAGGCAAGTTTTCCCATTGTCCTTGGACATAGGGCCTACTCTACATTCGATCACAGACACATCTCCGCTTACTCAATGGCTCTGTTCCCAAAGGTTCACTACAGGACGAATTTTGCTCGATTCACACACACACACACACACACACACAACACTCTGCTGTTCCCAGTCGCCATAATTGCGGAAAATAATTTGTTAATTGCGTAATTGAAATTGCGTAAGTAGGTGTGCGTCTCCATATATTTACAGACCGTGCAGGCACTCTCGGATTGTAACACGTACAAGCGGCACTTTGCCAAATGACAAACACAAATATCCTTTAACTCCAATCAACAGAGGCCACATGAAGAAAATAAAGTGACGCAGGTGGCCAAGATAACACCTGGCTTGCACGGAAGCCTTAAGATTTTAACGTCTTCGTAACAGCCTGCCAGTGGATCCTATCGTGAACAGGTTTCATCGAATCACTACACCGAAGTCTTATTTTCTGAAGATCCGCTTGGATACCATGCCTTCCCCTACTTCATCTAAGCCGCTTCCTTTCACAGTATCAGAACAGTTCTGTGTGTGCAGTCGGTATCTGCCTGACGCGTGTTACAAGGCCCTCCCTCTTCTCTTCCTTGACTTGTTCACCATAATGACATCCTACCTGATGAACAGTATAAATTAAGTTACGTACACATGTAGCCCTTGTTTTACGCTCAAATCATTTTACGTCTCTTCACTTTAAAGAGCCTTGCCAATATAAGTTTACACCACTTCTTAATTTATGCCCTCTCATTTTCGATTTAACGCCCTTTGGCTGGCTACGCTCTAATACTTTTAGCCCTACCTATTCCATTATTTCTTCCGTGAATACAATTTTTGAATTACGCTCCTTTTTATTTACGCCCACTTTTTCAGAAACATAATTAGGGCGTAAAACAAGGACTCGGTGCATTGCATTTATCTATCCTATTGCTTCATCTTTTTAGGTCCGGACAGTCTCCTTGCAAAATATTCAATCTTTCAATCAGGAAAAGAAAACGCAATACGTGAAAGGAAGTGTGCATATCAATGAAGTCAGTTTTAAAGTAACTCGTTTATGTTCCAAACATGCACGACGATACGAGGAACACAGCTGAATTATTCAGAAACCAGTCGATACTTACCGCTTCCCGGCACGTAGAGGTTAAGGAAGAGGCAGTCTTCACTCTGGTTGGCGAGCAGGGGTATGAGCCGCTTCAGGTGGTGATACCTGCCCTTCGGCATGATGAGCAAGGCCGCGGAGCGGTTCGAGATATCCGGATACCGCTGCGGACACACAGCTCCGAAAGTATCGGCCAGAAGAGTTCCCGACCAGACCACGGGTGATGCTGGGGGGCGGTACCGCAAGTCTCCAACAGGGGGCGCAGCGTACGGCACACCTCTGAACGCCTCAACTGTCTCAAGATGTCTGGAATTTAGTTCCAGAATTACGCCTCTGATTGCACCTGTCTTCGTTTCCACTATTCTTGAACTGTAGCGTGGCACAGCTTGCGTTCCTCTGGCCAGGAAAGCGATTGCTATCAGAAGTAGAACGGCGGCTTCTCCAGGGGTTACAGTAGTGAGTGGTTTGGAGAAACATCGCGTGAACCGCATGGTCCGGCTATGTGACCTACTACTCTCCCCTCATCCCACATGAAGTGACTGCTGTACTACGGGAGATGCCTCCAGTCATCTGCGGTGCGGAAAAGACAGTCTCGGTCGGCGCCACTCGATCAGTCCCTTCAGACGCACTCGCATCGTACACAAGTCGAAGCAGAGTGACAGCACGATCAGAACTGATAGGGAACTGCCTGCCTCACATTTCAGCTTTTCGTAACTGAAGATTCAAAGGTCTTGAATTATAACGTCAGATCAGCGACGGATTATTGTAGCTTTACTTGCCAACATGTACGCTCATGCCAATCTAGGCACTGCAAAGTTCTTCGTGTTCTTGCCCAACACATGAAAACATATCATTGTAATAACACGTGCAAGAATGTGATTATAATTTATACAAAAGTCAAAAGCCAGTGCCTTCCTAAGATATTGCACACTATTATTTCAGAACCCGGACACTGTTTACATCTCAGCAACGAATGCTTCTTTCTTCTTGAATATATCGCTTTCACCACCGCCTTTATGTTGTAGTTACATTACCAGACTTTGTGGGTGACGCCAGGAAAAACGTAACCTGGAAGGAAAGATAAATTGATATTTTATTTTCATGTGAAAAATACTATTAATCTTAAAAATATACGACGCACGGGTAAGGAAATAAAAGGAAAACATAATTTATGCCTAAATTACAATGCGTTTAGCAGTAGATGAATATCAGGATCAGTGAGAAAGGCGAGTTACAGATAACAACCTCAGATATCTGTATACACACAAACGAAACACACCACATAATCATTCCGCGTTATTTACCAATATTTTCTCCTTAAACGCTACCGTGTCTTTTCACCGACACATTCCACACACACTTCTCCCCCTTGCTGTTCACACTTCTATTCTGCTGAGATTTTTGCAGTATAATATGCTGTTCACCCAGTATAGCGAATGTCATAACAAGCGTATATGGCTTTCGTCCATCGTGTCACGTAACAGAACATGGATGTGTTTGTGTGAAATGTGCAAACAAAACTGTACGGTGGACACATGCTCAGATATGAACAGAACTCGGACGTAAAGAATAGACACACAAAATATGTGGCACAGAGAACAAACATAGAAAGACAAAAAAAGAAATACAGGAAAATGTGGAAAGTTGTACATCTTCACTGGAATTGATATTTGATTCCGGAAGAAATGTAATGTTCATATAAGTTGCACATAACGCCGGAGATACACCTCACAGCCATAAACCTGTTCGTTCATACATCTGATCAGTAGGTGACATGACACACTCTTGTACAGTTCACTAATACAAGCCATAAAACTGCTATCTTCTTTCTATGCTTCTTCTACCTGTCTTCTTCAGAGGATTGTTTAGACCAGTGTTGCTCAACCGCTGGGCCGCGGCCCGGTACCGGGCCCTGGCATCAATAATACCGGGCCGCGAGAAGTTCTCCTGGAATTTGTCATTTTAGTTTTCTAAGCAATTTTAATGAATAAATGTTTTATAGTGGAAATGGTGGCCTTTGGTACCCAAGTTCGCGGGTTCAAACCCGGCCGAAGCCATCGGATTTTTAGGGCGAAAAAATCCTCAGCACGCCTTCCTTCGGAGGAGAAGTAAAGCCGTCGGTCCCATGTCGTAGATTTACGGCATGTAAAAGACCCCTAAAATTTACGTGGAAGTCGGAATTTAGGCAAAATTACTATCGTAAATCTTTCTTGCTCACAGTTCCACCTTTCGCTGCTAGGATCTCTCGCGTCACTGCGGACGCAGAGGCACGTGGCGGCGAAAGTGGGAACGCCTAAAGGCGGGGGAAAGCAATGGCAAACTATCCCCAAGAATTTGCCTAGGATGCAGTGTGTCAAGAGCCATATCGGTTCATAACCGGGCTCTGGCTCCTGCCGGACCGACCTCTAGGGCTGAATACTAATGAATGAATGAGGGGAAATATTATGAGGAGAAAAATATTTGTGAATGTGTCGAAAAACTCAGATCCAGATGCTAGCCTGAGGAAACTACAATACGCTACAAGATTTTGTTAGTCCAGTGATTGATAACTAATTTAAATGTAATTATATATTTGTTAGCATGTCACACCGTATACGTAAGTGTATTAATACTCTTTATGATTATGTCATAATTAATTATTAATACTATGTTAGTTTAATGTATGAACTTAAAAAAAATGTAAACGTATTTACGAGTAAATTTGTTGGGACAGGGCCCTCGTCTTATGAAAAAAGAATTTACCGTGCCGCGGTCTCACAAAGGCTGAGAAACACGGGTTTAGACTATGGCCTGTTCCGGCCTCTTACCCTACACAACAATGCCTTCTTCTGTTATAGTCCTAAAGGATATACTTTATCTACCGGCAATTTAACTCGGCATAGCTGCTGTAAAGAGGCCAGAGCGAAATAAATAACATTAGGCCTAATTATAAGCTTAAGGAGGGAACATCGAAACTAACTACATTCAAAGTACATAATACTTACAGGTAGACATACATGAACACTATGTCACTGAAGAGGTGACGTGAAGCGCGCCTGTAATTTAAGTTTCGGTCCGCTCTAAATCCCCAGACTACTTTACTTTAACCCCAGACATTACACTGCACTTAACGTGCTAAGTACATATGCACCCAGCCCCTTAAGACTGCTTCCTGTGCAGAAATGCCACGTGTGTTTACACTTTGGAACAACGGGTGTTTTGTACGGTTTCTGGCTGGGTTAGGCAAAAAATTGTTTTACAAGAAAGGTAAGGGGCAGTTGTACGTTTTTAGGAATTATGTTCCATATCGAACAGATATATTAAATTATAAAAAAAATACTTCCAACATGTTCGTTACTGGACGAAAGAAAACACAACAGAAGAAGCCGAACTGCGATAAATACTAAGCCGGAACATTCCCTTCGAAAATCATTAAGTCGCCGCACCCAGAACAACGCCAAAGGGAACTGCAACAAAATACCTAAACCAATTAACAGAACAACAGTGCATAAATTTAAGTCACGTGACCAAAGTACGAGCGTAGGTTTCGAATTTGATCATTCGGTCTATTGACGACAGTGAAACAGATCCGCAATGATTTCCAGTTCCGGTGGGAGTTAATTTTTGGGGGGGGGACCGATTTACAGAACAGCAGTAACTGGAGGAATTCATAGAACGCGAATTCAGTACAGCAGATTTCACTTCGTGATTCTAAAATCTGTGTGCGGTACGGTAAGAGTACAGGCGTTTATTTTGAGAGATTATGGATTAAGAATAATGACATGGGTTCTTCGAAACAAGACTCCTTTTCTGTTCCTACAACAAGGGGGGTCAATGGAAGATCTGAAGGACGGGTTTGGATTCATAACCAGTATTAGTAGCTTGCTGTCAACACGCTCCTATGATCGAGATGTCTTGCCACTTCTGTTTGTGGGAAACGAAACAGTGGAAAGTGCACAGACCACACGTTCAATGTTCAAAAACTTTTTATTCGAAAATCGTGCCGTTTATGATGTAACGTGGAAAAATTTTGTACAGCGGGGCAGGCCACAGATGGCAATATGGCACATGCGCATTGTATGTTGAATACCTAGGACTAAAATACACACTCAGACTGTGTCACACTTATTGCTTTTCCACTGCAACAACTGCACGAGCGAGACTCAACGTCATGTAATAAGCACGTTGTCTTTCTTGTTGTTTCTGACTCAGCGCGCTCTCGACTGCTCGAGTAGTAGGAGAAATGATGAAGTGGGAATCTGGTAGAACATGGACATTCGCGGAATACTTTTAAGGTTCTAAACCGATTTTCCACCTGTAAGTACCGAAGGCTACAGATACAGAGGTCCCGGGTTCGATCACCGGCGCTACCAGATTTTCTGAGTAGTAGTGGGTCTGGAACGGGGTCCACTCAGCCTCGTGAGATCAATTGAGGAACTACTGGAATGAAAAAAGTAGCGGCTCCAGGTCTAGAAAACAGAGATTAACGGCTGTGGGGACCCGTTGCGCTGACCACGTGACACCCCTCTACCCGCAAAAGTTGGCACTAACTTCGCCGACCGGCGG
>Ga0123352_10014058_pt1 | contig 12731 bp, 12 predicted proteins | sample TergutLab28metaG_FD_89700 | JGI IMG/M metagenome (GOLD analysis project Ga0123352, IMG submission 89700) | Labiotermes labralis P1 segment gut microbial communities from Petit-Saut dam, French Guiana - Lab288 P1 | ecosystem: Host-associated > Arthropoda: Insects > Digestive system > Gut ... | reverse complement strand
TGCCCGCCGAAGCATTGCTTATCGTGTCAAAAATAGTCAGTATCTCGTTGTGGCGGTTTGTTACTGTGCCACCCCATGTTATGGCACCATCAGTAACTTCATCTGAACTGAAATAAATGCCTGCGATAACGAGGTTATAAACAGTCGGACTAACAAGCCCCGCTGCTTGCTCCATCACCACTCCGTATAATCGCATGGTATCTCCCACGGATAATCCGTTTAATTCGGCAAGCTCTGTGCTGATGATAGCTTCGTTAATTCGTTCAGGCATATTCCCGTGGGTAACGATTCTATAGCCGTTTGCAAAATCAACCCAATTATCACCCTGTATCATCATAGTCGGAGCGGTAACAAATCCCCCTCCGCCCACCATGGCCCCGGTTTGTCCCACTGCGGTTATTGCATCGCTATTTACCATAGCCGTGTTCATAAGAACGCTGTGATGCAGCAAATCCGAATCTGCAAATGCGATATATTGCTCGTGGGTAATTTCAATTCCTCTTTCGGCTTCTCCTCTTTGCCGCATCTCTATGAATCTTTCAAGGTTTCGGGATATAGTCACTTCTGTGCCAAATAGACTTCTATATTCGGCAATTATTCTGTCGGATGTATTGCTAATCATCAAAGTAACCACCGTTGTGGTGATAATGGCAAGAGTAATCGCCGCCAACAGGATATTTCTGCCTTTGTTACGCATTATATTTTTTAATGCGTTTTGAATTATGTACATTTTATAGCTCCTCCTCATATTTGACTGATTACATGATAACACGCTAATCTTACGCTAATCTTACAAAGCAAAAATGTTTTGTTTTCTTTGCCGCCGTGGTTGTGGTATAATTTTGGAAGGGGGCGATTATCATATGGATAAATACGAAAAACTATCAAGAGATAATAAAGATTGGTGCTGATAATTGGTTAAATGCTCAAGAGCGATAGGGCTTGAGCATTTAACCTGCGCAGGAAGGCAGTTCTAACCAAAAGCAAACGCCATCATCCGTATTTTCGAGAGAAAATTCAAGCCCCATGCAATCAAGTGTTTTCTTAACAATAGCCAAGCCAAGCCCACTACGGTTGACCTCGCTGCTTCTCGCTTTATCTTCCCGGTAAAAAGGTTCAAACACATCAGAAAGTGTCGCTGTGTCTATATTTGCACCCTTATTCAGAATAAATATCCTAACAGGCGCATCCTCGTCATTTTTTTCATGCCATATGCAAATCTCTCCATGTTCTGGTGTATTTTGTATTGCGTTTAGAATTATGTTTGAAAGAGCACGGGTAAGCATAGGAAGGTCTGCTTTACAAGTAAGCGCATCGGGGATATCGACATTAACTTGTTGCTCTTTTGATTCAATCAATGTTTGGTGTGTGGCGATTACAGATTTTACAACCGCACCTACTTCATTTTTTTCGTAATTAGGCATAATTGTACCATCTGTCAAGCGTACAATATCCAATATTTCAGAAATCAGCTTGCTTTGCGTTTTCATTTTCTTAATACATTCAAGCAAGTATTTGGGATGGTCGCTATAATCCCCAATATTATCCAACATCCCTTGCAACAAAATCAACGTTGATGCAATAGGCGTTTTTAGTTCATGGGAAGCTGCCGAAAAAAAGTATCTTTGGTTTTCTTCCATTTCGCGCACTCGTTCAATCTCATTTTTTAATGCCTCGTACATTTTGTATACATCTTCCGCAAGTTGCCCAATCTCATCTTTGCGCAGGATAGGCGGCGACACTAGCTCCAAGCTTGCCATCCGTTTTGTGTCATGTGCAATATTCTTTATGGGTTTTGCAATTCGATAGGCGAACACGCCCGCACTTAACGCGCCAATTACGAATAATACCAATAAGACAATAACCATTCTTTGCAGAAAATCACTTTGGGCAACACCATCGGATGACACACCTGCCATATATATTGTCATGCCATTTGATAGGGGTTCTATTGATTGAAAATTACTATCTATTGGCCTTGCTCCGAAAAAGACATTTTGCGATTCATCGCCTACGCTTGCGAAACCTAACGGGGCTGCGCCTAAAAATACGGCATTGTCCGTTTGAAATATTATTTCGCCGTTTTCTGCTATTATGCTAAATTCCACGGAAGCATTTCTTTGGTGAAATTCTTCTGCAAAAAGCCTTATCTCGTCATCTGATTTATTTTCTATCCCCGAAAATAACGGCATAAAAATATTTGTCAGCGGCTGCCGCTCCATAACCTGCATTATTTCACCGATTTGATTTGAAAAAAACGCTGCCGCTACAACTATAACAGCTACGAGTATAAGGACTGTGTATGAAAACACTTTCGCATAAATGCCAAATATTTTATTCTTCATCATTGGCCTCCTCCAAACAATAACCCGCGCCTTTTATGGTTTTGATGATATTGACAGGCAGCTTGTCCCTCAAGCGTTTTATATTGACATGGACAATGCCCTCATTACCATCAAAATCATACCCCCATATTTTAGTGAGCAACCCCTCATGTGACAAAACTTTGTTTTTGTTCTGAACCAACAAAGACAAAATATCAAATTCCTTTGTTGTTAATCCGATGTCTGCACCGCCATATTCGGCTTTGTATGTTTCTGGTTACAAAGTCAGTTTCCCAAAGCATATCTCTTTTTTAAGAACGCCGCTACGCCGCAACAAGGCTTCTGCACGTTTCAATAAAATTTCAATGGTAAATGGCTTTGTAACGTAATCGTCTGCTTCGTTTGTAAAGGCTTTTATTTCGTTTGCGTCATCATCCAATGCGGTCATCATAAGGACAGGTGTATCATGCAATCTACGTAGTTCTTTCAAGAGCTCATGTCCGTTTACGCCGGGGAGCATTATATCCAAGATAACAAGATGATATATATTGTCGTAGAATTTTTCCAAAGCATCGTTGCCATCGGCGCAAGTGTCAACAACATATCCCGCATCCATGAGGTACGCTCTAACCGCTTCACGGATATGCGTATCATCTTCAACCACTAATACTCTTATCTCCATCATTCACACCCCTTTGCGATATTATAACACGTCAATCTTACAGAAATCTTACAGCCTTATTGCGTTGAGATATTTTGTTTTTACAGGTAATGCAGGCAATATAGAAAATATGCAAGATAGATGAGGCTTCTTTCCGAAGGAAAAATACTTGTTATTGTGTTTTATCGAAAAATCCATTATAATCAATAGAGTTGCTGAGAAAGGTCAAAAAATCATAATAAAACGAAATATTCTATTAGGGGGATTTTGTTATGCAAATCTGGTGGACAACAATGGTGGTTATAAGCTCAATCAACATGCTCGCTTTAATAGTGATTTTATTGAAATCGCGAAAATGGAATCAGCAAGAGCCGCAATATGCAAAGCATTTTATGCTCGTTCGCGTGACCGGATTCATTTTTATATCTGTCGCGCTATACCGCACGATATTCGTGTCAAGCTATCCGGGATTGATTGTTTGGTTCGACACAATCTTCAACAGCCCGTTTATCATACGCATTTTGGCGACTTTTGCCGAAATGAGCTATATTGGCATTATGGCTGTATTGCTACACAAGCTCGATAAAACAAACCCGATTACAAAAGAGGATAACAAATTCGGTGCTCTTTTAACCAAGCTACCCCTTTTTGCAGTGCTTTGCCTGTTCGCTTCCCAATTTCTGGCTTTCGCAGGATTAATAATGCAAAACAACTTGCCTTTTATTATAGAAGAAGCGTTGTGGGGAGTTGCATATGTCAGCATGATACCACTCATTTTCACGCGTTTGAAGCTGTCAAAAAAACATGGACTTGACGCCAATCAAAAACTGTTTCTTGTCGTGATGGCAATGTGGTGTGTGGGTTATAGCATTTTCCAATTTGGCTATGGACTTCCTTTTATCCATATGAACGATATGACGCTGGAAGCCATCGTAATGCCTGAAAACGCCTTATCACAATCAATCCACGGTTTTACCGCCACAAGAGATTTTCATACATGGGGCGGCATTGGGTTTATGATATGGCACAGTGCATATTTTAGTATTTGTTCGTGGCTGGTTTTGATTTTTATGGGGTCTGCGCCGACGCGGCGCGGTAGTGTTGATTAAGTTTGAGGACTATATGCTAAATCCGACAAAATACATCTGTTAAGTTTACGTTATAAACTTTCTATGAAGGCACAGCACTCCATCGTGTTATCAAAGCTTGGAGAGCTGTGCCTTTTATTCTGAAGTAAACATTCATTGCTGGAAGTTCTCATTGAGATAAATTTTAATTAAAATGCATTTACATATTGATTTTTTTAAATATGTTATGCTATAATAAAATATATCGAAAATTTTGAATGTGAGGTGAACAGATGGAAAACAGTCACGCTCATAACGCTACAGTTTTCAAAGCTCTTTGCGACGAAACACGGCTTATAGTGCTATCGCTCTTACAAAGCGGCGAAAAATGCGCCTGTGAATTGCTGGTGATGGTAAGCGTTAAGCAATCTACCTTATCTCACCACATGAAAATTCTTGTAGAGAGCGGCGTTGTCGCTTCACGAAAGCAGGGTAAATGGATGTATTACTCAATCAGCCAAGAAGGAAGCGAAAAAGCCGCCGCATTGCTGAGTGAGCTAACTAAAGTTCACAATAATGATAACGAAAATAATAAGGAGTGTTGTGCATGGATAAAGGATGCTGTACCCCATCAAATAGCGACTGTTGTGACCAAGCCGTAGAGCAAACACCAAGCCAAAGTGATGCTTGTTGTGCTGAAAATGTAAAGCAAGTTATGAGCAAAAACAGCAATTGTTGCGGAGAAGGCACAGAGGCTGCCGGGCTCCAAAATATTGGTTGTTGTCCAGTTAGTGCAAAAACTACCCAAGCCCAAAATAATGTCTGTTGCTCAGAAAATGCGAAGATTATCCCAGTTCAAAATAATGCCTGCTGCTCATCCAACATAGAAAGAACACCAAGCAAAGAAGGCATAACAAACATCTCAACCAAGCTCACAGCCTGCGATATTTATGGAGCATGGAAAGTGCGCTGGGGTATGGGGCGCATGAATTACACTGTAGAACCGGGGCTTTACTCAGTAGGCAGCCCTGACAGCGATTCACCAGTCTTGGTGAGCTGCAATTACAAGCTAACCTTCGACATACTCCGCAAAAACCTTGATGGCTTGGATTGTTGGCTTTTGATATTGGATACCAAAGGCGTAAATGTTTGGTGTGCGGCTGGTAAAGGTACTTTCGGTACGAATGAATTGGTATATCGCATTGAATCCGTTAGACTTTCAGAGATTGTAAATCATAAAAAGCTCATATTACCACAACTTGGCGCGCCGGGCGTAAACATCCATGAAGTAGTCAAGCGCACAGGGTTCTCCATAGTATTCGGCCCTATTCGCGCTAACGATATTCAGGCGTATATTACTGATGGCTACAAGGCCACTAAAGAAATGCGCCGTGTGAACTTTACATTTACTGATAGACTGGTGTTGACACCGATGGAGTTAATCCCTGCCGCTAAAATATCACTGCCTATAATGGGCATAATGCTCATTACAAACCAATTCGCCAAAAGACCTTTTGGCAAGAGCGATATCACTGCTTATGCAGGAGCTATCCTTACAGGTGCAGTCATTACTCCTATGCTACTGCCCTATATCCCCGGTAGAGCCTTTGCGTGGAAAGGCTGGCTTACAGGCTTGATTAGTACAACTGCCATTCTAAGTAAGTCCAAAGGGTTCAGAAAAGGCAATAGGTTGATGTCAACAGGGCAATTGCTGTTATTCCCTGCACTATCATCATTCCTTGCCATGAACTTCACAGGCAGCACAACATATACATCTCCATCTGGTGTGAAGAAGGAGATGAAGAAGGCTCTGCCGCTCATTATTGGAGCCGGGACTGTTGGAGCAGCGTTAATACTTGGCTCACATTTCTTTGGAAAGGGGAGAAGGTAATGGCGATGATAATAAGTAAGCAAAAAGCAACTACAACAACAAAGGCAAAAAGCAGTCAAAAGTCAGTAACTACAAAAATACCCAGAGAGCATAGATACTTAAAAAATGTGACCACTCTTGTTCTTAATACCGACAAATGTGTTGGTTGTGGGCTGTGTGAAATAGTCTGTCCTCATGGCGTCTTTGAAATGACCGAAGGCAAAGCGTATTTAGCCAACAAAGATGCCTGCATGGAGTGTGGTGCATGTGCGCTAAACTGCCCGACTAAAGCATTATCGGTTGAGCAGGGTGTGGGCTGTGCTTTGGCATTTATCAATGGTTGGATTTCTGGTGGTGAGCCGAGTTGTGGTTGTAGTACGAGCGATGTGGACAGCAGCAAAAGTATTTCAGCAAAATGTTGCTAAGTGTATAGGTGTATGAAAGCGAGGTCAATAATGTGTCAATCTTATGCTACTTTGAACCGCACATTATAGCCAAAATTATCCATTCTATGATACGTCCCATCTTGCAAGTTGAAACCATTATATGACAAATAATTCTATAAGTCAAGTATTTCTGCATCAAACCTTCATGAAATCAGCTACAGAGATTCATAAAATATATAGCCAAAAATGCAGTTTTGTGATATATTTATTTGCATAGCATGTTATGTAAATCATGTGAAGTGGAATAAACACGGGAGGTTGTGAAATGGAGTTAGGACGAGCAATTCTACACGAAGTAATGATTCATAATTTCGGATATTTTGAAGTTGAACTTCAGGGGTGCCATAACTTGCCCAGCGGCGAAATCATTCGCCTGTGCATCAAGCATGGGATATCAGCCGCTGACGATAACAAGATAGCCTGTGAAGTCTGGGCAAGAGTAGGTGATTTGAGTCTTAGCGGTCTTATATTGACCTTTGCTATAGATAAGCCCGAGGGCAATTCAACAAATGATGTGAAAATATTGAGCTACCTAAACGGTGATGGTGCCAACGATTTTGATGAAGCACTTTCCGCTTTTGTGGATTGGCATATCCAAAATGTAGGGACGGACTGATTGTACTGAGTATGTTATGAACCGAAAACATATCACTCACAAAAAACTTGACTTTTAGCCCATTTCGTGGTATAATATCAACATATTTATTATCAGATTATACAGCAATTTTCAGATTAAATGTTTGCATACGGACTGGTGAAAACCATCCTCGTATGTTTAGAATTGCAGACACATTCTATTTTTGTGTCCAAATGCGTTTATTTTGATAAACTGCGGAAATGACCAGTGCCATCATCGGCTGTCGTTTTCGCTTTTTTATTGCATCTCACTTTTTTATAACGAGTATAGTTGAATATGGTCTTGGTGCAATAATACTGATATTATAATCATTTATAAGGCGGGAATGGATAAGAAATCACAAACGTGGTTTCACCATTCTCGCCTTTTTTATTGCCCAAAAGTGGCAGAAGGGAGACAATTATGAGAAAATTGCAATTTATTGGTGTCGATTGCTGGTCCAGACCGGTGTACAAAGACGAAAGAGGCAAGCTCTGGAAGGACACAAATCTCGGCAGAGGCATACCCAATTTTTGCAGCGTTGTAAATGACGAGTTTGAAGGAGAGCCCGACATGCCAATCGAAGGTGAATATGAAATCGTTCAAAAAATGGAGGAGTAATCACAGAAATGGAGGATTGACACTATGGCAACAAATGGAAGGGTGTTTAGAGTAAACTCAGCAGAAAAGCTGCTGGATTCCGATAAGCCAACAGAAAAGGATGCTCAAATTAGCTTATGGATGAGAATGGGCGTTACCTTTATGGTATCTCCGGAAGATGCTGAGAAACTTCTTAGCGGAGATTCTGAGGCATTGGAAGCAGCTATTAGGTCAAAGAAATCATGGTCTTTTGACGGCGATTCCTATATACCCGATATCATCGTTGAAGAATTATGCGAAAAACTTGGCCTTGACCATGAGAAGTACAAAGGTGAGGTTAATTTTGACATAGTTGATGTACAGGAAGGAGAAATCATGAGCGGTAAAGGTATGAACCATAAAAATATGGAGCATAAACACAAAGGTGACAAGGATTGCGCAAGCAATCCCAACCAAGAAAGGCTGCAATTCGCAATTGAGCAGCTTAAAAAGCATGATATTGAGCATGTTGTGAAGAATGAAGCCTCGGGCCATCTGCATTGCCGCAGAAAATCAGACGACAAGCTGATGCAGTATTGGGCCGGAACAGGCAGGATTATGGGGAGTGATGCGAAAGGTGTTCACAATCTCATAAAGCTGCTAACAGAATGTGCATAAATTGCACTCTCTACTTACAATTGAATATGGTATAAGCATAAATTAAATGCAGATACCAAGTAAACGCATAAAAGCGGGAATGGATATGAAACCATGGGGGTTTCGGCCATTCCCGCTTTTTTTGTTTCTCAAAAAACATAAAAGATGGAGGGTTTACAATGAACATAAGCGAGCGTTATAGTTTTGAAACAAGCGGCTATGAATTTGAATCAGAAATGGCTGATTATCTTACATTGTTCGCAAGACGTGAATGGGGTAGTTCTGCCGTTAAGTTCAGTACGATGTATCAAGACCGCTTTGAAGGCACTGATATATTTGTTCTTGGCGTGCCCATAGATATTACATTGGATTTTGCAGGCAAGAACAAAACTAGAAGACTTGATACCTTGGTGTTGGATGGAGTTACCGTTGACCTTGGCATACGCTATGGCAATGGTAGGGCTGATTTTGAAACTCCTGTACTGGTTATAGGCGCCGAAACCGCCTGTGGCATTACAAAAACTAATATGTGGGTCGCTTTGGATATCATCAAATCCAATATCTTAAAGATACTAGATTTGGGCATGGACAGATATTTCCAAGTGGCCGCGGCATAATTGTTCGGAAGCTGTCTAAATATGGTTCAAGCTAGTATCCGCTAGTCAATTAGTAGCATGGATAAATATTTCCTGCACCGCATTAAAGCGAAGAAAAATCATGTTTATGCTGTAGATATTTCAGCGTAGATTGCAAAGGAGGTTAAATTATGCGTTCCAAAGTGGTCCTTAAAGAATTTAACGATGTTTTAGTGTTGTATAGGTATCTATATATAAATCCCGAAAACAGGGTCGTAATAAACAATGGAATGACAAATCTGGAAATACGACTTGATGAAGATCTGCGGTTTTATTGCAAGAATCGCAGCTTTCCACATCTGCCGGATTTGTTCTACAGCGAGCAAATGACATTGAGCGTTTGTTTGGGTGTTATTGATTACTTGAAAGAACAAAAGCCTAAACAATTCCCTGGTTCATTTGATTCTGAATGGGATGAAATAAAAAGCATCACAATGTCGAATATGTCATTGAATTTCAATGACAAAAGAGGGGCATGACTCTGAACTCCAACAGCCTCTTGCGCTGTGCCTTGATTGATGATTTTAGGAAACAACAAAAAGAACTATATTATACGATAGGAGCGTGTTAATGAATATCAAATGTCTTCACGAAAAAACCCTGTTTTGCAATGAAGAAACTGGGTATAGCATTGTTTCATATAAAACAGATAATGTCGTAGCCGTACCAAAAACGGCCGTGAGCAAATTTAGGCCCAGAAATGGTATGACCGCATTTACGGCTGTGGGCAATTATCTACCTATTGCCGAAGGTGTGGAAATTGAATTGTCAGGCGAATGGATAGATGGTGGTAAATATGGTATGCAGCTTTCTGTTGATAGTTGTACTATCATACGCCCAAAAACCGTTCCTGGCATCATAGCATATCTATCTTCAGATTTGGTAAAGGGTATTGGTGAAAAAACGGCCATAGCGATTGTTGATTGTTTCGGTGTCCATACATTGGATGTTATAGACAAAGAGCCCAGGCGCTTATTAGAAGTGCCCGGCATAACCGAGAGAAAACTGGATGCAATTATGGAGAGCTATAGAGAAAGTGTTGGTTTAAGAGATATAATGACTGAGTTAGCTCCCTATGGTGTAACTCCCAAGAAAGCCGATAAAATTCTCGAAACTTATGGAGCGCAGGCAGTAGAGATTGTAAAAGCTAACCCCTATGTTTTATGCAATGTCGCAGGGCTTGGCTTTAAAACAGTTGACGAGATGGCGCGCAAAAATGGTATCTCACATAATGATGTTAACCGTATTGCCCAGGGTATTATATATGCTTTAGGCCAATCCCAGCAATCGGGGCACCTATTTTTGCATAGCGGTGAGCTATGCAAAAATGCGTCAATCTTGCTTGGCATCAGCACAGCGGACAATACAATCCAAAATCGTGTGCTTGACTTGGTTTTAGATGGGCGTTTACGTGAAGATGATGGGCGTGTATATCTGCCTAAAAATCACGTGGCGGAGCGCGAAACAGCGAGGCTTGCAAAAGAGATGATTGGACATGTTACAATCAAAGGCGACGTGGATAAAACAATCTTACAGGCAGAAAAATCTTGTGGGATAATATTGGCCGATATGCAGCGTGAAGCCGTAAAAATGGCAGTAACGAATAACATATCAATCATAACAGGCGGACCGGGAACAGGAAAAACAACTGTGGTAAATGTTATCTATGAAGTCTATAGAAAAATGTTTGGCGGTAGAGTAGCTTTTGCAGCTCCTACAGGCAGAGCAGCCAGGCGACTATCAGAGAGCGTTAATGCTGATGCGTCTACGTTGCACAGTATGCTTGGGCTTAGAGAGAACAGCGAAGATGCTAATAATTCAATTGACGCTGATTTGCTGGTTGTTGATGAAGTATCAATGGTTGATATGTCTTTGGCATATCTGTTGTTCAAAAACCTTAATAATGCTACAAGCTTGCTGTTGGTTGGGGATCACCACCAATTACCGTCTGTTGGAGCAGGAAATGTGTTGCGTGAGCTATTGCAATGCGGCGCAATACCTGTTACAAAATTAGATGTTGTTCATCGTCAGGCTATGACCAGCCGAATCAACATCAATGCCCATGCCATTCTGCAAAACAAGGCATCAGGGCTGTTATATGGCGCTGATTTTGATTTTGTGGACACAAAAAATCCAACAGAAGCCGCTGCTTATGTGAAGAATATTTACTATAGCCATATTAAGCAGCTACAGGCAAGCGGTCAATTACACGCGGCTGATGAGGTTCAGATTTTGTCGCCTATGCGTGTAAAAGGCATATGCGGCACTAATGCTCTGAATAAAGACATTCAAGACACTCTCAATCCTGCGTCTGCGAACAAGCCTGAAATCGTCGTAGGCTTTAAGCGTTTTCGCTTGCATGACAAGGTGATGCAAACGAAAAACAAACGCGAAATATCCAATGGTGACATCGGACGTATACAGCGGATTGGAAAAGACCGTAATGGCCAATACGAGGTATTGATTGACTTTGGCGATGGCAGAACAGCCGTGTATGGGCTGGGCGGAATGGATTCAATTGACCTGGCTTATGCGATGACTATTCATAAGTCCCAGGGGAGTGAATATCCTGTGGTAATTATCCCCATCTTAAATGAGGCAAATATTATGCTACAGAGAAATCTCATTTACACAGCCATTACCCGCGCAAAAGAGAAAGTGATTATCGTGGGCCAAAAAGAGGCATTTTTCAGGGCTATTCGTCGAGTGGAGGAGTCCAGGAGAAATACCGTGTTGGGGCAATTGATAGCCAGTTAGAATGAATTAAGTAATAAATATTGTATTAAAGCCGCCGATATTCCTATCAGGAATGACGACGGCTTTTTTGTTATTTCATTTATGCAGCATTATCCAATAACTCTCTATGAGCAGACGCTGTACTTGCTCCAATAATTTTGGCATATAGAGAAACAGCGTTGAAGCCTTCTTTGCATCGAAAGCAATAGAAAAGCCCCTTATCCTCGTTCAATGATGCAGTCATTTTGCCATGGCCATTACCGCAAAAGGGGCATCGGCATCTAACTTCGGCTCCGGTGGGGCATTTAAAATGGATATTACAACGCCTTGCAACCTCAATGATTGATATTTTATTGTATATTGCTATCCCGCCTCTCGTAATAGTTGCTCTTTGATATTAATGCTTTCATCAGCTTTTGTTGTCATTTTGACAGAAAAACGGCGATGAGATGATTTTGCTTTGTATTTTGTGTAAATCTCCGGCTGCTCAGCTTCCAGTAGCTTTGCATTAAAACGCTCTTGGTTTACGGTAGTCCATTTAATATGGCCATCTGCGGCAACACCAATTTCGTTTTCGCCCAACATCTGTTTAAGTAGATTTGAAGCCTTCTGTTTTTGCTTTTCGAATATCTCTAATTGCTCATCAGCCTCATTGTATTGGCGAATCAAACCGGATGCACTATCCGGCAGCTTGATTTTTGATAATGGCAGGCTATTGGGATATTTTTGGCCCAGAAATCTGGCACATGCATCAGAGCCGTCCGGGGGTAGAGGTACATCGTCCTGGACATACATCCAAAAATCCCTTTCATAACGGATTAGTATGGAAATCAGTTCCTCATCCCGAGGAACAAATTTCCATTGAAAAGCATTGCCGCCGACTAGCGCTGCAATATATGCTCCATTATAGCCGGTAACGCATAGGTAATGTTGGATTTGAAGAATATATTCTTGCGGTACAGAATCACCATCCCATTCACCGGCCTTAAATGCGCTGGCTGTTTTTGCTTCAAAGATGCATTTTCCATGGGTAGGGCAGCGGCAAACGCCGTCGAGGTTTGCAAGCATAAAGGGATAATCCCTGCTTTGTAAGATTTGCTTAACAGGAATAACCTTGATGCCTGTCCGTAATGTAAATTC
>Ga0123352_10014052_pt1 | contig 12734 bp, 4 predicted proteins | sample TergutLab28metaG_FD_89700 | JGI IMG/M metagenome (GOLD analysis project Ga0123352, IMG submission 89700) | Labiotermes labralis P1 segment gut microbial communities from Petit-Saut dam, French Guiana - Lab288 P1 | ecosystem: Host-associated > Arthropoda: Insects > Digestive system > Gut ... | reverse complement strand
GCACTCACAAGCGTCCGCCACCTGTCCCTATCCTGGGCCAACCCAATCCAGTCCACATACCCACATCCCACCTCCCGGAGATCCATCCTAATATTATCCACCCATCTACGCCTAGGTCTCCCCAGTGGTCTCTTTCCCTCCGGTTTCCCCACCAAGACCCAATACACCCCCTCTCCTCACCCATACGTGCCACATGCCCAGCCCATCTCATTCTTCTCGATGTTATCACCCGCACAATATTGGGTGAGGAGTACAGATCATTTAGCTCCTCGTTATGCAATCTCCTCCATTCCCCCGTTACCTCGTCCCTATTAGATCCAAATATTTAACATAACATTACATTACATTACATAATGTAAGATACATATAACGTATTTTATTCATTCAGTTCTCACCAACATGTTATCGGCCGCTATTGCTGCTATCGTCAAGGTGATGTTAATATTTCAAGAATAGCGGCCCAAACATGTTGGTGAGAATTTAGTGAATACAACACATTTTAAACATTGAAATACATTTTGTCGGTTATTTGTATATTACGGATCTGATTAATGCTCGGAAGGTGAAACATTTTCAAAGAATTCTGCGCGGTCTAGCGCACAGATTGCTCTCCGTAACTCGTCGAGAGAGCGCATACTGTCGAGAGAAGTGAAGCATTTTCTCATGTCCGACGCCAAGGTGCCACATACGCTTATGTTCTCGAAAAGAATGTCCGGCCTTGTCCACTTTTACTGCTTTTTTACGACATTATTTATTCTAATTTATTATGCCGTTAAATGTAAAATATGCGGCACTGTGAATGAGATCCGAGCTTCTCACGGCTGTGAGTGTACAGATAGCCTTTAGCTTCCGGTATATAACGTTACTCACAATCCAGCGATCTTCATACAAAAATATATTTTTTGCATATGTTTTAAAACACTTTAGAGAGGAGTATACAGAGTTTTGGCGAAGATACTGGAGAGACCGCTTAGGAGACCCGGGCATAGATGGGAGGATAATATTAAGATGGACTTTTAGGAAGTGGGATGATGGGTATAGACTGGATTGATCTGGCTCAGGATAGGGACAGGTGGCGGGTACTTGTGAATGCAGTAATGAACCTTCGGGTTCCATAAAATGAGAGGAATTTCGTGACTGGCTTAAAACCGGTTAGCTTCTCAGGTAAGACTCTGCTCCATGGAGTAAGTAAGCTTTAAAACACTTCAGCACATACCAATCTAAGCAATTACGCGACTTTTTGCTTTTTCCCATTCCGTCCATTATGATTCAGTTACCATAATGTAAAACAACAAAATGCACACAACTCGTCAGAATCACAATAATGCTTCAATACGCACACTTCTACATGTTGTGGGCCTCACTGGTCCATCATCAGGGAGCGCACGGTTGCTTAAAACAGTCGTGTTAACCTTTTGACCCTTTAAGGACGAGACGTATCTGTGTTATATAAGGACTCAGTGCGTACCGCGCAGTAAACACTCTCCACTTCTGTTATAAAAACTAATATGTTAATGATGTGTGAGACATAAGATACTCTTTGTTCTGAGAGCCATACAATACACATAAATGCAATGTAATAAACAAGCAGAATTTTCGATTGTTAAACTTGGTGGTATGTATAGTAACCGGTAGGCTTTGAAAGGTTAATCATCTCCAGGATGTAGTTGAACTCTCGTAAATTTGTCAGTGTATGATTAATGTCAGATGGATTTGTGCATTGAAAATTACAAAATCATTTTGTGCACCCGTTACAAAGGTTGAGAGCTCTAACTAAATATTGCAGTTCTGTGTCAAAACTGTTTTTCCTTCTGAACAGCCCGACGATGGCTATTAATATAGCCGAAACACGTAGCTGTGGATGGTGTTGAAGATGTATGTTGTGCTGACGGTGTGTCTGTTGGTTTTATTTAGCTGTAAACTCGACGGGGATGAATTGCCTTAAGATAAGTTTATATTTAGTAACTTTTTTATGATGCACTGTAACTTGTGCCAGGTTTCATGTCCGGTGTGGTATGTAGGCTGTTCACACTGGTGATACATGTGCACTGTTATCGTTTACATATCAGTCGTAGTTCCGTGTGCCGAATTGCGTACAGAATTTCACCCCTTGAAGTTTTCACGTGATTCTCACACTGAACAGTAATGATTTAACAGATAATTTTTTGTAATGAGGATGGATTGTTTCCTGTGTGTAGCAGGAACGAAATTCTTATATACCTCTTATGTGAATGATCTTCAGGATTTCGTACCGATCAGAAGGACGAGCGGGCGAAACGTGGGAAATTTGTAACGACGTTAAGCTTTCCTGTCCCCGAAATAAAATGTCTGTCACCTCGCTGTTGACCTTACTTCTTCAACCACTCTTCTCTGACTCTTCGTACTGTGGTCTTTACGGCATGAAGGGTATACGCCAGTTGAAATGTGATGGCACACGGTGACGCGCGGGAGGGGAAGTGAAGGGGAAACTGGCGAATGGAGTGGGTAGCCAGTACCCTTCACACTACCTCGGAACATGGTGTATCCAGCATTACTACTAACAATAAAAGTTGATGCGCACACCTCGGCTGCCAGTAGTCGACTGAACTGACGCCCCCGCCGATTTAAATGGACTCGTCTGTTTCGCCGAAAGACGAAATCTGGTGTCTGCGCGTGTGCCATCACATTTCAACTGACTACCTTCTGTTCAAGGTTGAACAATACAGCCTGTTAGAGGCGAACAGGGTCTCTGTGCGAATTATCTTGCCACTACGCGCATGCGTGTCTTGAGGAAAATGGCAACTCAGGACATGGAACCGAACGTAATATATCCAAATCTCCTGACTCTCCATTTTTCCACAATATGACCTTAAACGGTGAAATTAACGATTAAAGAAATTTAATCCTTCGTTGCTATTTTCCGCCTGTTACAGGCACGAAATGCTGCAGATGACCGACAATCCGTAATTTATAATTGTCTGACAGTTTTTAGCAGTGGGGCTACGCCCCTCGCTATTCTTATTTTTTTACTAATGCCGCGGTACAACCTTGACCATTTGCGGAGTGCACCATTTATCAGTAGTGACACAAAGACGCATACAAATATGAGCAGCTCTGTAAAATTAAACACAATTGTACTAATCGCACAAAGTGCTGTTTTTTCTGCTGTTAGTACTAGCCTTCTGTGGAAGCAGAAATGGCTGCCTACTTTGAACACAGTCCTGTAGTCTGAATTTTTTACGCAACAAAAATTTCAAGCCTCGTATTCACACATACTGTGTTCACTGGCAGTAAGCACACTGCATGTGCATTACAAAGTATTGGCGGTTAATATTTAGAGAAAAGATCCCTGTTTTTTTTTTTTTTTGAGAATTTTACGAAACACATACACGGTGTTCTTTTTCCTGCTTGACCGATTCGTGCCGGCCTGACGATCTAGCGAGTTTTATTGCGATCGTTTGTCCAACTCCAGTTATCGGCTGTTAAATCTCCCCGACACGCGGTGTACGACGCAACACTGGGAGAGCGTTGGGCCGGCGCTTGTCGTTCAAGCAGGAAAAAAAACACCCTGTATGTTATTGCATTCTGTGGATAATATACAGTGTTTTTTATGTTAAAGATCATTTTTCTTGTAATTAAACTGTGCTTTAAGAGGGTAATGATTCTGCGGTTAGCTATAACCAGCAACGTTTCAGTGTCTGTAGCATTGTAACTGCTGTCTTGATGTTTCTTGTCCTAACTAGCTGCGTACGCATGATTTTCTGTTTTCAAGGTGACTTGCCCGTTCACCGATAACCACACCGCCCATAACACCCATATAGGTTGAAATCTGTAACCATGCCTTGAATATTGCTAAGGGCAGTGTCTAATTTTGGTGTCACACGTGTTATGTTGCACACACTGGTGGAACGAGTTGACGATTGGGAACTTTCTGTGTCAAGTGTCGTAACTGTGGTGTAATTTCTTACCCGCATGTCAGGTTATAATAGCATACGGTTTTTGACTACGTGCAAGTTATGTCATCACAGATAATAGGTGTTAACTGCAGATTGTAGCATTTTTTGTTTTGAAAACAGTCGGTAATCCAGTGCTGCCAATTCAATCCAACTCTCTTCCCAGATATTTTTTTTTTTGGCGCGACAGCCCCAAGTGGGCCAGGGCCTCCTCCTTCACGAGGTTTCTAGATCACACACAACGACACACCTCAGTCGGTAGAACTCCTCTGGACGAGTGATCATCTCGTCGCAGAGACCTTCCCAGAGACTAAAATAGTGAAATTTCCCATTGAATGATGAATGATGAATGGTCTTGCTACCAGTATAACCTATTACTGCAAGTTACAGCCTGTATTTCTTGGACGTTGGAATGCAAAATTCTGAGGTGAAATTTGGGCCTCAGAGAGCGGAAGTAACAGGACCAAGGAAACTGCATTATGAGGGGTTTAAAAAATTACAGGTGCCTACCCAGGATTTTTTATTGGTGCGGGTGTGGGGCTGGCCGTGTGGCTCTATGTAACGTTAGGGGGAATTTGAAAGAGAACTATGTTATAAAAATCTTGTTATAAACGTAGCTAACCTACGCCATGAATAAAAGTACAACATAACATATTCCTACTTCAGAATCTCCCAGCCGACAGCTAGTTAGTTCGCAGACAGAATTAACACCAACGGCGTTTGCGCGCACGAGTGATTTTCCGGGCGAGGGGAAATTTGGCCGCGGAGGGTAAATAATCGTATTAATTCAGTAAGCGAATGTTAGTCCTTGACAAAAATTACATACATATGACAATGGGTTTTGAGAAGAAGGCTGTAATTTGTGCATTACTGCTTCGTTTTCTTTATAAAAAAAAAAAAAAGAAAGAAAGAAAGAAAGAAGAAGAAGAAGTTAAAGTTGGGTTTATCCGTTAATCAACCAAAGACTGGTTCAAGGCCATCTCATACAATATGTGAGGATTTATATGCTTATTCCAAAAATAAAATATTTTCCAGTTCAATAATCCGTTTCTCTGTGTGTCAGTCTAGTAGTTCTCACTGCTTTCAGTCATTATGAGAGCTCGAAGAAGCCGGTAAGCTAGACCCTAGTGCTCGCAAGGGCTTTTTTTTTTTTGCCGCAGGGCGGTTACAGGTTTCTAACCGCCTTCATTAGAATACTTTAACGTAAATGAGTCTAGGGCACGAGCGGTCAATTTACCGCGGTGGTTTTAAAAACGAAACCTGCTCCATTTTCTTGTTGGAGAGATCGCCTGCGCGAGCAAGACCGGCCCAACCAGTGCTCAGGGGTATTTTCAGTTCTACATTCTACAGCAGTTATCGAGTTTATTCTACCGGGTTCTTCGTTCTTTCTGAAAGCTATGAAAAGAGCTCTTTTGGCACAGAGAAAGAAGTGAAAAAAAGAACCGAGTTATATAATAAAAATGTTAATAATTTATGAAACTGGCCTTTAAGCAGTTTTTGGCTGATTAAAAGATGAACCCACATCTTCCTTCTTCGATTTTTTTTTGATAACGAAATAGTAATGCACAAATTACAGCCTTGTTCTTAAAATCCGTTGTCATGTGCATATACAGTGATACCTCGGCTAACGAAGATAATTCGTTCCGGAATCACATTCGTTAGCCGAAATCTTCGTTAGCGGAAACACACATACATACGGAAAAGATAAGCTCCTGGAATGGCCCGACCGTTCATGTTTGCTGCTTTATGTTAGCGCGCGCATCCACTGAAACATTCGTTAGCCGAATCCATATTCGTTAGCCGAGTCCGAAAAACAGCGAAAAAAAAAATCTTCGTTAGCCGAAAAATTCGTTAGCAGGGTCATTTGTTAGCCAAGGTATAACTGTATTTTTGATTCAGGGACTAACATTCGCTAGGGATATTTTCCGTCTCGTTCGCTCATCCAATAAATATTCGCGATTATCGATTGAGCCGCCGCGGCCGAATATCCGCGCATTCTGAAAACCGTCTATGCGCGCCAGCCCTGAATGAAAAAGAAAAAAGTCATGTGATGCAGGTTGAGCCTAATCACTGGTTCTTGTAATACGATAAAGAACCTGGGGTCCTCTTAATTTTGAAGGTCTTATTAACTAGCTGAGCGACTATAATCTTCTCAAGGAATGTGGCCTGTGGCTGTAAGAGCTGGTAAAATGGTAATGTCTGTTACTGTCCCATTTCCTGTCAGGAAGTTGTGACACTAACGTGAAGATATTGCAATGATTGGAGGTTACTGCTCCATACTGTGATTAAACCATTAACCAGCAGGCTTTAAAACCTACTGGTTACTTGAAGCCCCCAAATGGTTTCACATCCAACAAGAGAGGCAATTTACGTGTTACATAACATGTAGCCGCGTTCACGGAGCCACTGTTGCTGTGGAAAAGCAATAAGTATTACACATTCTGAGTGTGTTGTGTCTGCAGCCGGTTACCCAACATGCAAAGCGCATGCGCCGTATTAAATTGTGATCTGTGGCCTCTCTGGCTGTCCCATATTTTTTCCACATTACATCATAAAAGACGACTTACGGGGGAAAAAATGTTGAACATAAAATGTGTGTTTTGATTTTCTCTGCAACTTTTGTCTGAAACATTTTTCATTCTAAGAAGAATCCAGCGAGTTACTATGGTAAATGTATATTGGTCTCCATGTAAAGTACCCGCTGTTCTTGTCAGATTTTAATGAAACTTGTACTTTCTCGACAGATTGCCGAAAAACACTAAAATATCGATTTTTTTAATTCGACCAGTGGGAGCCGAGTTGTTCCATGAGGACAGACGGGTAGACAGACAGACAGACATGACGAAGCTAACAGTCACTTTTCGAAATTTTGCAAAAATTATACTTTCTGCCCACACTGTAGTTATGTGTTTCGTACTCGTATCGGAACGAACAGCGACTTCTGCCCTGTATAACTTTAAGTGATTGGTTTTTAAAAGAGGTGAAAAGTGTTTACTGCCCAGTAAGGACTGGGTCTTTAAATAATAGAGTTAGCGCTTGGTCTGTTAAGGGGTAACAAGCCTTAAATTTTCGCTGATGTGAGGAACGAAGCGTAATTAATAGTTATGAATACGAGTTGATTCATACCGCCTTCTAACACAGAGTACAGATCAGTATTAAGCAATTACTGTCTGCTGCTTTCAAAGTGTGCGCCGTCCACTGCTGTTACAGCGAGGATTTCATGTCTCCTCTAAAATTGAGCGAGTAATTTTTTGATTTCTTAATTTGAGTGTTACTCCTTCTTTAAAAAATTGTTCTGTATATTTTAATATTGACAAGAAACGCAGCTATGTACTGGGCGCAGGACGCCTGTTTCTTACTCGTATTTAATTAAGAAATTGTTCGTGCATCGTGTTACATGGCGTAAAGATAATACCGACTTAAATTCGTTATCAGACAGTCGCATCTTGCCAATAGTGCGAACTGAACGTATCATACCATTACGCTGTGGGAGAGGTCAGGCGTAGAGAATTCAAAGACTCGATCAAAGTTTATTGGATCATAAAAGACGCTTTGCAGGCCCTCCCGCGATACAGTGGTGACATCTATTAACTGCAGGGGAAGTCATCTTTCTCTTGCGATTCGCAGTTATTGCCCTTTTGCTTAGCAACCCTGGGAAAGGCGAGCGGGCGTTCATCTACCTTGATACGAATAAAGGGCGTGATAATGGCAGATGTAGGTAAACTGCAACAAAATTTTAACATCAGTGGAGGCTGGAAGGAATTAACTGACTCTAATAGCGGGACCAGACAAATGTTCCCAGGTCTCGGTATAATCTTGAAGGGTGACTTATCTACCAGTGGCGAATCCAGATCCGGGCTTCGGGTCTAGCGGAACGGTACATTACCGCATTGAGTTTTCTTCCGCTAGACCTGACCTTCGGATCAGTATTCGCCACTCCTGATGGACTACAGTTATAATTATGAGGCCTACATGTGAAAGGTTATTTAAATTATTATTATTATTATTATTACAGCAATTGTGTTTTCGCTCGGTGACAGTAGTTCTTACACTAGTACAGACAAAACAAATAAGAATAAATATACATAAGCGAAACAATACAAAAACACAGTGCAAACAACACACAACATAGTAAATACAAGTACACATATTACCAAAAGAGGTAATTCATGTTGGGCATGCATGAGTTTGTGCTTAGCGTTATGCTATTACTTGCACACATAGATTTATTGTGTGCTCAGTAGGTCCCTCTTGAAACAAAATATAGCAATTTTCTGACCAACCAAATCTACGAAGTAGTTTCCTGCTTCAGAACCTGACAGTCGCCATGTTGGTTAAGAAATTTCAAGTTTTTTTAAAAAACTCCACCGACCACTATACATTACCACACGTTTGACCACTTTGCACAGTCCAGACATTGTGTCTTTAACTTGTGTTTTAATATTATCTTCCCAGAAGGGTGTAGGTGGGGCAGTTAAAAATCTGTCACCTCCCACCTTCCACCTCCCGCCCACCTGCCGACGGTGACGGTAGTGCACACCGACAAGCAGCAACAGCTGCAGTATACAACACAGCTGATCCCTGAAGCCAAGAGTTACACCGAACAGGCGTCTGCTTGTTTGAAGAACAATCAGGCCATATGACACGTGTCTCACTGCACCATAACCAGATGTGTTCGCTGCGCACCTGTTCCGTGCTTATTTCGAGTACGCAATCGGAGCTTAGGGTACCGTGTTCGATATTTGGTCAGATATTAGCTGTGTGTGGACGTTGAACAAAGATACTGCTAAATGGCGGACTGCTTTTGGAAGAAGATTTTTAAGAAGAATGTTTTGAGGGGGGATTACAGTAAATAAAAATTGGAGAAAGTGATATAATAAGGAATTCATGCAGCTGTTTAAAGATTTAGATATACTTTCAATTGTCAGAAGCCTCGTAAATAGCAGCCTCGGTCCCAGGGCCGATAGACTGTCCCGAAACGTCGGTACGGAATCACTACTCTATGATGCGTAATGTGCCAGAAGATTGCAGATTTCATCTGCGTCGCGGCGGAAGCTTGAAGTCACACATGGTTTACTGTTACTAAATCAATTTCCAGGCCTGGGATTTATGTAGCTATCTGAAAGCACAGAGGGCCTGCCCTATTAAGGACGAGATGGTACAATTCTCAAAATAGCCTACTTCTTGGGAAATTGTATTGGAAACGATGACTGGAAACATCGTAATAGCTGGGGTAGATGCTCTTACGTGTGTCGTACTAAGCAAGGCAGAAAAATATGTGGCTTATGGGGAATTAGTTGGTACCACAAAATATACAACTTTATATCCGAGGTGTTGCACAAACCGAGGTCGTTATAACCAGGTTAAACTTTATTTCTGTGTTTCTTGTGATTATCACAATGAACAGCGATTATTTCCCTAAACAGAATTAATCGGCTTGTCTTTGTGTTCGAGACATTGTATTTATTTTAGGTTATTTGTCTTGTTTATAGTGGGGACCGCGGTAGTAAAGGGGGTAACATTTTATTGACAGTTGCGTAGCCCAACATGTGGCCTACAAACATTATATTTGGTATGCTGTATTTCAAAGACTTTTACCTCTGAAACAGATATATTTCGACACCATAGATTGTTACAACTGTGCCATAGAAACGATACGCATAGTGACGACAGACTGCCGGTGATCTGTATTTGATGCCGTGTAATTTGGTAGCTGTCTTCCTAACTACAAGGCGCCTAATACAACAGTATTTTACCTTGGTAGATCTCTACCGCAATAGACGGTGCCACATAACAGCAGTATCGTAACTTGGTAGCTGTCTACCGCAATAGGCCGTGCCACGTAACAGCAGTGTCGTAATTTTTAATATCTTCCAAATTATTCAGATCCTCACATCTCATTAAGCCAAAGTGTTTTAGCCAAAAGTTTTTTTTTTTTTTAATAACGTATCCCTTTATTTACTCTCAAGAAGTGTTCGCATTGTTTGCTACAATATTTACCAATTCCGACGCAGGGTAACTTTCCCTTATATCTTTATCATGACGTTATTTGACGTTTGATTGACAGAGTACTGATGTGTGCCCCATTATGCATTCTGATCTAAATGTGACAGGCCTGTCAGTTCACAGGAGAGGCTCTTAACATTCAACTTATCTGGCATTCCTTTCGCTGCGTGCTGCCTGCTGACTGCTGTGTAACAACAGCAGTAGTTCTCTTAGCCTCTTTTATCGGTCTGACCTATACGTAGGGTTACAAGCTTTCACGTCCGGACTAGTACACGTGATAGTGTTTGCCTTTTAACACCATGTAGGATCAAGATGATACCGACGTTTCGATAGAACTTACAGCCTTCGTCTTCAAATTGACGGGTTCATGTGGACTCTGAAGTGATTAAGGAGGGAAATGGGCAGATGAATTAGGAACTTGGATTACAAAGTATCAAATATGTGTAATATACAGTCGGAACACAACTGTGTTATATTATCAAGTATTATACAACATAATGGGGAGGACTGTCCTCAAAGTAGGAACTTGGAAGAACTGCGGTCAGAGACGTGCGTAATTGTGAGATTAAACTGAGATAACCGGCCTAATGAAGGGCTATCTCGTGGCTCTTCGTAATATGGGAATTGTGAACAATTACAACAGAACTCCACTTATCCGGATCGCCAATTGGTCCAGATCGGCTTGGCTCTACCGCTAAACATTTTCTTACTGTAACTGTACTGCATTTCTTCATGGCATAAAATTTTCCCCCAAATTGTCAAATACAGTAAAGGATTTATATATTAATGTTTTATTTGTACGTACATAAATATGTAGCCTAAAACAGCCGTTTGTAGAAATGTTTTTCTGCTTCAACCTGCCGATGTAGCCTATTAAAAAAACCCAGTTATTCGGATTTTCTGCATAACCGGATGGCTCGCCGTCTCAATTGATCCGGATACGTGGAGTTCTACTGTATTTTGTGCCATTGCACATGTACGGCTATTTTTGAGGCTGTAGCGTTTGGAAAATGAAAATTGAAGACTTCTGTCATGTGTGTGTGTGTGGGTGTCTGAAAGACGTAGCTAACCTCAGGAAAGTGAGACCAATCCCGTCCTTGTAGAACGCCTTCTCCTTTCTGTCCTTCAGGATGTAGCTGGGACTGCCACAAGCTTCTCTGCAGAAACCGTCGTGCCGCCATCACTTCTTGGGTTACTGCTCGATTTATGTCACTTATCTTCCTCCTCCGTAATCACTTGAGGATCCATCTGAACCTGATCCAGTCACCGTGAAGATGGAGGCAGCAAGTAGCTTTGAAACGCCGGTATAAATTTAAAATCCCATACGGTGCGACAACCCAGACGTCTATCGCGTGATTAGTTACCTGGTTAGCAAAGGGACTGACAGCTTACCAGACCGCCGGTCTGCTGTATAAATGATGTGTTGGTTCGGCGGTCGTGTTACCTGATAAGTGGATTAATAGAAGTACAGATTTAATCTGACCGCGGTGGCACAGTGGTTAAGGTGCTGTGCTACAAATCGGAAGATAGCTGGTTCGATCCCAGCTGGTGTATTTCATTGACATAATCCTTCCGATCGCACTGTAGCCCTGGGGTCGACTCAGCCTCTAGCAGAAATGAGTACCAGGAGTATTTCCTGGGGGTAAAAAGCGGCCGGTGCGTAAGGCTGACAACCTTACCTCCTTCCTGGGCCATTGTCACGTAATCTGGGAACCTTAACTTCCTGGAACCCTCTGGGCACCTCGGGCCTGCAATGGGACTGATTTGCCCTTTTTACAGTTTTAGTCTAACACAACTTCATTATATAAACAATTTAAGATAATACAGCTAAATGTTTCGGCTTACTTGAAGCCGTGTTCAGGCTTTGTTTTAAAAGAATTCAATATATAATTAACAACGCCCTAAAATAACGAGATTTGGCGTAATTCATTAATTAATAATGTAAACGAGATCTCGTAATTTTAAGGCGTTGTTAATTATATATTTGATTCTTTTAAATCAAAGCCTGAAGATGGCTTCAGGTGAGCCGAAATTATTATTATTGTTTCATTGGAATTTTTCATTGGCATAAAATTCTTCCGATCGCACTATGGCCCTGGGGTCGACTCAGCCTCTAACAGAAATGAGTACCAGGAGCATTTCCTGGGGGTAAAGGCGGTCGGTGCGTAAGGCTGACAACCTTACCACTATCCTGAGCCGTTGTCATGAAATTTAGGAACCTTAACTTCCTGGAACCCTTTGGGCCACTCCAGGCCTGTAACGGGACTGCTTTACTTTATTATTATTATTATTATTATTATTATTATACGATATGGATGTCTCTTGTCACAGGCCTTTTCTGCCTGCTACTTCTCTTGAACCAGCGGTGATCCCCACCGCTCAGGCATCAAGCTTCACATTGCAGTACTTTCCGTATTATGTGTGATGTTCCAAGTATAGCTGTCTTTTGTAGTGAATCTATCGAATGTTTTCCTGATACAGTTTCCAAATTTTTTCTTAAGCTTCTCATTACTATTCCAGTGGCTCCAATTATTACTGGTACAATCGTACATTTCAGGTTCCACATTCGTTGTATCTCTATACACAAACTCTTGTATTTTAACTTCATTTCCACTTCCTTTTGCACAACATTTCTGTCTGCGGGTATTGCCACATCTATCAGTGTGCATGTTGTCTCTTTTTTGTTTTTAATTATTATATCTGGCCTATTTGCTGTAACTTCTCTGTCTGTATGTACTGCTTGATTCCACAACACTGTAACATCTCCCTCTTCACACACTGGTTTGGGCATGTGTG
>Ga0123352_10014051_pt1 | contig 12735 bp, 4 predicted proteins | sample TergutLab28metaG_FD_89700 | JGI IMG/M metagenome (GOLD analysis project Ga0123352, IMG submission 89700) | Labiotermes labralis P1 segment gut microbial communities from Petit-Saut dam, French Guiana - Lab288 P1 | ecosystem: Host-associated > Arthropoda: Insects > Digestive system > Gut ... | reverse complement strand
TATGATTGGTACACAGTTACTGCGTTGGTACACATAGTTACTGCGTTGGTACACATAGTTACTGCGTTGGTACACATAGTTACTGCATTGGTACGCACAGTTACTGCATTGGTACAATTGGTTACATGATTGGTACACAGCTACTGCGTTGGTACACATAGTTACTGCGTTGGTACACATAGTTACTGCGTTGGTACACATAGTTACTGCGTTGGTACACATAGTTGCTGCATTGGTACGCACAGGTACTGCATTGGTACATTAAGTTTCTGCATTAGTACACTACTAAACTGGTCTTTGTTTGAAAAACAAGAAAGTTGAACACCTCTAATACTAAAGCCGTCACGTTAACACGGTTTTTAGCCAGTTTAATCCTATTCACATCCACAAAGTCTATATCCAAGGGACCTACCTCAATATTACACCTATCATATCGGCTGTCCGGAAACGTTTCCAAGAAATCTCCACGCTAAAGTTTTGTACGTATTGCTATTCTGTGTTTCTAATTCCATAAGAAGTTTATGCGGCTCGTGTCCTGCGGGAGTACAACAAAAATACAGCCGTTCAGACTACTTCTGACGGGTATTTGAATCTCTTGGTCTTTCAGGTGTTACTCTTTGACATTACACGTATATCGACTTTAGCACGACCTTTGCATCTCCGAGTCTTTGACCTTTAAGCGAACGTTCATGAAACTGCTTCTACTTGCCACTTTCTTAGCTAGAGATTTAATATAACGTATGTGTCGTTAGGGTAGAATATTCTGGATAGTTGATCCACAGATATTCTAGATAATGATATTATATCCACTTTTGTTACTACACGTAAGACAGGGCTTTCGACGTGCACAGAAAATGTTGCCTCTACTAAGGCATGAATTTTTTTTTATTATTTTTGTTATTTGAATATCAAAAGGGAAGAATATAAATAAGATCAAAGTAAAAAGGATTTGGATAAAATACCTTATGTCATTGCGTATTCTTCGTGGGCCTGGGTTGGCGTTGTCAGTATAGCGACTTGCTACGGGCTGGACGGCCCGGGGATCTTTTCCCGGTAGGGGAGAGACTTTCTATCCCCGTCCAGACCGGGCATGGGGCTCCCCAGCCTCCCATACAATGGGTAACGGTTCTTTCCGGGGCGTAAAGCGGCCGAGGCGTGGGATTTACCACCCACCCCCTCTAGCGCCGAGGTTAAAGAAAGAGTAATACTATGCCTCTACTCCCCCTCTGGTCCTTCGTGGCCTGTCCTAGGGTGAAATTTACTTTATTGTATATTCTTCATACACTTTTTACAGGTTATACTTGAATAAGGAAATAAACAGAGTAATTGGGAACAGTCAATTTATTCCATTGTTCTGTGTGTCTCGATCCTGCATGGACATCTTCGTCGAACATAATTAATTAATTTAAGGGTAAGAAAAGTAAAGATCGTCCGAGAAAGGGCCATGAAGGCCCAGAAGGGAAGTAGGAGTATAATTCTGCTCTTTCTTTAACCTCAGCTCTCGATGGGAGTGGGTAGTCACCGCCATGCTGCTACCGGTTTACCCCCGGGAAAGACTCGGTACCATTGTACAAGAGGCTGGGTGGTCGCCAGGCCTGGTCTGGACAGCTGTTCAAGAACTTGCACAACCTGGGATGCGATCCCTGTACCTTTCAGCGCGTAGCGAGTTGCTATACCGACTGAGCTATCCCAGATGCCAGAGAACAATTAATATCAGTGGAAATTACTGAAGTTATAAAAGAGTTACGTCTGTAAGTCAGTTGCATTTTGACTAATTGAAAAGCCTTTTAACTTCCATGTGGTTGGTTTGCCCTAAATTAGTTTTGTTAATCACTCTGTGCTGGCTATTTTTCCCCATTGCACAACAGCCCCTGATGGGCCAGCGACCTCCACATTATCCAGGCTTCACCATAACATTGAGACACACCACACTCGGTAGAACTTCCCTGGACGAGTGATCAGCTTGACGAATAGGCCCCTACCTGACAACGCACAACACTTACAACAGACAGGCATCCATGCCGCCTTCCGGATTCGAACCCGCAATCCCAGAAAGCGAACTGCCGCAGACCCATGTCCTAGAATGCGCGACCACCGGGATCGGAGTGCTTTTGTTTTTTAACTCAGTGCGTTTGAGCCAGACTTCCACAAACCCGTCAAAGACTGAATTTACTGCAGGGTATGGAAACTTCCTGGTCTATTAGTTATGTCTATTCTGAATGTTCTTTTTCAGAAAGGGAGCTTGCCTCTAATGACGTTACGTGTGGACTGCTCGTGAGTGTATGATACGAAAGTACTAAATATATGCAGTATGAATTCTCGTTACAAAAACAGTAAACGAAACGTGTGCCGTACGGCCTAGGATACATAAAAAATGTAGCTAATCTAAACCGTAACTAGATATTAATGAAGGCACGTACTTTTAGTTTCCTGGTCCAAATGTGCCATCCACACATCTCTAAGTCCAGCAAACTCAGCCATATTACAAAGAAATCATGTTGCTGTGCTGATTTATACAGCGCGAAAATCGATGTTTTTTTTCAATAGGTGTTCAGACTTGAAAAGGAAGCACATGGTGACGCAGTTGTTTCAGGCTCTGCGCTACCAGCCGGAAGGTAGCGGGTTCAATTCCCAATGGTGTTATTGGAATTGTTTATTGACATAATCCTTCCTGCCACTAATGGTCCTGGCATCGACTCTGTCTGTAACAGAAATGAGTACCACGAATATTTCATGGGGTAAAGGTGGCCGGTGCTTAGGGCTGACAGCTTTACCATTTTCATATGTCCATTTTCTCGAAATCTGCCACCTCAACGTTTTGGAACCCTCTAGGCCTGTAAGAGGCCTGTGAAGGGAGTTCTTTACTTTTACATTAGGTCTTAGGAAGAGTCCGTGTTGGGTTGATAATGTAGCATGTATGATAGACATTTGAAATGTTTATAAGATTTTAGTCGAAAAACTGTAGGATTAGATAACTTGGGAGAAAAAGCTTATAAAGGAGGAAGATAATTAGCCTTATACACAAGCAACAGGTTATGAAAGTTTAGAGTGAATTCATCTGGCTCACGATAAAGGACCAGTGGCAGACTCTGTGGAAGCGGTAATGAGCCTTCGAGTTTGCTAAGAGACGAGTATTTCTTCACCAGTTTAGTGAGTGGTTGTTTCTGCTGATTGGAGGTAAAGAGTTCGAGGAACACGTGCTCATTATTTGTAAACGCAAAACCAAAACAAAGTTTTACATGGTGCGTCGTGAGCAGAGAAGGCATAATTATGTCGACGATTTGGTTAATCGTCGTGATATAATTTGAAATATTATGGAGTAAAACTAAAAATTTGGAATCTTTACCGTTGCACCGTGCATTTCGTAGAGTCATTTAATTAGCACACAAACCAATGCACATACATAAAATTTTTTACATTAAAACATTTAAAATCGCTCCAACATGTTTCGATCCTAAGATCATCTTCAGGGAGCTACACTGTTCTTAGCTAAAGTCACATTTTTTAAAAGACTCACTGATTGATCAGTGAGTTTTTATCTCAGTAATTAACCAACTTGATGCACAAAATTTTTGTTTTACAATAACTTTATTTCATGTCTCTACATGTTTCGAGGACATGTGCTCGAAACACGTAGAGGCATGAAATGAACTTACTGTAAAACAAAAATTTTGTGCATCAAGTTGGTTAATTACTGAGATAAATATACTGAGATGCACAGTCAGCAAAACGTCAAAATTTAATCAGTGAATCTTTAAAAAATTTTACTTTAGCTAGGAAAAGTGTAGCTCCCTGAAGATGATCTTAGGATCGAAACATGTTGGAGCGATTTTAAATGTTTTAATGTGAACAATTTTATGTATGTGCATTGGTTGGTTTCTTAATTAAATACATATTTGGAAGTTGTTAGACTAGACGCCGCCCTATGTCCGGCCGTGTGACGTCTCTCCGTGTCTGCTGTCAAGTTTCCACGCGAGTTCATTTGGTAAACAAACATTTTAATAAAAGTCTATTGGGTTACGTCACAACAACAGACAAAACACAAGAGATGTAAACACACTTCACGGCTTTATCACTTCTGTGACAGGATAAAGCTCTTTTCATGCGCCTCTTGGGCAAGCGTGTCTGTAGTCTCCACGTCACTTAAGTGATAACTTAAATATAAATAAGGTAGCGGATTTTGTCCGTCTCAGTCGCCGGACGAGCTTTCTGACAGCATCCTCATCTGTTTACACGAGGACGGAAGCAAGTGAGTTTCCGAGACTTTTTGTTAGTTTGCACTTTTTGGAACAAGAGGTACTGGACGCACTCAAGAAGTATGTAATCTCGACACCAGAATGTCCTAGGCGCATCAATTGTTAGAGCAGCTAATAACAATGTAGAGGCCAGAAAATACACGTCATTTGATAATATTTTATGGTAAAGTCGTTAAGAAGTTATATAAATGTTAGTTAACAAGTATCCGTGTTGCAATTCGCTGCACTAATGTGTGTTCTGAAATGTTCCATTACGTCATATTGTAAAGCAGGTAGCCTATATGATATGTGAATGTTGTGAAGTATTAAGTATTTCTGCCCTAGTTTACATTTTAAGAAAAAATAAAAATGTGGGATTGTTAACATTTCAAAGCCTACTTGTTACGTGATACACAAACAGGTTTAGGTAGGTTTTCACACTTTTTATAGGCCACGAAGGCCCTTAGGGTGAGTAGAGGTATAGCTCTACTCTTTTCTAGGACCTCGGCACTCTAGATGGGAGTGGGGGATAAGCCCCACGCCCCGGCCGCCTCTACCCCCGGGAAAGACCCGGTACCCATTGTACAGGAGGCTGGGTGGTCCCCAGGGCGGAAAATCTCGTCCCCACCGGGATTTGATCCCGGACCGTCCAGTCCGTAGTCAGTCACTATACCGACTGAGCTACCCGGCACCAACAGGGTTAACATTCCAGAATTGTACGTTCTGTCCACAGTATATTTATGTGTTTTGTATTTATCTGAGAACAAACAGCGATTGTGCCACTTACACCATAAACTGATTGCTTTTTTTAACCGAGATGGAAAGTGTTTACAGCGCGGTACGGACTGGGTCTTTAAATAAAGCAGTATGCGCTTCGTCTGTGAAGGGTTAATACATAAAATATACCAAAATCTACCCTACTGTTTTCTCGAAAAAAAATATGCAGGATCATACACAACCCTCGCCAGTGGACTTACTTACTTACTTACTCACTCACTCACTCACTCCATGCAGCATAGTCCTTCTTGAGAAGCTAACCGTTTCTCAGCTAGTCAAGAAATTCCCCACATTTTATGGAAGCCGAAAGTTCATTACCGCATTCACAAGTGCCCGCCACGTGTCTCTATCCTCAGCCAGATCAATCCAGTCCATGCTCCCATCCCACTTCCTGAAATCCATCTTGCTCTTATCCTTCCTTCTACGTCTGGGACTTCCAAATGTTCTCTTTCCCTCAGTTTTCTCCCCAAAGCCCTGTATGCACCTCTTCTCTCCCTCATACCTGCTACATACTCCGCCCATCATATTTTCCTCGATTTGATCACCCGAACAATGTTTGGTGAGGATGACAACGCCAAGCTCCTCATTATGTAGTTTTCTCCACTCACCTGTTACCTCGTCCCACTCAGGTCCAAATATTCTCGTCCCACTGGACTTACTTATAGAAATAAGGCGTGTTTTGGGGTAATCATTTCCTTAATAATATATACGTATTTATGTCCTTATCGTTGCACCGTGCATTTCGTAGAGTCATTTAATTAGCACACCAACTAATGCACATACATAAAATTTTTTACATTTAAAATCGCTCCAACATGTTTCGATCCTAAGATCATCTTCAGAGAGCTACACCGGCCCTTGCTAAAGTCACATTTTTAAAAACACTCACTGGTTAATTTCCTTAAATTAACAGGTTGCTGTGGCAGCATGTCGTGTTGTGTAAGTCGTACGCTGCTGAGAGTGCGCCTGACTATGGGTGTGTGTCGTGTGTTACGTTGCGTGAGTGTTTTTAAAAATGTGACTTTAAAAAGGAACAATGTAGCTCTCTGAAGATGATCTTAGGATCGAAACATGTTGGAGCGGTTTTAAATGTTTTAATGTAAAAAATTTTATGTACGTATGTGCAATAGTTGGTGTGCTAATTAAATACGCATTTATAGTTTATGTAACGCAGTGCTACTCCACACACTTAAATGTAGATGAAGAATGCGAGTGAGTATTTTGTTGTGAGAATTTGCTTCTTTATCATAAAAAAAACTCTTACCCTAAACATAATGTATAACTGCATGGCGAATTTGAGTCACAACAATGAATATTTTCATGTTAAATAAAAATCCAACTAGATGCAACAGTATGCAGTCTGATTTATTTTACTGCAAAGTCACTCTACGTGTTTCGGGTGTCACCGCACCCATCATCAGGAGTACTAAAAACTGTAAACGCAGCTTCCGGTATAGCTATTTCCCTCTAACGTAGCCAGATCGGGATCTGGCCACGTTAGAGGGAATTATGATGTACGGAACCATGAGCTTAAAATATTTTCATATCTGTATTCATATCATGAATATGTAAGGCACATCATTACATAACACACACGAGAAGAAATTATTCTATAGATTATGTAACAAGTAGATTTCTTTTCGTGTAATACTACTTATCGGAGCGCCTCTGAAAGTTCCTATTACACGCATGATTGAACTGAAATAGAATTGCTGTAATGAATGGCCACAAAAAGAGTGAAATGGAGTGCGTCTTGCTGTGGAAAAAGGGCTTCATTTTCTTGTCATTAGACACGTAAACAGGAACATTACGCTAAAGTTTCTTTCGCAACTGACGGTTTTCGAACTGCCGGCAGTCTTCCGGACGGGCGACAGCACAACTCTAAACTTTAGCAACATCTCCGATTCTCACCGGTCGATCGAACGACCAAGAATGCTGACCTAGTAGTCGCGTATGCGCAGCGATCTGAAACGGACCGTAATTCGATTACTGTTATGTTTTCTTTTGTACCTTCATCAAAAATATCTCCTGATGCTTCAAAATTTTCTTTACGAAAAATACTCACTCCTCCCTAAGCCATTTTTGTTTCATTTCTTTCTTTATAAATATAGTCCGTTTTGTCCCACAATATAGGCCTGGATTCTACCAGAGATATTGATAATTCTACATCCAACTCAAAATCGCTCATCTGCACGACTCACAACAATCTCAAAATGAATTTATCACCTCAGTACGCTACTGAAACTGCAATGGAAGATGCAACCAGCCGAAAATGGGAGTGCGTGTCTGCAGCCGGCGACCTGGCACAGTGGTGAACAGTTCTGGTTGCTAGCGGGCGGACGGCCGCTCTTAAGACAGGGTAGTGTGAAAAGGCTTACGCTTTCTAATGTTTCACTACTTTGCTCGACGAAAGTCGGAAACTGCAGGCCCGCCGAAAACAGGAACATGTGAAAGAAGCTTTATCGCACATGAAATTTGATCTGGCTGAGAAATTCTGAAATTTTTCACCTTCTAAAATTTTGCCTTGCTGTTTTGCTGTGGAACGCAATTCGCCTTGTCACAACGTATTCCCCCGAAATGTTATTTACAGTAGAGCTGACTGTTTGCATAGCCCAGATGCTCCTTAATGTTTGATGTAAAATGCACTAAGGTTTCTGCAACGCTTATTCCAAAGCGCTCAGTAAATTCACTCTTCATTTTTCGGAACAGCTTGCAGTGATTTTCCTTTTTGTTGTTCAGTCGGTCGCTGAAGTCTTGTAACACACCTGTACAGTACAATCTTCATAATCTGAGAAATAGACCAACTTAATGCACAAATTCTTATTTTATAATAAGTTTATTATATGCCTGTACATGTTTCGAGCACTATGTGCCCTTCATTAGGAGTTCAAATTGTATTATATTGCATCTGGTAACGTCACACTCTGTAGGTGGCCGTCCGGTGTGCAGGTTGTGCACCGGACGGCCATCTAAAGAGTGTGATGATACCAGATGCTGTATAATACAATTTGACCTCCTGATGATGAGCACAACAGTGCTCGAAACATGTAGAGGAATATAATAAACTTATTATAAAATAAGAATTTGTGCATTAAGTTGGTCTATTGCTAAGATTATACTGAGCTGCACGGTCAGCAAAACATCAAAATACAGTCTTCCTGTCCATTTTTTGATCTCATATACAGGCCACGTAAAGAACCCAGCACGTCTGAGCCTTTGGTGCACAATGATTTTACAATTCAGCCACTTTAAAGTACATAATGCATATACCCACTTTTCCCACTCCTATTCTCCAGCAGACCTGAGGTCAAGACTACTCGTCGATTACAATACAAATTTCTTGGGGTAGGAGCCGCATTCCGTGGTTACGCAGCGCAGCATTCTAGGCTTCTAGAACCACCCTCTCCTCCTCGCCATGGAAGTGTCTAGGATATTAGACCGCGCCGTAAATATACCTGCAAGAAACCGCAGCTCGCAATAGCTAGCCGCTGGTCGTTAAGGCCTGGTGGGCGGAGTCAAATGCTCGTTCTGTCTGGTCTTGCTTCTGATTGGATAACATGGTTCACATGATACCAGGTCTCACTTAAGTTTTCCGTTTTAACCGAATTTTAGTTGTTTTATTACTGGGAGTATATATAGATTGTACTCTTACTTACTTAATGAATTACTTACTTACTTACTTACTCCATGGAACAGAGTCCTTCTTGAGAAGCTAACCGGTTCTCACCTGGTCAAGAAATTCTCCGCATTTTGTGGAACCAGAATGTTCATTACCGCATTCACAACTCTCCGCCACCTGTCCCTATCCTGAGCCAGATCGATCCAGTCCATACCCCCACATCCCACTTCCTGAACATCCATCTTAATGTTATCCTCCCATCTACGCCAGGGTCTTACAAATGGTCTCTTTCCCTCAGGTTTCCCCACCAAAACCCTGTATATAACTCTATTCTCCCCCATACACGCTACATGCCCCGCCCACCTCATTCTTCTCCATTTTATGACCCGCAAGATATTGGGTGAGAAGTACAGATCATTAAGCTCCTCAGTATCTAGTTTTCTCCACTCCCCTGTTATCTTGTCCATCTTAGGCCCAAATATTCTCTTCAGCACCCTATTCTCAAACACCCTTAGCCTACGTTCCTCCCTAAGTTTGAGCGACCAAGTTTCACACCCACACAAAACAGCAGGCTAAATTACAATACTGTTTATACGAGTATCTTAATCTTTATATTTTTGGGTAGCAAACTGTAAGACAAAAGATTCTGCACCAAATATAGCAAGCATTCCCTGACTTCAGTCTGCTCTTTATTTCTTCCTGAATAGATTATTGATACGTTAAGGTCGTTCCAAAATATTTGAACTGTTCCTCTCTTTCAAAGGAACAATTATCGCCCTTTATACTGTATTGTGACTTCGTCCTACTTTCTGATCTCGAGACATGACCATGTACTTAGTTTTATCAGCATTTACTTATAGTCCAATCTCCTTACGAGCAGTTATTCTGTCATACTTATGAGTATTACGTTTTCTGTTTCTTACACAATATTTGATGAAATATTCGTGGACGAAGACAATCCATTCTCCACTTCAAACAGGTTGACACACCGTGGCGCATTTTATCAGCCTGTGTATCGCAGTACCAGTACGTCATCAGCTACCGCAGTCACGACGCTGCTCTCACTCTCTCTAGGGGGTTCCAGACAAAAGACTCAGTGTAAACTGAGAACAAACCAGGAGCAAAAAGCGTACGTAACGCGCGCGTCTTAATATCAATACGGATCTTTATGTTTGTAACGTGCATCAGTGAGGATTAAAACACTTTATTATCCAACAGATCCACAAATATATAATTCGTAGATACAATTAGAATTATTATAAAATATTTAAAAATATTTAAAATTGCTCCAACATGTTTCGGATCACAAGGGATCCATCATCAGGGAGCTTAATACAGTGCTAGGCTAAAATTACAGTAATGATTCTATCGCGCCTGTTGACATGGACCTAGTCGGTGTTATGGTAGCATATTGATGTAATTAGATAAAATAGGGATATATTTTTATTTTTAAATATTTCATAATAATTATAATTGTGTCTACGAATTGTATACTTGTGCATCTGTTGGATAATAAAGTGTTTTAATCAATACGGGTCTTCATAAGGTTCGTCATCCCCGTTGTGTTCAATAAACTAATTATATGTCCTAGTCTTGTTTAGCCGAGATCTTATGTGACTTTTTGTCACATTAGCTGCACTGTAAAATTGAATATTTTCTTATTAAATAATCATGCACAGTAGGTGCCTAAGTCTTGGGTATTTTGGGAGAAGGGTAGCCGCGAATACTGGAACTTTTTGTCACAGAATGATTACAGCAGCCCTTCGTGAACCATATTAAATTTAACATGAAAAAGTGTGCAAGAAGGCAGCACAGAGCATTCTGTAGATTCTTTCGTGTAGACAAGACAACATTAGAAAAGCAGCTTCTAAAATCGCATAATAGCTTTCTCGTAATAAAACAGTAATTTTTAAATAAATTTTAATGGCAGCAATGACGCTATTCTACACAATGCTAATATCCTTTACATTGAAGTCATTAGTAACAGCAGGACGAAGCAGACTTGCAGGCGACAGAATATTTTGACAAATAATGCTATGGCCTGAAAGTGTGTCAGGTAAACCTGGCATGGATTTCAGATTTCAGCTTGGAATTGTTACGAGAATCCGAAGGGTTATTTTGCCTCCTGTGAGGTACCGCTTATTGCATAGTAATGATGATCAGTAATAATTTGTCCGAGTTCGCTTAGAACAATTTTCCTATCTTACCGTGGTGCTGATAAGTCCTTAGCCCGACCACGAAGGAAACAATTTCGGAAGTACGTCAGAGACGCGCGCGATTTCAACAACATCAAGACGCGAGCTGTCATCAAGTTTTTTTTTTCCTGCAAGGTAAGGCGCCGAAGGAAATTCACGCCATTCTGACAGAAACATTAGCTTGTTTGTAGGGTGAAGAGAGAGAAACCAAGAGCCTCAAATTAATTTGTTCCCTTCCTGGTCGGGTTAAGGACTTATCAGCACCCCTGTAATTTGAAGAGGAATTTTGTTGGTTGAAGATAAAATGTCTAGAAAAAAAGTTGAGGCTGACCTTCAGAGAATACCTTCTTTTACTTCAGTCATACGTTGTACGTATTCAATACGTCACCGTGATATGCTGTTTTGTGGATGCCTTTCAATTGCACAGCCGTCATCCAAAGCTATCACCCAACTTTCCAACTGAGTTTTGTGGCTACATGTTTGCTCTGTATGTAGCGATCGATCGATCGATTCCTGGCACGGACACTCGTGACCGCAATACTTCGTACCCGCACCACATAACCACCCTGAGCTCTGCTTCTTCTTAATTTAATCGACACTCGATTAGCATTAGGATATTTACGAGTATGGAAAGAATAAGCAAGCAATGAGGAGAGAAGTGGCAAGCAACGAAGTAATAAATGCCGGGAAAGTTCCTTAAATTGGGTCGTGACCTCCTTTCTTAGCAATTCTTTCATATTCATCGAATGTGTTGAGGAACTGCATGGCTCTGCGATTGGCCTGCGGCCCTTCTAGTCGCTAACGGAGCTTGCATAGTGTGTCGTGTAAAAAGCGGCCCTTCCACTATTGCAGTGCGGCCCGCGATCTGATTGTAAAAAAAAACCACGAAACAAAAGGATATGAAATTCGAAGAAAATTAATTTATCCATCTGGTTTTCACCATACAAAACTGAGGAAAAACATTTACATCAATGTATGTCCGCCCACAGTTTTGGAGGTACAACTTCCACGTTCGTCCGACGTCAGTCCTGCATACTTTTGTCTGTGGGGACACTTACACCAAACTCCAGGTATTCAGCTGCAATTCAAAATGAAGAGACAGTTCGCTAAAGCGTTCTTGACGTCTGTCAAATCATTCGCAAGCGCCCCGGGATATTTCAAAGAGTGCGACAGTCCACGATAAAACGTGTCTAGACGTGCGTTGATTCAGGTGGAGGATATTTTGTGTATTTGTTGTGAACTGTGACTTAATAAAGAATAAGGACACAAAGGCTACGAAACTGGAAATGTTTACTGTCAACGTATTAAGTCTGTTGTAATTAAAATTGTACATGGTTAAGATATATGATTTTGCATGTAATATTTCAAACTTACTTACTTACTTACATAATCCATGGTGCAGAGTCCTTCTAGAGAAGCTAGCTGGTTTGCACCTAGTCAAGAAATTCCCCGCATTTCATGGAACACGAAGGTTCATTACCGCACTCACAAACGTCCGCCACCTGTCCCTATCCTGGGCCAACCCAATCCAGTCCACATACCCACATCCCATCTCCTGGAGATCCATCCTAATATTATCCACCCATCTAAGCCTAGGTCTCCCCAGTGGTCTCTTTCCCTCCGGTTTCCGCACCAAGACACTATACGCCCCCCTCTCCTCACCCATACGCGCCACATGCCCTGCCCATCTCGTTCTTCTTGATTTTATCACCCGCACGATATTGGGTGAGAAGTACAGATCACTTAGCTCCTTGTTATGCAGTCTCCTCCATTCCCCCGTTACCTTATCCCTCCTAGGTCCAAATATTCTCCTCAACACCATATTCTCAAACACCCTCAGCTTCCTTTCCTCCCTCAATGTCAGCGACCAAGCTTCACACCCATACAAAACAACCGGCAAGATTATAAT
>Ga0123352_10014048_pt1 | contig 12737 bp, 7 predicted proteins | sample TergutLab28metaG_FD_89700 | JGI IMG/M metagenome (GOLD analysis project Ga0123352, IMG submission 89700) | Labiotermes labralis P1 segment gut microbial communities from Petit-Saut dam, French Guiana - Lab288 P1 | ecosystem: Host-associated > Arthropoda: Insects > Digestive system > Gut ... | reverse complement strand
TGTTGACGTTTCTTTAATAGCTTAATTTAAGGTGTGCAGGTTATTAGCCCACAGCACCCGAGCTTGATGGTGGGGCTGCCACCTAAAGCCTTCAAGCCGGCTGTTTTCTGTCGGGGTTGTCTCCCTTAGCCTTTGAAGATCCCTCTTCGCCACAAGGCAGTGGTGGTGGGTCCATCTTCGTCTGACGCCTACCCCTCGACCTTTATAGCATGGGAGGCCCTACCAGTAGCTATGCTACCGCTGGTATAGCTCTTAGGGTCATCGGCGTACTCAAACCTCCTCACCACGGTAAGGTGGGGACCCAACAAGGAGGAAGTACCTGTTGTGCTGACATATATTTGTCAATTTATTATATATTGCAATTGCAAAGATTCTAATCTGTTATAAAACCATGGTTGGAATTAACTTTACTTTTTACAAATTGCAGAAGTCTTAAAGAGTGTCTTCATATACTATCCTTACATCATTGAGGGTTTTTCCTCTCCATTCCTATAATTTTACCATATGTAGAGATCCAGGTTGGAGGAAAATATTAAAAGAGAATGGCTGTGGATTCAATTAATCTGATTCTGGAATGGGTCCACCAGCAGGATGCTGTAAACACAGTAATGAATATTTGGGTCTCATGAAGGGTGGGTGATTCTCTGAGTACCTTAGCCGTTTTTAGCTTCTCAAGAAAGGCTCTGTTCTGTGTAGCTGGTAGAAGCATTTTTGGCTAACCACACAGGTTCACAAATTTTTCCAAAAATCTAGGGGCCCCTTGCCAATTCTAGGTGCTAGAAGGGTGTCATGAAGCATGTTCCACACTGAGGACACACACACTTGCTGGAGTGACCTGTGAACCTCACTGTAATCTGGTACTTTCATCTCATTGCACGGGAATTGATGATAATTTTTGTGTGTAAGGGAAAAAATTGCAATAATTATGCTGGCAGTATGGGGTGCCAATCTCTACAACTAAGTACCTGGCCTTTGTGCCCTCCTCCCACCTCCTCCGTACCAGTTTGTTGTGTCTGGATGTAAGAAGCTTACAGAGTAGGTTCCCGAAAGACAGTGACAAGAAAATTAAGTACTGACAGAAAAACCGGCAGATGATCATGGATTTTTTTGTGGAATGCTGATCATCCATTATGCATGGTCTTTTAACACTACATATTATGGTCATGTTACCAGTTTAGAGATTAGGGTCTGCTCACGATTAGGATAAACACTGTGATTTTCAGAAGTCGTTGATATGTATTTTTCTCTATGTACCTGCCACAGATGAGGATAGATTATTAATACAACAGCTGCTTTGAAGAACTGGAGCAGCATGCAGTCAGTGTGTGTGTGTTGAATGATGGAAAATTTTGTTGGAGTTTTTTTTGCAAAAGTAGAAGTCTTATCTTCAAACTGATATTAGAGAGTTGAGCAGGAGTTTATATGAAACCTATGAAGTTAGTGGCATAGAAGTACAGTAGTAAACTGTTGGCCAGGGTAATGGTAGAGTGAAGGTGCATGAATAATTGAAAATGTGGGTAATCCAGCATATTTTGTTTGGTGTATTCATGGAACTTTTCAGTTTGCTTTACATTATTTACACAACTGACGTTTCTTTTTAGAAGTAAGCATAGTTTGTAATGGCCATTTGTTCTTGTAAGCTGTTAGACTCCTCATGGCAGTACTGTTTTTTGTTGTTGTGGTTGTAATGTGCCCTGTATTCAAACCCACAGTCACCCATGTACTGTACTTAAGGTGAGTGTTTAAACTGAGCCAGGCATTGCATAGTGTACATGTGCCGTGCAGTCACAGTGCAGTCTGCAGACTGCATCACTGTGCTTGCACTATATGTTCAAATTGTTGGCCAGTTTGCAAAAACATTGTGTCTTATGTTATGTATGCTGCAATGAATAATGGCCCAAGATGGGCAAAAGTTAGTAGATGTAAAGTCACCTGCAGTCATGGTCATGAAATTATATTTGATATTTGTGTGTGTGTGTGTGTGCACGTGCATGCACACACACACACACACACACACACAAAACTAGGTTTCTGAAAGAATAGGGAGTGACAGGAACTTAGAGAAATGGGTGCAAGAAAGTGTGACCATTAATATGTGGTGCACACCACAATGTGCAGGAGACAGGAAGCCAATATTTTAGAGCCATGGTGATTTACAACAATTACAAGAGGAGGAGACTGATGTGGACAGCCTTAACAAATGCATTATATGACAAACAGTGAATGAATACCACATGTCAGAAAGGCAACAGCTGACACTAAAAGGATTTGTGCAGGTTTTAAAACATAAAATGAACTTATTTCATTCAGTTTTGTCTGTGTGGCAGATTCTCCTACAGTTAGGTTCTCAGTGGAAATGAGCTCTCAGTAAATGGTTTTAGCTGAGGAACCTGACGAAGGAAATTGTAGACTGTCGTATCTGTAAAACTTAACTCAGTATACTGGGGTCTCAAGAACAAATCTCCCTACTCCACTGTAGAGATCCATGATACAACGGTACACTTTGATCATGTATTCTTTAGTTCCTTTTTACATGAAAGCTGGCACATGAATATTGCCAAGCAGATGTTTTGTCATTTCAGGTCAGTTTTGGAAAAATTTATTTGTAATATTGTTTCAGATAATGCCAAATCTTCCATGGAACGATTAAAGAAAAAGAAAAATTCTGGAATTAAAGTACGGAAAAAGGATGGACAGAAGGGTGACAGCAGCTTGTCTGGCTCTGATGTGACGCGTCGTCAAAGACTGGATCTGAAGGGACCTCGAGTTAAGCATGTGTGTCGTAGTGCATCCATTGTTTTAGGCCAGCCGCAAGCAACTTTCCCACTTGATAAAAGAGCGGAGAAAATTCAAGTTAAACCAATTCAAGGTAAAGTCATACATACATAAACTGCTTTCGTTTAGTCACCGTGTCTACCTTGAAGATAAGGAAAACAGTTTTTCTGAAACTTTGGAGTCTGTTTACCAGATCATGTGGTACCGTGTTCTGGAAAACTGTAGTCTTGTTTATGAATTTGTAAAAATGTTTGTTACAGATTTTATTATTCTAAAAGGAGATGTTGCATGGCTGTGTGATAGAGTTCCAAGTTCAGTGATATTGGTTGAAATTACTGCATGTTGTTTCTTCGTCATGTCAACATATGATTTGGTGGTCACTTTTGCAGACTGAAGTTTTAGAATATATTACAAAATATTGTTTCTTTAACATGTTTTAATTCAGAACACCTTTCTGTCTTGTTGCAGAAGTTACAAAAGTTCCAACTAAGAGTTCCTGCTGCCTGGATTGTACAGTTTCTGGCAGTTCTGCAGTCACAGTACATGATACTGAGAAGTTAGTGATGGCAACTTTTAACTTTTTATCATAAGTGTCTACCTTATGCAACTTTTCATATTTCTGAAAGTTTTTAATATTATTGCATTATTTGCCATATTGGGACTTTCAGCTTCTTTACCTGATTTTGGGTACTCTCACTAACACTATGAAAATTTTTTCAGGTTGATTTATTCTGTGCAGAAATATAATTCACTTTGAGATCTGTCCACATGCATAAACTAGATTGTTAAAGATGCAAATTGCAGTAGACATTTATTTCTCCTAAACAAATGTGTATATCTTATTTTGTGTATGGTGTCACAGTTGCTTATGCATTGTGATGGTTTCTGTAGTATGTACCTTTGTTAATGGAAATTGTTATTTTTAACTGTGTACTTTTTGGAAGTTAAATGAAAAGCAGGAAGACTCTATTGCAGTACATTGAATTCTGTAGCATCTGTTTATACAGAGGTTGTGCTTTGCATCCAGTGTATTTCCAGACACTGTGCACATAATTTACTTAGTTTGTTAATAATGTTTGTATCCATAATGTATGTGTGCATGCACATTAGTGACCACAGATACATTAGTAAGAAATGAATATTCTTGTACCCCTAGGAATTCGCAAAATCACAACGTTGGAGATGTGAGCAGATCCACGAAGATGGTGTCAGCATCTGTTGACGTTGAGAGCTCGGATAATGACATTGGTAGGCCCATGTCTTCTGCAGACACAGCTGCAAGCAGTCAAAGTGGAGAACCCTCAGCATCGTCAGCCTGTCGCAGGTCTAGCAAACCATCACTACCATCCACAACTGTCCCACCACAACCATCATCATTGTCAACATTGCTGGTACCACCTATGGTATGTGCATTGCAAAACAAAATTTTTATAAACTAGATATGCTTAATGCTTTGAAGCCCAAAATTCTTTGAAGTAATATCTAAATTTGGCCTCTTCCTTACAGAAACATAATTGAGAGTACAAAATTGAGTCAGTTTGATGCTCATTAGAGATTGGTTACTGTTATTATGACAATCCTATGAACATCAAATTCACAGTGTAGAAAAAAATTCAGAATTTAGATTGTTCTTAGTGTGGTAAATTGTGTGTGTGACATGATGACCTCCTCACAAAACACATGATTTGTGTGAGATAAACAGTGTTCATTAATAAACTTTGATACTTTCAGTTTATAAATACATTCCATTCTCAACATTATTTATTCTAATTGAATCACTCATCATTTTGTCGATGTGCCTGTCCTCTTCTCTCACTCTTTGATGCACACTTCCCTCTGTATTGAAGAGAAAATTTGTATTACAAGGATTGAATGAAAATTAATGTCTCCAACTTTATAACTCTGTAAATGATGGCAGCACTGATGCATTACAAGTTGGGTCATGGTCTGTAGCATCTGTTCTTTAACCTCAGTTGGTGAGAAGTTACTGTTTTAGGAGGTTGTGTTGCTGTTGTGCATGAAATGGAAGCTGCACTTGGCACTCATCAGTGCATTTTAAGCAACATGCTATGGTTGAATTTTTGAGTGCCAAAGGATTCTCTCCAATTGAAATTCACTGCTGAATGCGGGTTGTTTATGGTGTTGACTGTGTTGGTGTGCACACTGTGCTTCAATGGACCACAAAACCCATGCTTGGGCAGGAAAAGTCATGGGTACAGTTTTTGGGATGCAGATGGTGTTATTCACATGGACTTCCTTGAACCTTGGACCACCATCAACTCAGAGCACTACAAATGCAACACTCATATCTTTGAAACAGTGATTAAGAAGAGGTCGGAAGCACAAGAAGAACATTTTACCGCAACATGACAATGCTAGGCCCCACACCTCTTGAACTACCACAGAAGCAACTGAGAAGCTGCCTCTCACCATCTTACAACACCCGCCAAACAGTCCAGACTTGGTGCCATACGACTTCCACCTTTTTCCAAAAATGAAGGAAGACCTTTTTGGACACCTATATGACTCCAGTGAAGAGGTGGAAAGGTCCATCAGGACCTGGATGAGGCAACAAAGTGTGGAGTTTTTTCGTGACATCTTTGAGATACTCGTCTGTTGTTGTCGGAAATGTGTGTGTGTGCGTGTGGAGAATGGTGGAGAACTGTGGAGAAGTAATATGGGTGATAAAAGGGCACATTTCAAGAATTATATGTGTGCTTCAGTTAGTCAAATATCCTTATTAAAACAAAAGTAAAAAAGATGGAGGCATTACTTTTTATTCAACCTGTGTATAATGGGTGACTTTGTTTCAGAATGCATTATGAATATTGGTGGACATACACCTAAAGAGGAATTACACACACAGCCACATTTACCAACATTTTATCATAACACATTACTACATTGTATTCTTATCATTTTAGTAACTCATAACTTTAGCTAACACAGCTTTTAAACTCCCTGCAGACAGTGTATTAACACTGAAACATGTCAGAGTAATTTAATATAAATTTACACTACTTATTTTTGTATATGTTGGTATATAATAAACATTTATTGGTGGACGAAGTTCAGTTCACTCCATATTATAGTAAATAATATAGTGATCTGCATGTGATGTTGGTTTGTTGTGTTCAGAAATGTTTGTCCTCAAACAAACCATCATTACAGTTAAGGTTTGTTTGTATAAATGAGCCATACTATGCAGTTTTTATATGTGGGTGAATGCATTCTGTTACAGCTCTCTTCATATGATTGCCTTTTATTTTATGTCTTGTCTTTCCTCTCATCTTTCTACAGTTACTTCAGATTTCAGCATTCCATTGTTGTGTTCTGTGTTGTGTAATTTTTCCACTGTAAACAAATGTAGAGAAAACTTAAAATTTTGTATTCTCACATGCTAGAGTTGGGGTCAATCCTTTTGTCATATCTCCCATGTATAGTTGAAAGGATGTAACTTGTGTCTTGCTTCCTTCCAGGCTAGAACACTGCCATTTCTTGGGAAACGAGCTGTGCCAGAACCACAAGACCTTGTGTCTATTGACTTCTGGGAAAGCTATGATCCTGAGGAAGTGTGCAACACAGGATTTGGACTTATTGGCTCAGAGCCATTCCATGTCAGAGCTATGTGCTTCTTGTGTGGAAGTGCAGGTCATGAAAAGGTAAAGCGATCATACTGCAGATGTGTGTGTTCGCACATGAATCATATTTGTTTGATTATCACACATGTCCGTACAAAAATTTTAACAAGATAGGCAGGGGGCATACACCATAACATTTAGGCGTGTTGGCATAACCATTGATGCCGGGGAAAAGCAGTAAGTATTCGGTATTCTGATTGTGTGTGTGTATTTGTGCCTTCATTACCTGACATGCTAATTGCATTTTTTCTGTGCAGCATTATATTGTCGTCTGTGGCTGATCTGGCTGTACCGTATTTTTCCACGTTATCCCATAAATGGTGATTTTCAGAAAAAAAAATTATTGAACATAAAATGTGTGTTCTTATTTTGCCTACAAACTTTTCTGAAACATTTCTCATTCTAAGAAAGTTCAGTGAGATACTACCATAAATTTACTTGCATCTTAGTGTAGAGTACCTTGCATTTTGGTTAGATTTAATCAAACTGGAATTTTATTGACAGATTTTAAAAAAAAATCGTGATGTAGCAAATTCATGAATATCTGTCCAGGGGTAGCAGAGCTGTTCCATGTGGACAGACTGACAGATGTACAGACATGACAAAGCTAATATATTTGTTAATGCAGGAAGTATTATGCCCGGTGTTTAGAATTGGGTTACAGTGATACAGAGACATAAAAGGACCATATTTTACAGAATTACACCATTGTGTACACGATGCTTAATACTGTTGTTACTGCATGTTTTACAGTGATACAGGTTTACCCCCCCACCACCACACACACACAGTCTTAACATTTAATGCTGGATTGAAGCATGGTGAAGCTCCTTAACCTGCTGTTTTGTCACAGAACTTTGCTGATCTAGGCACATATGAGTTTGTTGATACCAGACCACATTGCCAGCTGATGACTGCTGATATAAAAGATTTTTAGGCAAATAACGTAGTTTTATGGCATTAGTTTATACGCCATTTAATTCAGATATGATTTGTACTTGTAATGCATCAAAATTCATATTTTTAGTAGCATGTGTACATGATGGAATATTACTAATTGTTAAATTTTTTGTTTATTCAGCTTGTACACTGTGCATCATGCTGTGAGCCATATCACAGATTCTGTCTTGAAGACGGTCTGCGCGACACATCGTTCTTAGCAGATGGTAATCATGGAAACAGTGAAGAATGGCGATATAACTGGGTCTGTCAACGTTGTACGGTCTGCCATTCATGTGGTCATGGTCTTGGCCAGCAGCTGAGTTGCCAACGTTGCCATCGAACTTACCACACTGAATGTTTGGGTGCGGATAGGCTTGGTGGTAGGCTGCATAGTCCTGATAGACCGTGGGTAAGGAGAAAAACTAAAGAATTACATCTGGAATTGGTGGCATATGATATGAATTTTCTGTTACACTAGTACAGTATGACCTGGAAATGTCTAAGTGTGAATTTTCAACATGATCCTAAGGTATAGGTTATTGGGGTTGTTTTGTTCAGGTGATGTTTGTTTGGGTTGTGTGTTGTGTAGTGGCAGACATTTCGGAAGAACTTACTGCCTCAGTGTTCAGGGTGACTGAATTGGTTTAAGTGTGTACTAAAGTGATATGGAGGAAGAATATGTTTGGTGTATAGGACAGTTCGAGGGTGTTAAGCCAGTCACAGCTGTGGAAGGCGGGAAGGTAGGATAGGATTGTCCTGAGCCACTGGTGAAGCCCAGACAAAGGGCTGTTTTTGGAAGTATGAACTCTCTTTGGTTTGGGACATTCCTCTTCGTTACCTTTCCCAGCTGTGATTGGTTATACCAGGTATGCACAAATTTTCCCAAAATCTATGAGCCATGTCAAAATTCTAGACATGAGATGGGTGATGTGAGGCAAGTTCCATGCTTATGACTTACAGGTATTAGGTGCCACAGTACAATGTTTAATCGCCACAGTGACCTGGTAGCTGGGATTTGTGCAACCGTGGGCTGTACACCCCTAAACAGTTCTATATAACTGACACATTTCTTCCTCTGTATCACTTCAGCATGCACCTGAACAAATTCAGTCACCCTGAAAATGGAGGCAGTGTATTGCTCTGAAATGTAACATTTAACCATTTTGCAATACAGAGACCCAAAAGAAGAACATTGCTAGCGTGAGATATCATTATTGCTGTATTCGTTGGTAGGGTCCTGAGTGGCACAGCAAACTCAAAACAGTGCTGTCATTTTATATCTTGGCTGTAATGCAGCAGTGATGGCTAGTTATGACTTTCCTGGAAATGTCTATGAATTGCACATCCACAGTCTGCAGAACGAACAGTGTGATGTGTCTGGCGTGTAAAGTGGCATTCCTTTTTTTTTATATATATATATATATAATATACATATTTTAAAGAATTGTAGAAGTGTTGCCTATTATAACCTGTTAGTAAATCATGTTGTAATGTAACATAAAACAGTACTCAAAAGAATGTGGAGCATTAATCTGTCCTGCATCATACTGCTTTTCTGGACCTGAGGTTTTTCTTTGTCTTGGTTTCTGACATATTCTGCAGTCATTTTCCTGCCTGTGTGTCATGTATTTTGCACAGCATGTCACATTGCTTTTATATCAGTTCTTGTGAATGATTCAGTTGTCAGAAGGTTATTGTTACGTTACTTGACTTCTGTCATTAAAAAATACCCAAAGAAATTGAATTTTCATTGCATAAAACAAACAGACTGGGGAATTTTGGTGCATTTTTGACATGGAAAAGTAGGCTTAACATATGTTAGGCATTTGTGTCATGCTGCATTGTTGTTGGCGAATGATTTATGTACCTCACTACCTAAAGAAATATGTCATGTCAGTGACACTTCCATCTTGTAAATGATTTCCTCCCCATCTTACCATATTTGTATACACTATTGTTTTAGGTTTGCTCATCTTGTTTACGTTGCAAAAGTTGTGGTGCCGCAGATGTAACCGTCTTCGTTGGTAATCTTCCTCTCTGTAAAACATGCTTCAAACTGAGACAAAAAGGAAATTATTGCCCACTTTGCCAGAGGTGTTATGAAGATGATGACTATGACACCAAGGTAAGCCTATGAAATCTTTCTTAAGTCTTTTATGTTGTTGGCAGAATAGCAAGATGTGAATGGTATATTCAGAGGTCAGACTGTGGCACATACTGTATATTTTTTTGTGTATTTTGTCGTACTACAATTGTTCAAAAACATACTTCTTGAAAAAGATCTGCTTTTTATGCACCAAGCACCCATTTACATCTAGAAGATGTAAGATTTTTCCTCTTGAAGGATTTTTTTATTGGTATACTAGAACTGTGTTGTTGGTTGTTTGGATGGTGTTCTGTAGATCCATGTGAAATACATAAATCCTGTGTTCTTATTACATTGACTTCCAGCCTTATGAATCGTGCGTTTTAGTGTTCTGTTTAGGCATTGTTTCATGTTATAATTGTTAAAACTGAGAAAACTGAAAGTATTTACATTTAAGGAGTTGAACACGGCTTCAGTGGTTTAGGGGTAGCGTGCTGCCTTTAAGTACACGAGTTCGCGGTTTCAAACCCAGCCGAAGCCGTCAGGATTTTTCAGGGCAAAAAAATCCTCAGCATGCCTTCCTTCGGAGGGGAAGTAAAGCCGTCAGTCCCATGTCGTAGATTTGCGGCACGTAAAAGATCCCTAAATTGTGTGGAAGTCGTCATTTAGGCAAAATTACCAGAACTTTATCGCCTACACAGTTCTGCCTTTCGCTGCTAGGATCTCTCGCGTCGTTATGGGTGTGGGGCACCTGGCGGCAGAAGTGGGGACGTCTCAAAAAAAGGAGGGGGGGATAGGGTAGTACAATAAGCCTTCAAGGCTGCAGTATGTCCGAGGCATTAGCTACGGGCCCTAATGACGAAGAAGAAGAAGGAGTTGTACAATTATACTGGCACAGAAAATGAAGAAGGTACTGCAGTAGCATTCCTTGTATCTAGAAAAGTTAGAACTTGTTTAGCCTTAGTAACTTTAACCTTGAGTATATAGTTTCAATGTTGATAATAACACTGCACAACAAGTGTTGGCTTATTTCTTGCTTTGGGGATGAAAAGTATTTCCCTTTATAGATTTTTTTTGTAGATTTTGGCACACTGAATGTGACAATGACCATGGAAAGGCTTGATTGGCAATTGTTCCCAAGAAAAATTAACAAACGTTATACATGCCTTGCATGATATATCCTTGACACAGTGTGTGCTGACAGGCTTGCCTTGATTAATTGCACCACCTCTTCTACTGCCGTTTGAGCGCAAGGGGAATCGGAATTCTGAACAGTATACGACTCACACAATACACAAGACATGCTGCCACAGCACCAACTCAACGTAACGAAGTAAATCACTGAGTGTTTTTAAATTGTAACTTTAGCAAGGAACAAAGTATGCTCCCTAAGGATGATCGTATGATCGAAACACGTAGGAGCGTTTTAAGTGTTTTAATGTGAATTTTAGATCATTAAATGAATATATGTGCATTTGTTGGTGTATTAATTAAATAAACTAAAGAATCACGGTGCAACGATAACGATAAAGATAAAGATGAATCGTTTTTGTTACAGATGATGGAATGTGGCCAGTGCAAGTGTTGGGTTCATGCGAAATGTGAGGGACTTTCAGATGAAAAGTACCAGGTGCTGAGTTACCTTCCAGAATCCGTTGAGTTCGTCTGCAGGTTAGTTATTATTTTGTTTTTTATGAATAAAAATGGATTTCACTCAATGTAGTCGCAGCAGTTACATGTTCTTAAATATTCACTGAGTGATTTGTAGAAGTAGTGATTTGTTCATACCTGCATAGTCTTTGTGAGCTTATTGTGCAGTAAGTAACTAGTTCTCAGTTTTTTGTTTTAAGAACTGGGTCTCTTATGGGCATTAAATTTCTTATTGGGATTTCCTTAATATACTTGATTCGTGGCATGACATGAGTTATTATGTTTATTTGACAGTGAAACAAAATGTTTTTACGTTTATTTTCATTGAAATGTTGGATTGGAGGGACAAGATCATATATTTGTGAATAAAAAAATGTTGAAATAAATATGAGGGCTGTTCATTTTTTTTGCAATTATATATATAGCAAATATAGTGTGTCATAAAACTTGCTTGTCCCTACAATATCTTATTTGTATAAGAATATTTCAGAAGAATGTACTGTTATATTTTCATTCATTCATTCCACTGGCATGTGCAGAATGTGATGATTCTTTGCCGTTCTCAGGAGTCTTCCATTCCTTACTGTTATATACTTTTTCCTGCCACCCTTCTCCAACTATTCCTCCATCCTCCCTCACTTCATCTTGCAATTTCTTTCTTGGTCTACCTCTCAATCTTTTGTTATTTCCAAATTCATGTATAATACTCTTTCATATATTTTACTTCTTATTATTGCTGTACTCTTACACAGTTCGTCTGGTTAAGTATTTTTCAAATCGTGGCTGTGCTTTTGAGATACATGTTGTAATGAAGCATAAGTCATCAGACATGACTCTGTATGTCCGGGTCTACGCTGCTGTTGGACCAAACAGAATATTGCTGTGTGTGTGTTCTTTGTATATGCTATGTGTGTATGTAAATTATTGCATGGTATGCCATATTTTCTAGACTCTGCATGATTTATGTTTGAACTTGAACTGAATAATGGGAGATCACATGGGAGCAAAATGGACTCTTTGATTTGTACAACTACATAGGATGCATACATAATTTCCTGTGCTGGTTTACAGAAATGTAAGGAAAGCAATATGTATTGGGGCACAGGTACACAAAAATCTAAAGGTCATCTCAAAATTTTAGGTGCCAGAAATGTGACATGGAGCAGGTTCCATACTGAGGACACACAAGTACTGGGGGGTCACTGTCCACAGTTTAGTTACTGTGGTGACCTGGCTTCCAAAATTTGTTCACCTCTGTACTGCGGTGTTTGCCTTATCTGGAAAAATGCTCTGTTCATATGCAGAGAGCTGTTATGAAGAAATTAAAATAGGAGTTGTGTTTGTGCCTGAGAGTATACCTAATATATCTGGATTGACTAACTGGGAGAAGCAGGGTTCTTGAGAAGCTACTGGTTCCTCAGCTAGTTAAGAAATCCCCTGTGATTTACTGAAGAGAAAGGCCCAGTGCCATGTTCACTTGTGCCTATCCTGAGCCACATGAATCCAGGCCAAGTCCTCCCATTTTGTTTTGTGAAGATTCGTTTAATATCCTCCCATCTACACCTGGGTCTTCCAAGTGTTCTGTATTTTTATGTTTTCATACTGAAACCCTAATGCATTTTTATTAGCCCCCCCCCCCCCCC
>Ga0123352_10014047_pt1 | contig 12737 bp, 6 predicted proteins | sample TergutLab28metaG_FD_89700 | JGI IMG/M metagenome (GOLD analysis project Ga0123352, IMG submission 89700) | Labiotermes labralis P1 segment gut microbial communities from Petit-Saut dam, French Guiana - Lab288 P1 | ecosystem: Host-associated > Arthropoda: Insects > Digestive system > Gut ... | reverse complement strand
TTAATACTAATTGGAATTCCAGTATACTTTGTTTATTAATGTCCCTCTTTGTGGTGATCTTATTTGTTTGTTTTGTAGGAACCATATTTTCTGCCGTTATTATCTGTGCCTTGTGGTCAGAAATCCCATTGATATGTGGATTTATATTATAATTTTTGGTCCTTGTTATGACTATGTTGTCTATGGCGGTGGTAGATGCCTTAGATTTATGTGTGGGAAATGATACTGTTCCTATTAGGTTATAGGTTTGTAATAGTGCTTCTAGTTGTTGCCTTTTATTGTAGTTTTCTAAGTAGTTAATATTTATGTCACCACATATCACGAATTCAACTTTATTACTATGCCATGTGTTCAAAATACTAGGTTTTTCAGAAAATTTGTAAAGTTACCTGAAGATGACCTGTAGATGGCTAATATTATTAGCTGAATGGGAGTTATTTTTAGCCTTACAGCACAAACCTCAATATCCTTCTCCTTGCAGTATTTATCAAGTGAGATAGGGGAGAATTCAAGATCTTCATGGATAAAAATACACATCCCCCCCCCCATTCTTGTATTCGTATCTACAGAATTTAGGTTCAAGTTTAAATCGGTCTATGGGTGGATTATCTATTTCAAAATTTTTCAAATGATGTTCAGTTAGGCACAATATGTTTGGGTAGTCTGGCAAAAGGGAGTTTCATAATTCGTCCACTTTTTGTTTTAGTCCTCTAATGTTTTGATGTAATATTTTTAAAAGGTTTTTACCATTCGTTGGCTTATCCAAGCTATGTACCTTGTTCACCATAAAAAATCATTGCCTCTTATGCTAGGGGTGTTCTTGTTTCTGGTAGAAGTTCTTCGAGCCTTTGTTGTTTTATCTACATTTCCGTGCTGGCTATTGTCTGCAAAGTCCTGTGCGTGTTCCCAAATCACAATTCCATCTTTATTGACATCTTCTTCTTCATCAACACATCCTAGTTTGTGTGCTTCACTCACCTTACTATTGTCTCTTGTTGACTGGGTATTGTCTTCAATGCCCTGTGCTTGTTCCCAGATCACAATTCCATCTTTATTGGCACCCTCTTCATCACCTTCAAATTCTTGTTCATGAGCTACAATCAACTTACTATTTTCTCTTGTTGACTCATCTTCATGCAGGTTGAATCTTTCAGCACTATTCCTATCACTATTGGTGTGGTGTAAACCTGTTTGCTTATTTTGAGGCTCAATGTGTGGTAGCTCATTCTTTTTTGGATTTTTCAATTTTGCTTCCATCTCTACCACAGTAGTCTTTACCTCTGTTCCTTTGTTGTCTGTCCTTAGGTCTTCTTTGTTCTTCATCAAGATTGGATCACTCTTTTTTTTCATTCAACATACCCTGAATTGCCATCACTATTTTCTTAGCCATATGTTCTTTTCCTTTTGGGTTCATATGTAAGCCATGTCTTGTGAATAGGTCTCTCTTGGTATCTACTTCTAGGACACATATATTATCAAATGCCTGCAAATGTTTCTTAACTTTCGATTATACACTTTCACTTCATTGTTTACACAAGATTTCGGATCCAGGTCATATCTGCACGGTACACTCATTACAATCACATTTGTTTGGTTATGTTTTGAAACAAAGCTTTTCATCTGATTTAGCCCTTTCTTTGTTTCATTTCTCCCTACATCACGTGTGCCTCCCCACACAACTACAACGTCCTTTTTTGTGAGTTTTTTAGTGATTTCATGTGATGTATTTACTATTATTTCCATGTTTGCCCCCAGTTTCACTATCCCCTGAACTTCGAAGTCGCATCCTAGGTTATGTTGCACCTCCTGGGCACAGCCTCTCGCGTGACTATCTCCTAGAATTATGATCTTATTCTGTTGCTTTTAAGTTGTTGTTATATTGATGAGTTCTTTAGTGATGACGAAGGTTTCTTGGTTTCAGCATTCGTGATTTTTCCATTAATTATAGTTGGTATTTTATTGCCGGCACTAGGTTGAATAGTGTTTTTTTTTTTCTTCGTGAAATTTGTTGCTGATGGCCACTCACAATTAGTTCTTGGATTTATGTTCATAGTTTGGTTCTCAGTCAGTGGTGTGAAGCGATTTGAAAACATGTAGGATTGTTCAGTTGCAATTGCTGATACCATAGGTGTTTTCTTCTTTTTGTTGAAGCTGTGTACTACTGGAATCCATTTACCACCTGCTGCTGCCACTTCGGAGTAACTCATCTTTGATGAATGTCTTGATGGCCCGTTTTTGAAGGGTTGTACATCATTTCCATTATAGTCTGGTTCAATACCCCACGTGCTCTTAGGGGTCGCATATGTAAACAATTCCTTTTGAAGATGCTCATTAATCATTCGTATGGAAATAAGTTCATCCAGAGCTTCTTTTAGTTGCGTTTCGTATTCACTGCACTTTTTACAGATAGTCACATCATTTTTACTTTTCGCCGAAAAATGAGAGGAGCTTTCACCACCAACTTCTATTTCAGCCATCTTGTTTGGAAGACTCAGAAGTGTGATAATTGTACACCTCTTAATCAGTTGTTTGCAATGGCAGCAAGTTATCAGATCCTAATGCCATCAGCAAATCTGGTATACAGCTCGTTTGGACAAAATACACTAATGCTGTTCTTCTGCACAGGTGTGGGTGTTCCCCAGTGTGCTAGCCTGCTTGGAGCTTATGGAGAGAGCCACCAGCTGGCCACAGTATTGGTCAGCTGTGGTATATGGTGGTGCTCTCATCCTTCTCTTCACAGTCTCCACAGTCTTTCATTCCGTGTTTTATTGCAACTCTGACACGTAAGTAAGAACTTCACATGTATATGTGCATGTTCATCAGCGTTAATGAGAGTATGGCAACCAGTGGCGTCATTGGGAAGTGATGCAAAGATAGGAAATAAACATACAGATCTTTACTTACTGGCTTGCTTGCTTGCCTTCTTCCTTCCTTACTTTACTTAGTTCTTTACTTTACTTACTCTACTTACTTACTTAGTTACTTGCTGCTGCTGCTGCTGCTGCAACTGATTTGTTATGGTATGTTCCTCTGTATATGTATAGTTTAACTTAAAATTATTTGGGTGCCTTGGGGTGCCATGAGTTTGGGGCTGAATCCTATCTCTGTGGAGTACATAGTAGTACTCCAGAGGTGGAGTTTGTTTAATTCAGTTTAGTTCAGGGATGCATCCACTGCTTCAGCAGGGTTTACATATATGTATGTTGTGCTGCCTCTTCAGTACAACTCAACTTCGGAAAATAGGTATACTCTGCAAATAATATAGGTCATTACAGTCATAATTCAGCTGTTATTTACATTATCTTATTTACATAGCTGTACCAGACTATTCAAGATGATCAAGAAGGCTTCTGACTTTATTATATAGATTGTACATTTAATCTTTTCCCTCAGCATGGCAATTGTTGCTGGAGCTTTATTGCATACAAAGCCGCCATTTGCTGGGAATTTTTAATCTGTTTTTACCTTAGTGTTTAGTTTAGCTGAGTTCATACCAGACTTTCAAAGTGCAGAATTGCAGCTTCTAAACAGGCCTCACACTTTCTGAAAATATTTTGTGGCATGGTGGAGCTTTTGTGTTGAAATATTGGTAATTTAACTTTGAATACTGTTTTTCTGTTCCTGCAAATAATGTTGACCATTAACATAAACTTCATCTTTCATTATCTCCCTGACAAACAGTAATTGCACTGATTCAAATCTGGATATCCAGCAGACCCCAATTCATGAGTCATATATTGTTTCTTAAAAAAACTGTGCCCTGTGATCCTTTGCACACTGTTTGCACTTTGTTCATGTCAAGGAACTTCATGAGCTGCATCAGCATGTTGGTTATTTATGTTTCTGTGTAATGTACACCATGTCTCATACAAAATAAAATAAGTGCAAGTTTTGGTAATTTTTGTCCAGTAATGAACCTATCATTCAAGGTCTTTCCACCATTCTGTGTATTGTTCTCTTACATGTTCACTCGTGACAGAAGATACCTTTACAAACCTTCTGGCAAGTGTACTTTGCAAATGTTTTGCAAATGAACCCTCTTTACTCAGCAGAAAACATTTTTCACATACACTGACCTACTGTATATGAGATGACACACAACTAGTTGAACACATCAAGTTACAGTGCAGATAAGATGACTGAACTCATGGCTTACTTGTTGTGCCTGAATGAAATTATATTTTCTTATCCTCAGGGAACTCTTTAAACATATACTCCATACAATAAACAAGTAAGTAAATAAATTATGTGTTATTTATATATTTATATTTATTATTGATAGTATCAGTAATGCAGGCTGCATACTGTTGAATAGTGAGGAATCAGTGTATAATGAGTTGCCAAGGATGGGGATGGAAGCAGTTGTGGCCTAGTTTGATGGGCCGTATCAACACTTTATTGGAGGGCCATAAAATGCCAAAAACCCTCAGTTAGCATACTTGTCCCACCAGAGATGTGAACTAGTCATCTCTTGAATGCAAGTTGTAAATCTTACCACTTGCAACTTGCTCAGTAATGACACACAAACACTCAAAAAGTGTGTACATATATTCACATAGTGTATGGAATTTCACATTTTTTTAAAGTAAACATTTTAGACTACTTCCTGATAGATGCTTTGGCTGGAAATAAGATTTATTTTGTCTACCAAAATTATTATTTACAAAGATGGAAAAAAATGTATATTCTGAAGGTTGAAGTCTTGTAGGACCTGAAACTGTGTTGAATGGTAAATAGTTACCTTACGTTTCGGAGAAGCTTTGTGCCCTCCAGCTTAGGATCCAAGAAGTATTTACTAGTTTATACGGCATCATATTCTTGCATTTGAATCTCATCACACTGCTGAGAACCTGTGTTCCAATTTTATAACATTCATGACTTGTATTTTCCATTAGTGCAACATTTCTCTGTTTCTTACATCCTAGTTTATTGTCACTGTTTTTGTCCTTCATGTAGGAACTGGTTTAAATTCAAGTGTGTAATGCTTACACATCCATATTATGTTTTGCACAGAGATAGAATAACGTTTCCATTAGAGAAGTATGATATGCGTATTTCTGGGATGGAAAAGGCAGATGTTATTCTTTTTCATTATGAGTTGTCTGGCCATTGTACACAAGAAAAATGGATCAGCTCTGACTGGGCATATTCTTATGTAGTAGTGTGCAGTAGTATTTTTTTGCTGCCATTTACATTCATTCTGTGAAATCTTTGACTTACTGCTAAAAGAATTTTTTTGACTCACACATTTTCTGCAGTGCATGGAACATGTAGGGTATTATTAGATAGACTTGTCACATGACAACCTTTTGCCATGCTCTGAACTACTTGTTTATGCAATATTTGGATTTTTACTGATTTATATTCGGCTTAACTACAGAGCAGCTGATTGAGGAGTATCTGTGGATGACAGTACAGAAATGAGTCTTGGGGAAATAGATTGTGATGTTGTGAACTATCTGAGGTCTTATATGTGCTTCTTTGTTGACAGTGATGAACTTTCATTCTGCAACACATTTTTTAACAGTTGAGTAACTTCCAACAGGGCATTGAGTTAGAAATTTATTGTGTGCAAGGTAACTGAGAAATTCCTGCCATGAAATGTGTTGATTATCAGAAATTTTACTCTGTATTGTAGGGTATCTTTTTTAATATTGGAATGTATTTCCATACCATCAATCCCACGTGTCTTTTTATTTATTTGTAATATGCGCCAGTTTTTGTAAAGTATTCTTATATTGTATATTTACAGAATTACAAGGTATTTTTGCTTGAACCCAAGTGTCAGTTTTTGTATTACCAATAGGCAATACCATTGAAAGAAAGCCACGACAGAATACTGTTACAGATAACAGAATTCTCATTCTGTTTCAGGTTCATATCTCAGTTAATCAGGATGTACTTGTCTCGTATTTTTATAGTTCTTGTACTGAGGTAAATGTGTTTTTGCTTTTGTTATTTGATGCTGTGTAATAAGCTCAGCAACTGATATATAATCAGTATAATAAATTAAACTGTTTCAGAATCTTGTACTTCAAACATACATAGTTTCTAAATGAGATAAACATGAACTTACAAACCGCTGTGTAACTTAAGACAAAGTTGATGCTAATTCTGGAAACTGGACTGTGTTATATTTAAGTTGTTACAGATCACTTTCTTTGTTCTTTCTTGGATTAGTTGGATAGTTCAATCAGTACAGGTTGGGCAAATGGAGATTGATCTCAGGAAGGGGAGTTGGTTTTTACTTGCCATTGACTGGCTGTGGTACTCCCTACCCTACTGTTAGATTAGTATCGTGCATCTCTTCTTTAGGGATACAGCAGCAAGAGCATTTCTGTGTACTGGCAAAGTTAAGAATATTCCTTTACCTCTGCTCCTACTGTACACCTTCCTGGTGTGGTGCTTATATCCAGGGACAACTTTTTTTTATTCTGCTATGAATTTGAGCCCAGAAAAATAAAAACTAATGTCTGAAGCTGAAACTGATAGAAACATAACTGAATAATGCCAAGTACCATGAACGTGAGAAAACTATTCTGTGAGCTTGTATTTACAAATTATACTTTGGGTTCTTATTGAGCCTTGTTGAGCTTAGAGATGGAATCATTTAAATTGTGCAACTTAATGTTTGCATGTGAAAAATAGATTGTGTCATTATCATTAATTGCTTAAAGATGTTCTTTGTTCCATTTCATACAACAGAATCAGTAACAACATTCTTTTGTGTCACGAATGGTTTAAGGGTCATTTCCTGTCACCCTGATACATGACTTCAAGCAGTCTGAAGGTCAGGTGAAGCCAAGACATGATACAAAAAGTGACAGAAGTTGGGATACTGGGATTAATATTGCCAGTTTGCTGGAGGAAGCCTTCTTTGTCTCATGACACCGCAGTGTTAGTATACCATTGCTCCTTGTGCAGTATCATTTTATGGACTAGTTTTCAGGTGCATAAAATACTGCTGGGTAGTTGAACTTGTGAAGGTAAGTTGTTCCATGGCTAAGCACCACATGTTGAAGGCACAGAGGGAAGCGAGTCCAAAACTGTGGGCCATGGTACCCTGGGGGCCACTGGGTTTTTTTAGTGGGTCCAATGATTTAATTGAGATGCTTCATGCATTCACACAGCTTTTCTAGCAAGTCTTCCTTTCTTTTGTTACTATTTTCATAATAGAAAGAAAATTCATGTACTGTGTTTATTGACTTGATAACTGTTTTTGTTCTATACAGTTCCTAGCATAATATGTAGGGTCCTCAGTTTATTTGGCCCATATCACTGGTCACTACACAAACTGCTTTGTGTGATAGCTGGCAGTGCACTGCTTGTCAATACAGTACATGTCGAATTGGCGTTTCCACTTTTCCATTGTCGTTAACTTGTTGGTGCCTTCTGCTTCATTTTTGCACATGTGGCCTCCAATTTTGCTGCTACATCCTCTTCTGTATGCTGTAGCCCTTACACTTTTGACTTTTGTTGAAGACATTAGGACGTTTTACTCCATACATCAGCTCGATGGGAGTATATTCAGTCCCACTGGCGAATGTGATGTTAATCCATTCTTATGTATGTGGAAACAGTTCTGCCTAATTTTTGTGGTTCATGACAGTAGATGCGGCAGAATTTTGACAATTCTCACATGTTCCTTTCACTTGGGTTCAACTCCAAATGTCTGACGGGTGTAAATCGCACACATTAAAGCCATGATGTTACAGCTGTTATCGCCACGATGGAGACCTAAATTGGCTTGCATTGTTTGAAAGGATTACCTTTGATTTTATCACCTTAATGAAATAATGGTTCACCAGTTTATTTAAACAGACTTTGGTTGTGGCTGATTTCAAAGCAGACAATTTAATAAACTTTGAAAACACATCATAACACACAAAGTTATATGGAACATATCCTGGCCTTTTTGGAAAATCATGTTTTTCCTGAGTAGTAAAAGACATTTTGGGGTGCTTAACCCTCTGACAAACATCACAGCTGGCTATAAATCTCCAGAGCTTTTTCCCAAAATCTCTCACGTGCAACACCTACCTAATTTCCTCTAAACATTTATCGACACCCAAATGTCCCCAAGCGTGGCGCATTAATCTGAACATCTTTGCTTCAAGGCAAGTTGGCAACATTACTTTCCATCTGGTTCGGCCTTTGTCTCCTTTATAGTATATTACGCTGTCCCTCAGCAAGTACCCCTGCTGTGTAGTGGTGGGTTGTGTTGCCACTTCCCTCTTAATTGCAGCTAGCCTCGGATCGGTGTCTTGCAAGGCTGCAAGATCCTTCAACTCCGTGCGAATGGTCTTGTATACATATAGGCTTCTAATATTATCTGTTAATCCTGTTGTGTTGGGTTACCACTTAGAATGTCAGCGAAATGATTCCAATATCTTTTGACATTTTTAATCTCGATGTCGTATTCCTGGATATTTAGTATCCAGCGAGCCACGCGGTTCGATGTGATTACGCATTTATTTAAGAACGTAAGTGCTTTATTGTCTGTACAGAGAGTAATTTTGTGCCCGTAGATGTAGATTCTGAAGCGGTTCGATGTGTAAACTATAGCAAATAACCCTCGTTCACATGTCGAGCAACGTTCAGCTGCACGCAGTACTCGTGATGCTGTGGACACTATGTTGTAATGTCCGTCATCACCCTCCTGCAATAATACTCCGCCGATTGCCTTTCCACTAGCGTCGGTATTATGTGCCCTTTCATCTCATCTAGATGGGCTAGATGAATGTTGTCTGCAAATTTAGCCCTTAAAGTTTCGAAAGCATTTTGGAGAGTGGAAGACCAGTTCTCCTTGTTCTTTTCTAAGCAATGCCAGCAGGGGTTCTATGTATGATGCGTAGTTTATGATGAATTGTTGGTGAAAATTACATACACCTAAAAACTTCCTCAACTGTTTCTCTTTCTTCGTTAGGGGTACCTTAGAAGGGTTACGATTCTTTCTGGGTCAGCCTTGATTGTTTTGTCACAGGTGGTGTGTCCGAGAAACTTCATTTCCGTCTTACAAACTTACATTTGGAAGCGTTAATAGTGAAACCTGCTGCTGTCGATTTGTGAAAAATCCGATCCAGATGGTCTAGGTGATCAGAGAAGCTTGATGAATGAATAAGCAGGTCATCCACGAAGTAATCACGTAATCATTCACTACGTCATCACCCACAGCTGTTTCCAGTGCCCGTATAAATGCCGATAAGCTGTTTTTGAATCCATGTGGCACCGACGTAAATTGATACACCCTAATTTGGAATTGAAAGGCGGTCCATTTCCGAGAGCCCTTGCTTAACGGCACTTGCAGGAATGCCCTAATGGGTTCCAAGCTCGTTATGCCACTGGGCCCATGAACTCTCTGTAACATCTCGCGCATAGACTGTACCTTGACGTGATCCACTGCCATCAGCTTGGTTATTCTTCGTGCATCCACGTAGATGCGAATAGGCTTCTGTTCGTTGTGCACTAGTGTGTGTTGACATATGTCGAATATGACTCTTCTAATATTCCGTCCCTCAAAATTGCGTGTATCCGTTCTCGAACTGGTGCTCTCAGGGTAACAGGTATTGACCGAGAGTTTTCACTAATAGGCGTATCCCCTTTTTTAAAATCGTATTCAAACACATTTCATCTCCAGGGTCTCTTCGATAAGTGCTGTTGCTATTTAACCAATAATCCATATATCTCCTCTTGCTGTTGAGGTGACAATATATTGTTCTCACAGACTTTAACTCGGAGCTGGTCAGCTTATTATCCTGTCATCTGGTGAGTTCACATTTACCTGTTGTTTCTGTGGCGTGTTGGCATAATTAGGCTCGAAGTAGGTTGTGGTCAAGCACAGCCTAGCAGTACCGGCGCTAGCACCGTTACTCGCATTAGCATGCATCACATTAATACACGTTCTACCATCAGTAACTTCAGCCGCCTGACCTTTGTTCAATCGAAGGGCATCATAACATCCGCGTTTAATTTTTCGACTTCCTACGTCGTACTTAGCGGGAACATTCGTTACTTTGCACGCGCCATCGCAATGCAGCAATTCATCATCATTTAATACACATTCGCCATGATGTACGAGTATACCAGTGTGGGCCCCACCGTCACTAACCTCTCCTAACTTGTCTTCTGTCATAGCTGCGGAATGCTCCAAATGATGTGGTTGACCTACATCTGAATCACCTTATATGAGCGATGTGGTACACGGAAGAGTCGACTTAAGTGCACGATTTCTGACCTGTTCCTTGAATGACGTTTCTGCGACCGTTTGTCTTGTGGCGTCTCTTACGCCTTGAAACTCTAACTTACAGAATTTCTCATTAATCTTCAGGGCTACTTTCCTGTCTGGAAAACTTAGTTCAGCCGCATGGTCGATCAGGAAATCTAGCACCAATATGGCGTCTGTTAACAGCTGGGAAGGCAGTAATACATCTTGATCCACTAACTGTGTTGAGGTGCTGCGTGGGAGGTTCTAGACCGTTTAGTTTAAGGAGACGTAATTGATTGTGCAACTGCTCATTTAGAATAGATATTTCACATCGTGTGTCTAACAGTGCCGAAATCTCTTCTCCGCCTATCATAATTTTTAATTTGAGGCATTCAGGTCTTTTACTTTCGGCATTGTAGAACATATAGCCAACTTCTTTTTCCAGTTCGATGTTTGCCGCTTCTTCTCCTTCTAAATTCAGTGTATGCCTAAAGCACAATAAGATGTTGAAATTTTCTAAGATTTCTTTAATTTTGTCAGTGTTTATTTCGGCATATCCGGCACTTTGTTCATGTGTGAGGTTGGGCTTTGGAAGTGACGTAGTGATTACGTACGTGGATGTGGTTCGCCCATCAAACACGTCCACTGATTGTTTAGTTAAAGGTGGTGGGCTGCTGTCTGTAGTCTCCGCACTAAGGCGACTATCTTGACTTCGTAGAAGTGCATTGTCGCGTGGGTGGAAGTTCAGGGCGATTGGATTAAACTACCTACTACTACCCTCCCGCAGGCTCCCCTGTCCATGTCGATGAAAGCTGTGGCCGCCTTCACCCTATTGTCCTCGGTCTGAATACCTTCGATTTTGTCTGACATCCGACACAGGCGCAAAGTTGTCTCCATCTCGGTCCCTAGCGTTATTCCGCTCTGGCGGAGGTCTTCGGCTTGTATCGCGACGATCGTACTCGCGGCATGGACCCTGATCCCCTCAGCCTTGTAACTTAGCCAGGAAATATAGACGTCCTGCGTAGGCTGCAGGTTTCTATAAATTAGACCCTGTTAAACACGCGGCTCAAAATGGCTCGTAAGTGCGGAAGGAAGATCCAAATCAAACATCGGTAGGTTCAGTGTACTTGCCTTATTGGCGTATCTGATATAATGGTCAAGGCACGAATCGCCTGATCCTGGGTCATGTTTTTTCTATTTAGATGGCACTTCGAATGTTAGCCTACCTACTAAGATACCACAGTAATTCGGTGAAAGTCTGTTTGCAGATGGTTCTTTTATTGTTCGGAAAACCAAAGCTAACCTTAGTTCCTGGCGTTCTTTTCAGCGAGAAGTATTGGTAAAGGTCCCGGTCAAAATGAAGGGGTACGTGACTTGTACTGTCCATGAATGTCGGAAGAGTTAGTGCGCTAAGATCGGTGTTATTTCCATACAACCCAGATCCCGCATTTACATTGTTGTTACGTGAATTTACAGATGGGTTAGGTACGTTGATACTGTCACTATAAGTAGACACATTGCAAGCATTCACTCCATTCACACTCTGACCAATTTTATCGGACCCTCCTGTTTCCCCTGTGCTGTCCGTCTGACCTGCAGTAGCCATCCTAGCTACGACAGTCTGTTGAATAGGTGTCATATTGTTGTTTGCTACCTCTGCTGTAATTTTGACTGCCAAACTGCTTATAGCATTATTTATTCTCATGATTTCTGAATGATTGGCATGTTTTACACTTTGAATTTGGCTATCGCAAACCCGAATGTTGGACGTGACTTCACCTGAAATCGAATTTAACGTACAGTCAACATACTCTCGTTTGTGATTTGTTTCCTGCCTCAAATTCGCTACATTTTTCTCAGTTTCTGCTTTATGTTCGCTAGTACTTGCTAACATTGTTTTGGGACTGGTTATTATTTCCTGCCCTTTCTTTCCGAGCTCTTTTCTAGTCTGCACAATATACGGATTCACCCGTTTACTCATTCCCTTACATAAATATTTTACATACTTAGTTAAGTTATCAATATCATGCTCAGTGTCTATCTTCAGTGTGTGTACTGTATCGGAAACACTCTGAATATCATGTTGCAATTTAACATTTAATTCTTCTCTTAGTTTTGTATTAGCCGCATCAAATCTTTCAGCTAAACTGGTGGCAAGTTTGTAATTTTTTTAATGGGCAATTAGGAGTTCTGTCAGTTTGGCTACTTCTGTTTGGAATGCGGCTGTTTGCTTAGTACTTTTGGCCTGAATAGCTGCAATTACAGTGGCGAGCAAATCTTGTAACTCTTATTGGACAACGTTGCATTATTGCTATCATTAACAGCCACTTCAGAATTTTGTACACTGACTACCACTGTAAGATTTGCCCTTGCTGTAATGTTAGCCTCTGACTCCCAAGTATTTATTGTTGTTACTTACTTACTTACTTACTCCATGGTGCAGAGTCCTTCTTGAGAAGCTAACTGGTTTGCAGCTAGTCAAGAAATTCCCCGCATTTCACGGAACCCGAAGGTTTATTACCGCACTCACAAG
>Ga0123352_10014046_pt1 | contig 12737 bp, 5 predicted proteins | sample TergutLab28metaG_FD_89700 | JGI IMG/M metagenome (GOLD analysis project Ga0123352, IMG submission 89700) | Labiotermes labralis P1 segment gut microbial communities from Petit-Saut dam, French Guiana - Lab288 P1 | ecosystem: Host-associated > Arthropoda: Insects > Digestive system > Gut ... | reverse complement strand
TGAAGATGGACGTATTAACGTCTGAAACATGTTGAGCAGTAGATAATAAAGCAAGTGTCATCTAGTTGGTCAACCTTTATTCAAATATCAAGATGATGCACGGTCCAATACGCATAAGATTAAACTATTACTTTGTGAAGAGTGCATCTCACTTGAACTATGTCGCACAGTTTATTTCCTACTTCGCAGAAAATACACACTGTATCAATAATAAAGACGAATTGGCTAATGCCCTTTCGTAGGAAAAAAGCAGCATTTATCGTGGGAATCACACGAAAAAAAATACACTGTGTGGACAACATGCAAAGTACATATTATGGAAAGTGATATATATATATATATATATATATATGTGTGTGTGTGTGTGTGTGTGTGTGTGTGTGTGCCAGCAAGCTTACACAAAACGTGCACCCTCTCCGCCAATAAATTTTGCAGAAAGAGGAACAAACGTTCAAATTGCCAACTGCAGTGTGTACTGCCAATACCAGGGGAGGGGGGATACAAATATTCGGCGATGCGGAACCAAAAATTGTGGGAATACGGAAACAGATCTGCTAGACAAACAGAGGTTCAGTTCGTTACGCACAAACACAAGGATGGAATGTGTACTTAAGTGGTATTTGGATCGTGGTTTTGTTCTTGGCAGGCGGTTTGTACTGCGTGTTGCACTTCAAGGTGCAGTTACTAACAAGGTATGCGTTGTAACGTTCCTACGGGAAACACTAGCCCTATGTCACACAGTCACACCGTCAATAGCAGCGCTGTGACAACCTCAAATCTCGCACTGTGACAAGAATTTTCGATATTCACAGTTACCGTTTCGTAACTGAAGTAGCTCAGTCACTACAGTGACCAGCTACGGGCTAGATGGTCCGGGGTTCGAAACTCTTTAGGAGCTACAGACTTACCCCTATTCCAAAAGCCGCAGCCCTTCTCTGGGTCACACCTAGCTTCATATTCGACGCGAACATAGGTTCTTTCCCAAGGGTAAAGCTGCCGGGTTGTGAAGCTCACTATGCGTATACAGCTAGAGTCAATGTTATGTATAAATGGCTCTATACTAACACTGACCATATACTGTATACCCTCATGAAGCCTACAGGGATAATTTTAAGTTTCTTCAGCCACTCTTTCAATCATTTACACATTCTGTTGACAAGGAAACTATAAACGTAAGCCCTGTATTTGGAGAATGTCGCACGAAATAAATATATTGCTATAAATATTGAGTTACAGCCGAAACGTCGCACGAGCGTGTGATAGAATCTCTGTCAAAATGAAATTACAACTGTTCACCGTCTGTGCCAGTGTTTCATTTCTTTTGCTCCTATTTAAATGACATGTCCAACAGAAGTGAATAACCACACTTTGATCAAACAGGTTAGGTTACAAGCCCAGTCAGGCCTGGGACAATATCAGCTCATAAAAATGACGCCAGTCACATCTTACCTTCAACACAGCAGGAAAAACTAACCCTGCAAACAGCGCCAGACCATAGACGGAGGGAGTTCTCTATAATATTGCTACATAAAAGAAGGTGCATATGAGACACTTCAACAAATGTCTCTATAGTAACACTTCGGTAACAACTGCAAATGCACAATTCCACAATCTATACACTCTTTTTTATTACTTAGCTCCTACATATTTTGGCTCTGTCGTGATCTTCAAAGGGTTTACATCAACGTTTCCTCAAAACGTACCTGGTGTAAGCTCCCTGAAGATGGAGACAATGCCGAAACTTGTAGGAGCTAAGCATTAGAAAAAAATACATAGATTGTTGAATTGTGCATTTGCAGGTGTTACCAAAATTTCGATATATCACAATGCACGGAACAAACGATGCAAGAGTGACTGTCTCTGTTGTTCGGTCAAATTCTTATGTGTACAGAAGTCTGTGTCAATGTCACCACCATTCAGGCCAATATTTCACTCGAATGCCATCAGCCTTGCCGAGTTTTACATAAATATTACATAACGCAAGTTAATGTGATTAGGCAGTCTGATTGACGAAGAGGAAAGCATTTCTTTCAAGCCGTTACTCCGGAACCTGGGCAAAGAGAGAAGATAATGAAAAGAAAAGTTGGGAGAAAAACTGTGAAGAGAAGAAAGGAAAGGATTGCTGGAACAAACAAGAAGCGTAGGCAGTCGAGCTTGAGAACAGGCCGCCCTGCCCCCGATGCTATTGGCAGCGTCTTTGCCTGCATCAACATGTCTGCAGTAAATGAATTCTTAAGCACCCCCCACCCAACAAAAATCTTGTCATACGGATATTTTAACCAAATTAACCCTTATACTGCTAACGCTGAGAATATGGTGAGCTCCTAATATTGCCAGCAGATGGCAGATGGGATTTAATTCGGTCTTTAAATGGTTAAATGAATTTTCTACATTGGAACCTAAAGGGAAGAAAGCAAAACTACGCCAAGGGCTTCCGTCTCTTGCCTCAACATTATGACAACCCTCCCACTAACAACAATGTACACACACAACAAAATTTCAATTATTCTTGATTTCGAATTTTCGCCGTGTTCCGAATGTTGTATTCTTTCTTTTCGATGATTCCCCGGCGTATGAATTTTATGTGCCGACGTTTCGTAACACTCTGTTCCATCTTCATATTTGGTGTAAGCACACACCACCTATGAAGACGGAACTGGCAATGTTTAGAAAGTCAGCACATAAAATTCAGACGCCGGTGAATCACTCAAAAGCGAGAGTACAACATAATATACATTTATCTACAAAAGTTTACCACTCATTACGAAATCACAAATACAATCGGCTATTTTTTACCTGCACAGCACAATTCTCCGAAAAAAGGACATCATGTCGTCAAGGAAGGTTTTTATACTGTTATACTTTTGTAAAGAGAATACCCGTTTTTAATATTATCATACCTATCTGACATTAGTAGGATTTACGTAACTACTAACATGAGGGCAATATGTAATACAAGAATTTCTAGGGACGAGATCTCAATCCAATTGACATTTCAATACGTACACACATCTGTACTCCCACTCGACATCAGGATGGTCGTAATATGGTCAAAATTTGTTGCCATGAAATAATGTGTCGAATGTACACTAACACTTGTACTGTTGTGCTAACAGTGAGAAGTACCAATTATTATGATAATTCAACAAAGAAATTTCGAATGGGCGACGTAAATGGCATGTACAAGAGTGAACAGCAAACAGTTTTATTGGAAAATCTGGAATGAAAAAAAAACAGTTTCAAATAAGCAGATGCAAAAAAAAATTAATATTCAAGTGGGCCTTCAAGAAATGGGGGATGAGGGGGGGGGGTATTTGTGGAGTAGATTCATAAGGCGCAGGACAGTGACAAGTGAGACGGGGTTGTAAGTATGGCAATTAACGTCCCGTTTCCATAAAAGCAGGGAACTCCTCGACGCTGATAAACTGCCGGGTTTACCAGCACTCCGCTCCACGGAGTTAGTTAACACCACACTCCATTTCAGGGCCTTACATTAAGTGCCGTTAATGTAATTTCCACCTCATGACCTTCCAACGACCGTCACGCTGTCACTGGAAACTGTAAGAAATTTGAAATACTCTAGACTGAGCAGCATCCAGTAACACTAGGCTCGTAAATGTCCGGAAAAATGATCCGGAAGTTGCTACAGGGGAAGACACTGGCACACAGACGGTACGGTGACCTCACAGTCTACATTACACTCCTTGATGACCAAAATCCCTTGATCAGTGACTGAGGTCATCTCAGACACAACTGAGCAGACGCAACTGAAGATGACAACGGAACCTGTTTCCGGAATGTTGTATTATTTCTGGAATGACAATCGGCGTACCAAGTCCAAAAATCACGTTACCACCCAGAATTCGACAGCTTCCCCATCTTTTGTTGGGTTCCACAAGGCTTAATTTGCAGTGTCTTTTCCCGGTACTTTTGTGAGGGAATAGGAACGTTCGATTGCAGTTCATGTTCTGGCACCTTCGTGGGCTTACAGGGTATTTACTATTGCAGTGCGTCTTGCAGCCTCGCTGTTGGCGTACAGAAACTTCTCAGTTTCATTGACATAAAATATTTACCGTTCCTCTAATAGGTCGCGAAACTTTGTCGACTTGTGTCATATTGTCTTTGCGCACACAACAAAACGAGAATGTCTAGACAACGTTAATGATAAGTACACGATGGTGCAGTTGGTTGAGGGACTGCGTTACAAGTCTGAAGTTCACGGGTTCGATCCCATATAGTGTCACAGGAATTTCTCATTGAAATAATCCTTGCGGCTGCATTATGCATTTTGGTAAAGCCAGTCTCCAACAGAAATTAATATCAGAATTATTTCCTGGTGGGTAAAAGCGGCCGGTGCGTAGGGCCGACAACCTTACCACCTTCATGTGTCGAATGTCTTTAAATCTGGGATCCTCAAATTCCTGTAACCCTCCGGCACTTTCCAGGCATGTACAGGGATTGTTTAACCTTTTTCGACTATGTATTTTCACCAAAATTATCTGACATAATTTTGGTTACTGTCGGTATAAAAGGATACATTTCGTGGGTTTGTTAAGCTGTTCAAAAAATATCGCTTCAAAAAAGTCATATTTTGTCAATTAAGACTCAGCAGATTTCTTAATAAAAATGAAAGGTATAGGGTCTTCCAAAATGTTCTTTCCAGGACAGAAAACTACGCCGTGTCAGTACTCTGAAGACCACGACACAAATCTCATTTACATCGCTACAATGTTTTACTTTCATGTAAATAAAATTTAGACTAGGGTTTACACAAATTCCGCTACCGGGCTGCCTGGGCTATTAAAGGGAATATCGTGGTGCGTAATACTTGGGTAACCTCAATGTGGAAATTACTTCAGATCATGACCCTGTCGCCTATAGCTTTGCGTGGCTCGTCGATTTTAGACAAATTTCTTTCCCCCGGATTTAGACCTAAAGGGCGCTATACACTCTCAGTTAAACTGAGCGATTTTGCTGTATAACGTCATACTTGACGGAAAAACTGGGTAAACTGAGCAGTTTTGACAGACAATACAGCAGGCCTCAGAACTGTCCTTTCCAGTCGTCTTTCACACAGCGAAATGCCCAGTTCACCCAGGACTAGCAAACAGCAAACGACACACGTGTTGTATCCTTCATAGTCACACGAACAAGAAGACACAGAGAACTGACAAAAAACTGACAAGCCTGATGGGAAACCTGTGCTTTGCCATAGAACATTCAGTTCAGTTTTTCGTGCAGTTTTTTACACGGTTAAACTGCGCAGTTTAACTTAGAGTGTATGGGGCCCTTAAAACAGAAATTCGGATAGCAAAATTAACTTTTATTTCTTAAACATTGACCCACATTTATGCACAAATAGGATTATATTTTTGAATCTGCATATTGAAATGCGTGGTCTTTAATAATAATAATAATAATAATAGCTGTCGGAGAGTTCAGAACTACGCTGAAAGTTAAGTTCCTCTAATTTCTTTACATAACCAATAGCATGTCAGACAAACTACCAGAGCATGACAATTCAGTAACTAACATCACGGTGTCAAAACGGTTTCGGAAATGTTTACACAAGGATCCGTTCGAAGTTTAACAAGTTGTTTGTGAGTTGTAACGCAAATGAGCCACGTTTCGTATTATTGCCACCAGATGGCTTCTGCAAGTGCAGCTGGCGAAAAGTTCACTTCGAGCTGAATATAGGAAGGTGGTTGACACTTCTGGTCATGCAACGAGCATACGAAAAAATGACATTTTTTTCTGCCAAGAAACCTAAATTAAATAGCCTTGTTAAAGAGAACAAAGTGGAGACAGTAGAATAATATTAGAACTGATCTTCAAGTGTTTTTGAAGACCTAAATATCAGAGTCCTCTTCACCAGCTAAAATTCCCTGCAATACGAATCACAACACGTGGACCTGGATAGCTCAGTCAGTATAGCGACTAGCTACGGGTTGGATGGTCTGGGGATCGAATCTCGGAGGGAGGCGAGATTTTCCGCACCGGTCCGGACCGATCCTGGGGCCCACCCAGCCTCCTATACAATGGTTACGTTGTATTTCCGGGGGCTAAAGCGCCCGGGGTGTGGCGTTGACCACCACCATCCAGCGCCGAGGTTAAAGAAAGAGTAGAGCTATACCTCTACTCCCTCTATGGGCCTTCGTAGCCTGTTCTAGGGTGAACTTTACTTTAACTTTATGAACCAGAGGACTGACGCTGTGTTGGAGACGTTGAGGAGAAATCCTCCGCCTCCATCTTCAGGTCCGAAATGAAAAACGAAAATACAGTTAGGCCGCAAGGAAGGTCAGTCTCTCGGACCCACAGAACGGGAATGGACTGCGTCAGATCTGGACCAAACAGTAGCGATAGGCATGAACTGTGACAGATTCAAAACTCTTACTTTCCTTATTCAAAAATCATATCTTCTCGAGAAACTATGTGCTTATGTAAACCAAATTTTGTTCTTTCTATTCAATTCGACCCTGAGGATGGAGACAGCACGTAGCCCCGAAACGTCGAGAATATATACCATTCCCGTAGGGTGTAAAAGCCTCCAAAACACGGTTACATATTACAACAGGAAAATAAAGACTGCATAATTTTAGTGTACCTAATTAATCCTCGCAGATTCGAGTCTTCCTTGAGAAACAAGTACTTGCTCCGTTAGTCAAGAAACTTGCTCATTTAATGGAGCAAGTGTTCGCAAGAACCCACTATGCTGAACTGTCCACATCATCTTTCCTATTCCTTGAAGATTTGTATTATCAAAATTTCACATCTCCTTCTAGGTTTTTCAAGTAGACTCATTCCTTGGGGTATTACCACCAAAACCCCGTGTGTCATACTATTCTTCCCCACACATGCCACACACCCTGAACGTCTTAATATGTAGCGAAAATGTCGAATTTTAAGGCAATTTTCTTCACCTTCCTATTTATTTTCTGCCCACTTTGACCCAAATATTCCCCCTGGCACTCTCGTCTCATTTACCCTTAAACTGCATAAAGTGTAAATGTGCCTCCATCCACGCCATGAAGACATATAAGGGTGTAGAGGTACTGTTCCGCTCATTCTTAACCTTGGGACTAAATGGAAGTAGTTAGACTCACGCCCCAGCCGTTTCACTCTCGAAAAAATTTCCCCATACCCGCTGAATAGGAAGGTTGGTAGGCCTTAGTGCTGGTCTTGACGTTTCGAAAAGGAGAAAAAATCTATCTTTCGTGGCTGGGTTGGAACCACGGACCTTCTAGGCCGTAGGTTAGTCACTGTTACGGCTCCCCATTAACTTATATTCTTCCTTAATATAGGTCACCAAGTTTCACACCCACACAGAACAACGGACAATATGCAGACAAGGTGTAGTGTAGGTGGTTGACACCAACATGTCGCAGGAAAGTCCGCTATTTGTCAAGAGCAAGATTTGAAAATCCACATCATAGACCCCAAAAATGTATACAGGCAGGCAGTACAATCGACACAGCAATAATGCTGGTCTGAGACAAAGCTCATCTTACAGGAGAGCCGTACAAACCACAACAATTATAAAGCCACGCCCCTCACTAATCGCCAGTTCTGCGACCAGGAACGTGGCAACAATTTGCGTTCTGCCTCACCTTCTCTTCCATTGAATTGTGTCAGCGACAACGCAGATCGGTGATCCAGAACTGTGACATGTTCTGTCACCCATATGAAACCTGCCCACTGACTGCTATCATGTGACGTCACTCACGTCTGTAACCCACAATGAGACATAAATTATTACCAATAAATGACTATAGAGAGGACCAGTAGAATGGCCATTGTGATATCACGAGCTTCATAAATGTGACTCCGTTCGTGGGGTTGAGCCAAAGACGAAGTCCGCCGATTTAAATTAATACCAGTTGACGAAAAGCGGACAAAAACGTTTCTCTTGAATTCTTAACGAACAAATCTTCACGTTTGCACCGTGCATCAATGACAAACACTTTATTATCCAACCAATGCACAATATATAATTTGCAGATACAATTAAAATTATAAAATATTTAAAAGTGCTCCAACATATTTCGGATCACAGAGGATCCAACATCAGGGAGACTTGTACAGTGCATATGCTGCCATAGCACCGACCTTGTCCATATCAACGGACACGATAGAACCATTCTTGCAATTTTTAGCCAAGCACTGTACAAGGCTCCCTGATGATGGCCTCTGTGATCCGAAACATGTTACAGCACTTTTAAGTATTTTATAATTTTAATTGTATCTACAAATTATATGTTGTGCATTAGTTGGATAATAAAGTGTTTAATCTTAAAGAAGAAATTTGATTCCTTGTCTTCCACATTGCACAAGAGTGTGCAAATCGCTGAGGCGTATGTTGAAATCTGACACCAAACGCTGTAAGAGTAGTAGCACTCCTCCTTAAAGACACAGTCGTTTCACGAGGTGAACTTACTTTTCAGTGTACTTTCTACCTTCGCTGCGTGTTGACAGTACACGTGGCTTATGTTAGAATGTTCAGATCCTAAGACAACTCTGCCCAAAACGTCACACCGCCTGCATTCACAAATATACCAACGAGTCTAAAATTTAACATCACAATTAAAAACACTTGAAAGTTCTAAATTTATTCGAATACATGTGATAAAGGACAATTCTTGCCACAGAAATAATGCGATTCTATTTAAAAAGCCAATCAGTTGATGCGGTTTAGAGAAATAATGACTATTTATTGTCAGAATTATACACTATGTTGTAATATACAGACTATTTTAGTCTTAAACAAGATGGTACACATAGTTACCAATAAATGTTATAAGGTTAATATGTCATTATAAGATTTAAAATACCGATTCATTTTCCTGTTTCCAGTACACGTTCTGTCCTCTTGGGCCTATTCAGTATTCTATACGATGGGTAATGGAGGCTCTTCCACGGGGCAAAGCGTGAGGATGGTCACTCATCGTCCTAGTGCCAAGGCTAAGAATCAGTGGAGCTTTACTTCCACTCCCCTATAAACCGATATGCTCTCAAAAGAAGTGTATTTTTCCTTTTTCGCCATTTCAGAAGCCCAAGTATCACAAAACTACATACAAAAATTGATGCTGATCTTAATGCAGCAACATAAACAAGAAATTTTTAGACCAATGACCCTAACCGCAGACACACAAGAACAATCTGGAACTATTTGGAATGGAAAAGGGAGCACAGGGAGATTTTTGGGTTGTATTCTTATTTTGGTTCAAGAAAACATCCTTTATGAGAACGTACACAGATAAGGGTCGGGTAAGATTTCTATTGTACAGAGGGGTGCAGCCCACCAAATGGCAGGCAGAGGTGATTTACCCAGTACAACAAAAAACACCCCTTCCTCTCAACCTCCCACAAAATCCATTGTCTACAGACATAGCAGAGCTTCCGCTGTCTGCTTTAAACCCCTCTTCAATCTGGCCTATCCACAGGTAGTTTTGAGTTGGGACAAACAGCACAGCATACACTACTTCCCGTTCAGTATTTGCCTGAAGATAAACCCTTTCAATTGCTATCTCCTGTTAGTTCCTTCTACCAGGAAATAGATTGTATGAAAAATGTATGAGGTGGGAAAGCATAGAACTGCTTGTGACGTACGTATTCGGTTAGCACTCATTTTTCAATTTTTGACAGAGTTGCGCCCTCAAATTTCTGGGATGTCATAAAGGATAATTCGGTACACAGGCATTGACGTTTCGGAGAAAACTGCATTTTCCATTTTCTAGAAAAAATTAAATCCTTTCAAAGACTAATGGGATGTTACAACTTGTCTACTGGCGAACAGTCACTGGCATTTCGAAGGATCACAGTACCTTCATCCTTAGAGTCAGACAGTCCAAACCTTGGTAACTGTTTACCAGTCGACATGGCGTCACATCCCAGAAGACCTGAATCTTCAGCAGCACCGCTCCTTGAACCGTAAATGCCACAAAATTAAAATCGTCATTTTATACAACGGATCATCATATTCTCTTCATCACAGCACCTAACCCTAACCAAGCTAGCACTCCCTCAGCATTCGAAGTAATGTTCCATCTTTTATCGAATCCGAAGCTTCATTGCAGTTCACCCGAAACGTCGGCAACTATCATTCTACGCCGCATAAAATCTCAGAACAGTGCAGATCTCAAGTCACTCAGTAAGTGCTACAGCTGCAACCAACTGGCTCCGTCTTCCAACGCACCAACCAGTCTAAAAGTATCCTGCTGACTCTTTTCTTCCAGATTTTCGATCGTAGCGAAATACCAACACCCTCCGACTTTCACAGTATTTGATCGATTGATTATCATTTTGGTTCGAACCCTTAAGGTACCGATGCACCTAGGCCTTAAAAATGGGTTCTTTGTGCCCATAATCTGATACCAGTTCAGGGGAGCCCTGTTCCTTTACTAAAGTTTCGGAAGGTCCCCAGACTTAAACTCTTAATGTATTCTGGATCCAAGGTAAGGAGCCCAAGATATGTATGTCTGAGTGAACCCAAAGCTACACACTCATAGAGAATGTGGGCCGAGGTTTCATCCTCTGCTCCACACCTCCTACAAAAGGGAATATTGGTTAGCCCCATTAAGCGAAGATAACTTCTCAGGGTATTATGTCCAGTAAGCAGGCCAGTAACAACCCCGGATTGTGTCCTATCAAAGGACAAAAGTCGGGTCTTTGCAGTCGGACTAGGGCCAGAAATTAATTCTCGAGCCTGTCTCTGAATATTGCAAAGACCTCGACACTCTGCCAAATGCTGGTTATCCATCCAGCTTCACAGTAGTTACCTTCCGGAAGATCGGCACAAGTCGGAGTTCAGTATATAACTGTAAGTATACAGAAGGCAAACAGTTAAAATCCAAACTCCATCACACTGGAAACATATCGTCCACAGCAAGACTGCCTCAACGTGTGTTATCGCCCAGAAGTATTCTTCCGCCACCTCAGTTTCCCTTGCGCATTCATTCCCGCAAGGAAAAATTCTGTGCAGTTTCAAAAATGTTATTATTTCGTTTTTACTTTCCTTGTTTAAAATCCCGCAGTCCGAAAATGCGTAAAGCATTTCACATTTGTCTTCACACGCCCTCATTAAATTTTCCTTCCTTGTATCGCTAACACATTTTGTGACATTTATAAATTGCGAAGCTCCTCTTTCACATCCCCTACATATGTGTCGTGAAGCAGTGTTTAATTACGCACGGGGACTTCACTTATGTATGTATGTATGAATGGAGCAACAAGGTGATGCCGTATAAATGTCAATTTGGTAGCTGTTCTGAACCTCGGACGGGGCAGGGCCATGCCGACCGATGTTCTCCGTGGTTTTCGTCAGACTGTCTGAGCAAATACCATGGCGGCACATTAAAATAGGTCATGACCACTTATACCACATATTTTGCAACATAGAACTCACTACTCTCTAAACTGGACCTTATTTAAACTATGTTACTGACAGCATCGTTAAACAAACAACTAAATAAGCATCAAAGACAGAAGATTAGACAATTCCGGAATGTATAGTTTGGTATACATTTATAGGTTTTCGGAGAAACTTGCTGCCTTCGTCTTCATGGTATATTTCTTACCCTGTTACAAAACGCTCCTGCCCCCTCAACACTGTAAGATCTTCAAATTTTGCAGTAATAAGGGTTAAAAGTTGTGTCGGATCGAAACATCTTGATGTTTGCCGGCAAATACATGACAACAAACTTTTCACTGTTAATCTCGGATAAGGTCTGTTCGGTTTCAATCTCAGGCTCAGCGCCACGACCGGCTGACATTGTGAAGGGCATGCAGTAGTTGTCACCCGGTCATGTGGCTATACCGCTATGCAGGCGGCCATGTTGATGACGTAGTGCGGCACGTAGGTAGGTGTTAGCACACGGCTCTTTTACTTATGCAAATACACAACAGAGACGTGTAAGAAGTGTAATGGGTGAGTAAACAAGAGAAGGTTCGTCTGATGCAATCGCCCAGATCCTCAGTGGACTAAACGACATGACAGGAAACAGTGTACATTACATGTAAAGGTAAAGTTCACCCTAGAACAGGCCACGAAGGCCCAGAGGGGGAGTAGAGGTATAGCTCTACTCTTTCTTTAACCTCCGCGCTAGATGGGGTGTGTGGTCAACGCCACGCCCTGGCCTCTTTACCCCTGGGAAAGACCCGGTACCCATTGTGTAGGAGGCTGGGTGGGAGCCGGAGTCGTTCTGGACAGGTGCGGAAAATCTCGCCCCTACCGGGATTCGATCCCCGGACCGCCCAGCCCGTAAGGAGTCGCTATACTGACCGAGCTAAACCAGTCCATAGACATTACATGTACCGGATCTATACCGTGCCACATGCTTCCACCGAAATATGTAACAACCATAATAAATAAACTAATGTACTATTGCTGTGTTGACGGCAAATATTAATAATTGGTTACCTTGTAAATTTACACATCAACGGGATGTTCTTTATACAAATAGTCTGAATCCCGCTGGCTGAGGAAAGAATAACGAGGCACATTCATTTTGTCTTGTGATGTGTAATTTTATCGGGCCCTAAGGATGACAATTCGGGTTTCTGGGGTGTGATGCCGTGAGGTTTGGTCGATGGGTACAAATATTTAAAAAAAATGCATAGTTTGGAATAGAAGAGCTCTGTACCCATGTGTTTTTTTTTGGGGGGGGGGGGGACGCGGCCAGAGAAAACACGCCTCAAAAAATAAAAACACCCAACAACCAAAAAAAAAAAACCTTGCAATC
>Ga0123352_10014043_pt1 | contig 12738 bp, 7 predicted proteins | sample TergutLab28metaG_FD_89700 | JGI IMG/M metagenome (GOLD analysis project Ga0123352, IMG submission 89700) | Labiotermes labralis P1 segment gut microbial communities from Petit-Saut dam, French Guiana - Lab288 P1 | ecosystem: Host-associated > Arthropoda: Insects > Digestive system > Gut ... | reverse complement strand
CTGGGGAGACCTAGGCGTAGATGGGTGGATAATATTAGGATGGATCTCCAGGAGGTGGGATGTGGGTATGTGGACTGGATTGGGTTGACCCAGGATAGGGACAGGTGGCGGACGCTTGTGAGTACGTTAATGAACCTTCGGTTTCCATAAAATGCGGGGAATTTCTTGACTAGCTGCAAACCAGTTAGCTTCTCAAGAAGGACTCTGCACCATGGAGTAAGTAAGTAAGTAAGTAAGTAAGCCTGGCTTGTTTATAAATTTGTGCAAAATAATGCGTGAGGGTGTTTTATTGCTTGTGTATGCAATTCAATCACAGAGGACGCAGGAACAGTCTGACAGACAGCGTTAATATTCAAATGTCTTCACGTACATACTTTCTTCTGAAAAATATGAACTGTTGAATTTTCAATGGGCCTTTTCCAACTGCTTTTGAAATATATTCATAATAAATTATATTCTTATTTTGCATTTGTTGTGAGATTTTGCATTAACCATTTAAGGAGTAATTTTGATATGCATTATCTTAAAATACTCATTTCTTACCTCGCAGTAAACACTCTCCGTCTCGGTTATAAAAACCAGTCAGTTAATGCTACATAGGGAAATAATCGCTGTTTGTTTTCAGATCCATACAAAACACATAAATACACTGTGTGGACAGAACGTAGAAGTTTTGTATGTTAAACCGCGTGGTACATATAAAGTAAAGTGCACACTTATACAGGCACTGAGGCTCTGTACAGGCCGTACGGCCCGTAGGGGAAGTATAGATATAACTGTACTTTTTTATCACGGCACTAGAAGGGGGTGAGGTGTCAGCGTCACGCTCCGGCCGCTCTTTACCCCCGGGAAAGACCCGGTACCCATTGTACAGGAGGCTGGTTGTGGCCCCAGGGCCGGTCTGGACAGGTGCGGAAAATCTCGCCCCCACTGGGATTCGATCCCCAGACCGTCCAGCCCGTAGCCAGTCTTTATACCGACTACGCTAGCGTGGTACATATAGTGACCACTAAAATTTAAATGCTTGAATTTTGCAATAGTACACACAAACAGAGCGTCGCCTAAAATTTGTGGATCCTTAGTGTGAAACCTGCCTTATGTCGTCTTTATCGTGACTAGAATTTTAAGTTGGTTACTAGACGACTGGAAAATGTATGCATCCACCCTTATCCAGTCCTTGAAGACACATTTCCATTTTATTTTTTTCTCATCAATTCTTACGTCTCCAAAATATCTTCTTTCCTACGGGGGTTCTGCTGGAAATTTGTAAGCTAATATAGTTTCCATTCCTGCTACACATTGTGCCCATCTCTTTTTCCTTTGTTTCATCGTCCTTTTAATATCTAGAGGAGAACACAAAGTTCCTCTTTATGTAATTTTTACTGTCCTTTTCCATTTCTTTCCTCTTCTCAGATACCAACTGTAGTCTTCTCTAAAGGGCACTTACTGCTTTCAAACTCGTGCAAAACAATAAAAGATATCATAATTTTTCGTAGCAGTCCGTAGCATATTGGACTGTAAAATGAAAGTAGAGTATTCTCAACAGAGTTTTAGCGATACTAACGCGAAATTTACTCTGCTTTAATTTCGTCAATGTGGACCGGGATAGCTCAGTCGGCATAGCGACTCGCTACAGGTTGGACGGTCCGGGGATCGAATCCCGGTGGGGCGAGATTTTCTGCACCAGTCCAGAGAGGCTCTGGGGCCCACCCAGCCTCCTGTAAAATGGGTACCGAGTCTTTCGCGGGGGTAAAGTACGGCCGGGGCGTGGCCTTCACCACCCACTTCCATCTAGCGCTGCAGTTAAGGAAAGAGTAGAGCTATACCTCTACTCACCTCTGCGCCTTAGTGGCCTGTTCGAGGGTGAACTTTAACTTTACTTTTAATTTCGTCAATATGTGAGTGTGTCCTGTTTTTGTCGTCTCCGACAGACCTGCTTCTGTCGCTCGAGAAAAGCCCTCGAGGTCTGTACGTTGTGTGAACAAGGATTGTGCCGAATGGCGAGGAAATAAACCTGAATGCCTGAACTGACGACAGTTAATATGTTTATGACTCGTACCAGACTTGTCAGCTAAGGTCGCTGGCCATCTGTGTCCTTGTTATAAACCGAGCCTCTGGTTTCAGTGACCAGTAAGCAGGCAGCTGCTGTAAATGACACCTGCGACATTTGAAATGGAGGCAACAGGTGTGTCCATTTGTTGCTAGGACGAGTGACACTGCGTAGCTGACGGTGGTACAGCGACACAACCTTCAATGTTGCGCCATGTATGGAACAAGTTAGTGCATGGGAATATCTGGTTGGGAGTGTGGTGTTGCTTTGCTATATGGGCTAATTTGTATTAATCTACCGGTTAATCAGTATTAGCGTAAGGGTTTAATTGGCTTATTATGGCGTGAAGTTTTGTTAATGCATGCATTAAATTGAGCGTGTTGTAACGAGTTAATTAAAAGTATTGTAAAGTGTATTTGTTTTAAAATATGGCTTTAATTGAGATTAGTTTAATCAGTCAGTTAGGGCCATTTTTTTGGCTCATGTGCACTAATGTGTGAACTGAACTGCGATTCGTATAAGAGTTAATTAACATAAAATTGAAATCTATTTGTATTAATATAAGGAGTTAATTGAAATTAATATATAAGAGATTAACTGGTGTTAGGGGATTAACTTGTGCTAATATATAGAATTAATTTTGGGCCGGGTAGCTCAGACGGTTTAGCGAGTGACTATGGGCTGGACGGTCCGGGATCGAATCCCGGTGAGGACGAGATTTTCCGCCCGCACAGACCGGCCGTGGTGCCCATCCAGCCTCCTGTAAAATGGGTACCGGTTCTTTCCTGGGGTAAAGTGCAGCCGGGGCGTGCTGCTGACCACTCACTCCCTTCTAGTGCTGCGGTCATGGAACAGTAGAGCTATACCTCTACCCACCCTCTGGGTCACACCGGGCCTGTAACGGGATCACTTTACCTTTTATATAGAGTTAATTAAAATTAGTGTAAGTCGTTAATAAAAATATTATTGGCTTAAATATTCATTAATAGTCATCTTTAGCTGAGAATATTTCAAGTATTTAATTAAGGTTATAGGAGGGTTTATCTGTGTTAATACATGGCGTTAATTGAGATTAGTTAAAGTTATTGTGTGGTTAATTTAGATTGTTTAATAGGTTGAATTCGGATTATTAATCAGATAACTTTGCTGTTACCCTTTGGGTTACGATGGAATTACTTTATTGTGTTACCTCACTTTGTGGTGCACATATTTGTGTTCATGTCTGGACTTAAGAGGGGTTAAGTGTGATTGGTTAATTATGGTTCCTGTATGAAGTTAATTAGGGTTACTTAATAGGGGTTAAATATGCGTTACTGTATGGCGGATCATTGGGATTAATAATTGCGTTACAGGGAGGCAAGTTGAACTTAGTCGCGCTTAGTATTCATTACGCAAAGTTCAGAATCAAGTATACATGACTGTTACTAAGAAATCATACATAGCTACCGCACTTCACACGACAGGCGCGCCCACCCCTAGGTAACTGTGAACGTAATCGTGCGTGAAGCGATCAGTTTGGGGCACATAATCCATTCTTGACCACAGCGATAAACAGTATAAACAGGTTTGGCGTTGTGTTCTTTAATGTTTATAACCCGAAATTTATGATCAATAATAAAATATATCCACTCTGTATTATTCTATGTAATGACACAGGACATTCTGTTGTGTTACCAAAATATCGGAAATTACTGGCACCTTCATCTTGAAAGTAGATAAATTTAGTGACTTCTCTGAAGATGGATGCAATATAGGCCTATTTCTGTTACACTGTAGTAACCACCAGCAGGGGTATACAAGTGTCGTAAACTTAAAAACCACAGTCTTCAGAAAGAGATCTGTAAGTTAGCACACAACAATGAATGTAACGCTGCAAAGAGCGGTCTAAATTAGCTGGAAGTGAAGAGCGACAGCTGTAATTCGTGTCCTTCGTCGCAAGAGAAAGGGCAGGCTTGTTTATGGAAGTGTACAGCCGTATTAGAGAAGGTTATATCGCAAATTCGCTGGCTCTTCGCAACGCAGAAGTTAACCTGACGATGACAGCTTCAAATTTGATTTTTTTTTCTCATTATCCACTGTAAATGTAAAGCGTTCGCCATTTTCTCACAGTGCTGCGATTTAAACACAATCTACCTAATTCGCTACTCATGAAAAGTTCATGTCTGCCTATTGCAGTGCAAGTCAAATTATAATTCTTTTTGTTTTATTACTTAATACGCTATTGTTTGCAGTATGGAATTATTCCAGTTACAGAATTTCCTCGGAGACCGTACATTACAGAATACTCTCCCATCCACGCATTCAAATGACTATATAAAGTTTAAAAATATCCATATATATATATATATTATTTTCGATGCTCTGTTTTCGGCTCTAACGAAATGCAAAACTTTGTAAGTTTGAAGCCTCAGTCACTTATAGTATCTGATGTATGATTGTCTGTGCATCGTGTATAAGCGTATAAAGAAGACCAGCTAGACGCTACTGAGTGGTTTATTGCACTTATAATCTGCTCAACATGTTTCGGGCACGTATATGCCCATCATCAGGAGCTCGAGACTATACTTGTGTTATTACCGCGTATGGTGTGTAATGCCTTGGTTGCCGGTGGTAGACGGTCAGGTGCAGAGCAGCAGACTATCAGCCTGCTGCTCTGCACCTGAGAGCAGATTATAAGTGCAATAAACCATTCACTAGCATCTAGTTGGTTTTCTTCTCTACACTTTTAGTATTGTCTTGCTGAATGCAAGTGATCTTTACATAAGCATTTTTCTAACTCCTGCTGATGGCTTTTGCTCAAAGTGACAAGATGTTGCATAATGTGTATTAAATAGCCGCATAATATATCCGTGACTGACCGCCCCCCCCCCTCCCCACCACATTCCTGTTTTGGTCTGTATGTCACTGTGTGACGTCACGCAAAATTGTATAAAATCTAATTAGCCTCTGAAAATAAAACTGTAAATCAAGGGCAATTAATAACTCCATAAAGTAGAGCCCTTATTGACAAGCTGATATTTGCTCAGCCCATCAACACGTCCGCCTCCCACACTAAGAAGTTTCATTACCGTATCCACAACAGCCTTCCATTTATGCTTGTCACGTGACACGAAACCAACTCGAACATTCAAACTGTATTTCTTTAAATGCACTTTAATACACTTCTTCCATTTACACCGAGGTACTTCAAGTGGTATCTTCCAGATATGCATCTAAAATGCTTTATTCTATTCTCATTTTTTACAGCGTGCTGTATATTTTCGCCCATCTCAGTCTCCTTGAGATGAACTTCATAATGCAGCTCAATACAGAGCACATTTATGAACACTCTATTATAAATCCGCCCTTCAATAGTTGGTAAGACTGTATAAAATTCTGCGACGTACCTTGTTGGAAAAGAAAGATGCAAGTATAATTTTTTGCGCGGATAATTTTAGAGCATATTCACTCCATTTTTACTAAAAAAAAAAGGAATAAGATTTATCCTGTGCTTAGCTATGCTCCTCAACCTGAAGCCCTGTGAGTGAAGGGAGGTGTAGCACTATGCAGTCTTAAAGTAAGCACTAGATAGATATGAGTAGTTAGGTTCATACCCTGCGCACATCTATTTAGTCTCCTTCCCCGCCGGTGCCCTTTGGATAGGAGGCTTGGCGGGCCCCAGATCCGGTCTGGAGGCTTTGAAGCAAATTCTTCTCTCTGTCAGGAGTCTAAACCTTAGGATGTGTCGCTCGTATGCAATAAATTATATAAGAACAGGCTGCAGGAAAGAGAAAACTTTGAAGATCTAGGCATAGATAAGAATACTAAAATTGTGTACATTTTTGGGGGGGAAGACACAAAATGTACTTGGACATATGAATTTAATTTTATTGCATAGCAATCACCGACATGTTTCTGCCATTCTTGTGGCCTTTTTCATGGTGCTGAGAACAAGAATGCAAGTACACCCGGTGGATGGCCACATGAGTAGCCGAAACATGTCAGTTATTGCCATATAATAAAATTACGTTCACAAATCCACGTGCATTGGTTGGTCTTTATAAATATTATATACCCGATTAATACAAGGAAAATGGAAAATTTAAACTGATTAATATAATTGTTAAATACACTGGATAAAAGAGTTTATACTGGACAGTTAGTCAATTAAGCAGGTCTCAGATTTGTAAAGATTTTTTTCTTTTAGAATCACTGCCACTGAGCGTAAGAGAACTGGGTGATATTTTGTTATGTTTTATTCTGTGGGTCAGGAGAGCGTCTTCTTTTAATGTCCACGAAAAATATGAAGTTTCCCACTTGCTTCACCGGATGCAATACTTAAGTTTTCGTGCTGTTTAGACACGTTAAACTTGGGAGTGTGATTTAACGAGACATCGTTAGCGGGCTCTAATTAACTGCTCAAGAGACGTGGTGGTGATTGTAATGATTATGATGATGATGATGCTCAATACACATGAATGCCGCTGCTGCAGGGGTGTCCACAATTATTGATCACCTTGCCTGCAGTGCTGAAGGAAACTGTCTGTATTTGCAGGATTGTAATCTAAGACTGCCTGTTACCATTCCATTTTGCTATCCAAAAATATAAAGATTAAGATACACGGAACTACAATTTTCCCTATTTTTTGTATGGGTGTAAAACTTGGTGCCTCACGTTGAGGGAGGAACGCAGGCTGAGGGTGTTTGAGAATATGGTGTTGAAGAGAAAATTTGGGCCTATGAGGTAGGAGGGAACAGGGGAGTGGAGAAAACTACATAATGAGGAGCTTAATAATCTGTACTCCTCACCCAATATTTTTCGGGTGATCAAATCGAGAAGAATGAGATGAGGGGACATGTAGCGCGTATGGGAGAGAAGTAATATGTATACAGATGTGTGGTGAGGAAACTCGAAGGCAGGAAACCACTTGGAAGACCCAGGTGTAGATAGGATAATATTAAAATAAATCTTTAAGAAATAGGCTGGGGGGCGTGGATTTGATTGATCTGGTTCAGAACAGGCACAAGTGGCAGGCTGTTGTTAAGGCGGTGATGAACTTGCAGGTTTCATAAAATGAGGGGAATTTTTTGGCTACTTGGGGGAATTTAGCTTCTCAAGGAGGACACCATTGGAATTTGTTTAGTTAGTTAGCTAGCTAGCTAGTTATTTAGTTAGATAGTTCGTTAGTTAGTTAGTTGATTGGTTAGTTGGTTGGTTGGTTGGTTGGTTGGTTAGTGTTTGCAACGGTATGTTAAGGGATGTGTGCCTATTCGATTCATGTCCATTTGCGCACTTTAAAGCACATATGAAATTCGAAAACTTGAAGTATGTTTTATGGATTCCGATTTCGTAGAAATTTACCAAATTTCAAAAGTCAAAATGTTTAAGCTTAATCCGGCGAGAACCAAATTCAAAGTGCAGTTCTGCAGTTACACGCACACACACACACACACACACACACACATATATATATATATATATATATATATATATATATCACACCACCACATTAACTCTCAGTACAAAGTTACATTCATATTGAAATTCCTTCACAGCGGCAACAAAACCCAGCCAGCAACACGGCCCGCTAAATTCATAGATCCATTTACGCACATCCCGGTCTGGAAACCGCAGTACGTACAGCCTTACACCAGCGAGCCGGGCAATGTTACAATAGTTAGACTCTCGCCTCGCAAGTTAATGGTCTGTGACCCGTTCGCCATTCCTCTAACGAATGTTCATTATAATCATTTCACTTCATTCGATAATGCAGACCAAAAACGTCCTTCTGCATTTGACTGAATAAACACTGCGTGTATCTGACGTGTTATATTTGTCACTGCCAATTGCTGGATACACTTAAAAAATTTTAGTGCTGGTATGAAGATCTTAGCTTCTTACCGAGATTGTTTTGTGGAATGTAACACCGTGCTTTGGGGTGTATATACACATGTAGGAGTAACTTGCTACAGGTATATATATACATAGATCATGCATGCACAAAATGCGTACCTACTACATACATAACGCGTAAACCCACACATACATACATACATATATACATACGTACATGAAGGTAATGCAATCCCTTTACAGGTCTGGACAGGCCCTGAGTGCTCCAGGAAGGTGAGGCTCCCAAATTTCAAGACAGTGGGCACATGAAGGTGGTAAGGTTGTCAGCCCTACGCACCGGCCGCCTTTACCCTCCAGAAAATATTCCTGGTACTCATTTCTGTTCGAGGTTGAGACGACCCCACGGCCATATTGCTGCCGGAAGGATTACGACAGTGGAAATTTCCAATTACATCATCAGGAATCGAACCCACGACCTTCCGGCTTGTAGCGCAGTGCCTCAACCAACTGCGCCACCGGGTGCCCCGCATAAATACATACACACATATACGTACGTACTTACATACATACATACATACTCGTACATACACACACACACACACACTCACACATTCTCTGGATACACATGTTTGCGAAAATTACAACAGTCAGAAACATAAAAATTATAGTAAATATGCAAGCTGTACTGAATTATTAAAATTCCAGAACCGTAAATTTGCATATACACATCTATTAACCATGCTTAAACATAAATAGTTTTTCAGCAATAAACGCAGTGTGCATTTAGGTATCTGCCTGATCTTACATTATACTGTGCCTGCTTCTGCAGGTTAGAAGACTAAAACAGCGATCGCCCCCCCCCCAAAAAAAACTTTCTCACCTGTCAGCCGCCTCGCAGAACATAATTGTTGATAACTGATCATGATCCTTTCAACTAAGTGTGGACTTACGCTGATGAAACTCAACAGAAAGTTTGACACCCCTGAAATCCACCCCATTTTCAACATGTATGCATAAAACCAAGTCGCTGTCTGCTAAAAGCCCTGTAACAAACTTGCACCCTTCCTGTCCCCTGCACATCACCGCAGTAAGTTACGTATTGCTAATTAATCTGATACTGCACCCAATCCGCACATATTTGATTGTCCCAGTGGTGTCAGTCTCGTCTCAAAACTAACTTTATTACAGTCTCGAATTTATACGCAAGCACGCGCGCACACACACACACACACACACACACACATACAAATTACCAGTCACCCTTAAAAATGTTCAAAAGTAACAAAGACCCTGAAGGTCAAGCAGTAAACTTTCGACCTCTTCCTTTTAACAATCATCCAAACTACTCCGTCTCTCTATATATATCACCAGTTTACAGTTTACGTTGTCAACTGAGAAAACATTTTTGGGATTTTGTTTCTATGTGTTTACAGCTATTCCATCCCTGTCTTTTGGCATGATTTTTAAAATATATTTTACTACTAAAAATCATAAAAATTTAACAGAATTGTATCTAGATATCCAGTCCCTAACTCGCAGAAAATATTCCATATCTATTTAAAAAACCAGCCTGCAATATAAACTTTCTGTTGTTGCGGTCTCACAAGACCTCTAAATACACATTGTGGACAAAATTCAAAGTTGTTAATGTAACTGCGGCTGGTTTATATAATGGAAATTGCGCCTGAGAGGGTTAATACCTGTTAATACCTGTTAATACCTGTTAATACCTGTTAATACCTGTTATCTCCAGTTCTTGTCCTAATGTCATCACGTCTGTCGTCAGTCATTACGTATTCCATGCTCGTTCAGAGGTAGCGCTTTTCTGCTATCTGCAGACTTCTCATTTGTTATTTTGTTAACGTCCAGTCATTCGGATCCGTATGAAAGCATAGGTGTGACTGTTGTTGTGCAGAATTTTGTTAAGTTTCGCTCGTGCTGCCTCGCTGCTACTGGATTGTGACAGGCAGCAGGTGGGAACACACCGCTGTAACTGGCCTCAGACTGGGCGAGCTTCGGAACCATTCGGCAAATACAAATGCAAACAAATTGACTTTCCACCCTGTTTGTCTTGCATTTCCGATCGATGTCTATACGAGGGCTGTCTGCCATTGTGAATATCTCGAGAACCGTTCCCATGACCTTGTTGTAACTTGGCAGCCAGTCAGAGGAGACCTTACTGTGCATCCGTGAACAGTCACTCTCCCGTGGGGCTAGTTAGTCGGCAGTGAGATGCCGTTGACTGAGCTTGTGTACTGTGAGACCGTCGCATTCATAATGACCGAACGAGCGGATCAGCTTCATCACAACAATGCGCCTGCCCATTCTACAGCTCTTGTGCAGGCTTTTTTGGCAAAGCATCACATCACCCTGGTCTGTCAGCATCCCTACAGCCCAGATTTGCCTCCCTGCGACTTCTGGCTTTCCCCAAAACTAAAATCGCTGTTGAAAGTGAGGAGATTTGTGAATACGATGGTCACACTCTACACAAGCTCAGTCAACGGCGTCTCACTGCCGACTGACTAGCCCCACGGGAGAGTGACTGTTCACAGTAGCACAGTAAGGTCTCCTCTGACTGGCTGCCAAGTTACATCAAGGCCACGCGACCGGTTCTCGAGATATTTAAAATGGCTGAATACTTTCCTGACAAGCCTCGAATGTAACCAATCAGAGGAAGAGTTGGTCTATAACAAGCCAGAAATCACCTGCGGACACTTGCACTTCCGTTGCGTTTGTTTTTTATTCTCCCTGAACTTTGAAAAACACATTTTTCTTTATCCGTGTGTTAGCGATAATTTACTGTCGCTCGTCATCGATAAATCGTAGCGGTGAGAAAAACAATCAGCACTTCCTAAAATCGATACTCGAAGTTTTACAAATGATTGTGCTTAATTCTTCATAGTAAGCTTTTTCTTCAGCCTGAATTTACACGTTACAAAATCTCGTTGTGTCTCAAAAACAGAAGCTTCTTTTTCTACCTCCTCCCGTCCCTGATAGAAAAGGCATTGTTTATCAACCACGAACAACAACCCTATCGATTGTTCCTAAGCGTCGTCATACAAAATACTTATTATTTTTTCCGACTTTAAACAAAACAGAAGGGACGGAATAGCTCAGTCGTTGTAGCGACTCGCTAAGGGCTGGACGGTCCGGAGATAGAATCCTGGTGGGAGCGAGATTTTCCACAACAGTCCCAGAACACCCCTGGGACCCACCCCACTCCATGTAGAATGGGTACCGGGTCTCATCCCCAGAATGAAGCCGTCGGGGCCTGTTAAACACCCACCCCTTCTAGCGACAAGACTAGAGAAAGAATAAAGCTATACGTTTCTCCCACCCGCTCTGGGTCTTCATGGCATGTTCTAGGGTGAGCTTTACCTTTACCTTTAGCAAAAATCTGCACATCTTGACAAATGTTAGTAAAACTCTCGAACAGAAAGTTCCAAAAACCTCTCTCAGGAAAGAACTGCTCTGTTCCAAGCAGAAGGAAAGATATGAGAAAGTTAATTTCGCTTTTGCAACGGTATTGCGAAATGCGCTTGCAAATCACATCTCAGAAGTTCTGTCTTATCTGTCGCAGATTTCACTAGCCCAAACGGCAAGTCTGTCATACAACATCCAGTGCATGAATGCCGGAACGAAGTGCAATGTAATGTGACTCTCACCCCTTTTTTTATTGAAAGTCTGTGAAAGTTTGAAGCCTTGCCGAGTTTGAAAATGTCTGTAGTTCGGATACTCTGACAGCTAAGTTGTGGGAAGGTACCATGTGGCTGCATCTGTCAGTTAGACAGTAATGCACATTTTACAATCTCACAGAAACCTTAAGCGTGTCTTTATGGTTTTACATTAACATCCTCTTGTCTTTCACAGACCGTACTGCAACCTACACAGTTAAAGTTGTACTGAAGAGTTAATTTAATACAAAACACATCAGCTTTCCTTTACCAAGAGCTGCCACTTCCAAAATGGCCGACTGAACAGTAACACATTAATCTCGAACCCAAACAGCGTATAAAAATATCGGATTCCTAAATTATATGAGAGGTCATACATATAAGGTACGGGCTGTGAAAGGTTTAGCGTAACTGAGTTTGCTTCCTATGGCAGGTATGGATTTTTTTTTTGCCTCTACGCCCGGACCGCGGCAGGAGGGCACCCAACTTCCTACACCGTGGTTGCTGGAGGGTGTTATCCGACGAACAAAAGAGCTGATGCGTTAAGATGTCTCTTTAACTTCCTCTAAAGCAGATTTTATGAATCCTTGGAGGCTTAAATCCACTTCTTACCACGTTTTGTGGCGTGGTCCTTCACGCTGGCAGAGTCCTACCTCCTTTCCTCAGTCGCTGCAAATTACAGCTATTTGTGCGTACAAAAGAGGACTGAATTTACCTCCGCCTTCATATGGAAACATATTATGCAAAATGTGTGCAGAAAAAGCACAGTTTTGAATTGAAAGTAATTTTGAATGGGGCGTTCTTAACGTAACTGAGGTATTGTTCTAGTGTCTTTGTGGGGGGGACTGGAGAAGACCACGAGAAACCTTATTCAAGTTAGCCTGTGTATCGGCCAGGTTTTGAAGAAAGTAGTTTTGAAATATAAGTCAGAAGTTTCGCCCTCTGATAGCACTTGTTCCTTTCTGGTTGTAAACGAAGAATTTCGACGAAATTTGATGCTTTGACGCCTTGCACATAGATATTTGATGACGATTTAATCTTACTTTAGATCCGTACGGCGACCGCCTCTGTGGTCTAGTGGTCGGAGTTTCTGGCTACAGATACAGAGGTCCCGGGTTCGATCCCCGGCGCTACCAGATTTTCTGAGTAGTAGTGGGTCTGGAACGGGGTCCACTCAGCCT
>Ga0123352_10014042_pt1 | contig 12739 bp, 2 predicted proteins | sample TergutLab28metaG_FD_89700 | JGI IMG/M metagenome (GOLD analysis project Ga0123352, IMG submission 89700) | Labiotermes labralis P1 segment gut microbial communities from Petit-Saut dam, French Guiana - Lab288 P1 | ecosystem: Host-associated > Arthropoda: Insects > Digestive system > Gut ... | reverse complement strand
TGAACACACAACACTGAAGCACAATACAATGTCAATTCACAGAGTGTCATAATGCTCACTGAATGCAACAGTCGCACAATTAAAGAACTGTGTGTTTGGGAAATGAATAAAAGAAAATGTACTCGTAAATATGTCTTGATCGTAATATTTTGTAAATACTTAGAGTATTGAATTTAATTCTATTTTGTTGTTCGTTGCCTATATTTGATATTTGTGTGCTTGCTTGGGTTTAGCAACCACCTGCTAAGATTTTAGTCAGATTTACCCGCCCTGTTTTGAGTTGTGCCACTGTTGTTCAAACAGATACTCATAAGTTTAAATTCTCACTTGTGACTTAAACTTGAATCTGCAAAATAAAACCCATTTTGTAAGAAAAACGTTATTAAAAATCAATTTGACTTTGTACTGTCAAACAAACAAACTCTTGTTAAGAATGTAACTAAACTGAGGTCACTGACTTGAAATATTTCTTGTTCAAATTTGAGGACTTTGTAAAAAACTTGAATAGCAGTGTGACAGAATTATATTATATATTAGTGACTGCAGATCATCATACATTCTATTGGTAATAGGAAGAGAATCAAAATAAACTTTTTTCTGTATCACAATCTGAAGCAGCTTCAAAGAGTTTCTCTTCTTCCTTGATGTGGAATTACCACAAACTCAGAATTTTTTTGGACACTGATATCTCCCAGAGACCAATAACTTTTGAAAAAATCAAGTCTTTTCCGCTCGGAAAACTCATAAAACATTTCAGCCCATCAGTAGTCCCTAAAGTGGGAGGTATATTCCAAGCAAATATTTCAGTGCCTCTTTTAAAGTTTTGTACCCGTTCAATTCTCAAGTCGGGAGTATGAGCTCCACTCAGGGAATATTTCGTGTGGTGGTCACAAGGATTTTTGTTTACCAACTAGATAATAGCAAGGATATTTGTATATTAAGATCATTGGTTTATTACGCGGTCACTTAATCATTCCACCTTTACACTATCACTCCACTCGTGCACGGCACTGTTATTACTTTGTACCAATTACCACTCGCGCCTCCGGTTCCTTCCTCCTCTTATGAGCGACCGCCAAGCAACCTCTCCACTCACCAAGTCTCCCTACTCTCTACTTCCCAGCTTGCTGATTGTCTATCTCCAACAAAAGAAAGGGTATGGACTGTCCCGTTCCCAAGGCCAACGTAGCGGTATCGCAAAACCCTGGCAGACATGCCACTTATTTTCACGTTACAATACATCAATAAACTTAATGCCCTTTAAGTCTGCACCTGCGACGTACTACAGTCTGACAAACAACATCTTCTGTAGCCCCACTATTCCTTTCTCTGACACGTACTTGCCGGCTAGTGATCCTCGATTGGCTCCGACCCAGGACTAACGGTTACAGTTTCAGTTTGCATGTAATCCATTTCATAGCAATTTGGTTTTATTACTTTTCCATTTTGATGGCATGGCTCTTTTCATTTTCTACTCCACTTATTCCTGTTTTTTTCCTGTTGTGGAATCTACATTTTGTGGTTCATTCAATGTACAAACGTTAATCTCATCAAATGAAGAAATCTTGTTTTTAATCAAATAAAGAACTCTTGTTATCAGAAGTGTCTCAGTAAGAACCATCACTTAATGAATAATTCTGATCAGCGTCAGAGACACGAGTTTCAGATGGTGATTCATTGTTTGGTTAAGCAGTAGCATCACATTGCTATGTCTGTTCATCCTCAGCAGAAGCAAGCACAAATGAAGCAACTGAAACAATACATTAAATTATTTACATACTGCCATCAGGTTGCTATAAGTTACGTTTTCATAATCAGCTTAAGAGGGCTTTCAGTTGGTGTCTCAATTCGCAGAGAAATATGAAGGAAGATAACAGAAATTTCTGTGGTTGGAAGGACTTCAAATTGAAGTGGGATTATTAAATTGGACACAAACAAAATACCGTGTAGACAGTAATAGCCGACATTAAGAATAGTTCTCTGTACCTTGATCTAATATTCTTCTCGACGTTAGGTGTTCAGCGTGAGAATTTCGTTATTAACATCTTTGGTGAAGTTCATATTGGAATCTGAAGCATCACAAACTGTACAATGTTCAGGATTGATTTTGTTGTAGCCCCAAAAGAAATGAAATTTCAACAATTCTATAAAATGTAACTGTGACAAAAGAGAAACTTTAGTTCCCAATGTTAGTCCCTAATTATCGGAATTACCAAAAATTATCCACACATAGCGTTTGTGTTTGTGAAGTTTTAAAATGCACGAGATAAGCGGTTATATATTTTCCATCTAAATGTAATGACTGAAGTTGAGATTGTCGAACGTTCTGTTGTTTTATGAGACACTAATGGTAAATATTTTACCTAAAAACTGACAATACATGCATGCTTGTGAGGGAGAAATTTGTAAACAGCAGCAAATCAAGCAGTCAGCATTCGCATAATTTAATCGCAATATGTAAATAGTAATATGAAGGCAACAATTTTAAAACACCCGGCAGTCATTTCCAGCATTCCAGTCAGTGCAGGGAACATGTTAAAAGTACCAATAGACAAATGAAGACCAATAACCACATCAGCTGACCGTATTGCAATGTGCAGCAGCATTTCTTCTGCTCCACTGGCTTTCCTCATTGTCCTGTCGATAATGAAAGTCAACCGATTGTTACAGAATGACCATGCAGCTTGAATCGTGTAATGAACCAATGCTAATGGCATATCGCGGAATGTTATACTTACTCCATGCAGCAGAGTCCTTCTTGAGAATCTAACGTGTTCTCAGCTAATCAAAAAATTCCCCACATTTTACGGAACCCGATGGTTCGTTACAGCATTACCAGGTGCCTGCCACCTGTTCCTAACCTAAGCCAATTCGATTCAGTTCATGCCCCCCAATCCCACGTTGTCAAGATCCATTATAATATTATTATCCCTTCTATGCCTGAGTCTCCAAATGGTGCTTTTCCCTCAAATTTTCCAACAAAAAGCCTATATACGCCTCACCACTCACCATACGCGCTACATGCCCTGCCTATCTCATAATTCTCGGAATGTTAAAGAAGTAATAATTCAACACTGTTCCCATATCATAAGGTGCCATTATTACTGCACACAGCACATCTCTTCACTGTCACAGTTGGAGGCACACTCCATACATGCCACTGTTGATGTACAAACCAACAGCCAATCTCAAAGTACAATAACTGCATTATCGTTGCTTAGTGGTTATGTTTCAACTATCAAGAGTGCCAGTAATGTCCGATGTAGTTGTCACATTTTTTAGCTCAAATGTGTTAATTACAAAAGGGCACATTTTGAGTTGTGCCACTGTTGCAATCAGTGAGCGATATAATTTCACAATGTGTTGCAGTCCGTCTTGCGACTACAGCGCCTTTTACTTTCCTATCCCTTCACACACGTTTCCATTAATGCCATAGTGGATGTATTTCTTGAAGTCTTCTGTGATTTAACCCACAAACCAGTGACAGACATTCCGATATGCGGCCTGTGCTGCAGGTACATGGCTAGAAAGCAAAATCTCATCTCTAAATACACGTTCCTTGCTTCACAATAAACTTTCCAAAACAAACATGTTTTGATCTCGTGTTTAACAGGGTGCCCAGTTCAGAAGAGGAATGGTCCGAGCACTTCGAGAAGGACAAGAGGGCCGCACGGATACATGTTCAAAATTTTGAGTATAAGTTCTGTGCCCTGGTATTCTTGCGGGCCACAAACAAAGGGCAGAAGTTTAAACTTGTTTCTAACGTCAAAGGGCTTGGAGATTTTGATGATGTTGTAGTAGAATATCTTGATGACAGCTCCAGAAAAAAACACATCTTCCTGCAACTAAAGAGCAAAGTAAAGCAACACATTACAATGCAACTACTGCTGGGGGAAAAAGGAGACTTCAGTTTACGTAAATATTACGATTTATACATACAGATCGAAGAGAAGTTCAACTGCAGAGAAGAAGAGGTCAAAGTTGATGGGAGAACTGATGAAAGCCAATTCATTATATACACAAATGCTGATGTAGGAGAAGAGCTGAAGTCTAACAAAGACATAGAGGGTGGTGAAGAAGAATTCCTAATGACCGGTGGCTCTGTGCTGCAGTTTAACAAAGAGGAACACAAACCTATATACGAGCACCTGCAGGAACTGCCCAAACACCGAGAGTTCTTGAGTCGAATAAGGATCTTTTACAATCAGGCTGACGAGAAAGAGATGGACTGCCACATTAAACCTGAACTACAGCAAAGCATGAAGTTACCTGAAAGCGAACTGGATTTAACCTACATGTGTTTCATTGATTTTGTGAAGGACTGGTGGCCGAATTTTCATTACTTCCTGGAGGATACCAACAGCAAAGAGAATGACCCTTTGAGGAAGACTAAAGAGAAAGTAAGAACCACTTTAGTAGCAAAGGCACTGGATCAGAGGAAATTTGAACTTGACGATCTCAGTATCACATACAAAGATTCGGCAATAACAGACATGGAGCAGATGATAGGACGCCACAAGGCCTTACTGATATTCACCCCCGGACGATCAACCACCCTCACCACTGTCAAGATTCACCAGATGCTCAGCGCAACAAAACACATCATACTGAATTTACAACAGCTGATTTGCTATAAGACTGAAGTTATGTTGGCTTGGAAAAGTATGTTTGATGTACTGGTGCTGGAAAGTGACAGTTCTGCTGAAGTTTCTGTAGATTCTTTTATTGAATTAAATGGTTTTCTAAATAACAGTGTTGCTGAAAAGAAGTTCATCTTCATATCAAACAATGTGGATAACATACAGCAAATAAATGAACTTCATCGTACATTCAACACAAATCTCACACAAATGTACGACGTCTGTAAATTCACGGATATAATCCCAGAGTCTCAGAAGTTCTTTCTGGACAAAATAGTTTACTTCCAAGGTGTCGAAGTAAAACTGAGCACTATAATAAAGAACGATGATGTTGGTGTGCTTAATACATTAGATTGTGATTCAATATCATTCCTGTTGGAGAATGAAAAACCTTTGATAGGCATTCGCAGTGAGGACAGAGTAGAGTATTACATTGACAGAACACTTCAGCGCAACAGGCATGCCGAAGCTCATTTTCCAGCACAAGGCGAAATTCGACATGCATTAGGGGGGGGTATTTTGCAGGAAATGCGAGATAGCAGTCCACATTTGGACGAAAACTTGGAAAGGGAAACAGATACAGTTTGGAAACCCAGCACATTGATCGACGGTGAGGGTCAGATCATTTTCATCAAAGATGAACCAGGAATGGGAAAATCGACCTTTTTGACTCACCTTGCAACAGAAACGCTAGAACGTCACCCTGACCTGTGGATAGTAAGGGTCAATATCAACAAATACACAAGGATATTGCACGAGTTGAAAACAAATGGTTGTGATCAAAAAGGCATCATTAAACTTTTAACCAAAGCCGCACAAATAAAGGAAAGTGATGATGTATTGCTGCAGGGACTGCTGTTTAATTACACTTACAATTCAACAGGGAATATGGCAGTGCTGATTGATGGAGTGGACGAAGTGAGTCCGCATTACACTGAAGAAGTTATTCAAGTTCTGAAAATTCTGTCCAAAACAAAGATAAAAAGAATTTGGGTAACTTCTCGAAATTCAGTGAGGGATCAGCTAGAGACAGAATTTCAATGTCAGTCATATTCATTGGTGCCTTTCAGTGAGGAAGATCAGAAATGTTTCCTAGTGAAGTTTTGGAAAGAGACATGTCCGCAGATAGAGGATGATTATTTAGACAATTTAGCAAACCAAGTTGTTAAACTTTCAACTGAACACCTCACTGTACAAGCCAAACAATTCGTGGGAATTCCTCTGCAGAGTTGGTTACTAGCAGAGATGTTTGAAGGAAGTCTAAAGCAGTGTACTACAGCAGGAACGGTTGAGTTACCTGAACATATAAATGTTGTCATGCTGTATGATTTCTACGTCGAAAAGAAATGTGATATTTATTTATCTGAGAAAAAAAAATCTGATCAAACAAACGCGAATGCGCTAACTGATGACAATACGCTATACAAAACTTTCATATATAATCATATGGCTGCTGCATTGGTGGCAATCTTGTCCACATACCAACTCAAGAAACTTGCTGATAAGACAATAGCGGAAAGAGTACGCATATTTCTACAAAAAATTACTGAAGGAATAGAGAAAACAGGTATTATAATTGATGACATCGAAGGAAGACCAATCTTTCAACACCACACTTTAGCCGAATACTTTGTCACTAGGTGGTTATGCGATAACTTTCAGAATGGTCAGACATTCATGAGGGATCACTTATTTGAATCAGGGTTTGGTGTGGTCAGGAGTATGGTGGACAGGATATTGGCTGATAAATGTCCATTACACGAGGCAGTGCTGAACTCAAATACTCCACATGCTGAAAATCTGTTGAAAACGAATGGATCCATCAACCAGAAAGACCGTGGCAGAAGAACCCCGCTACATGTAGCAGTCAGCTGCAGGAGCCCAGAACTCATCAGGCTATTTCTAGAACACGGAGCAGATGTAAGTTGTGTAGACACTTTCTTGGGTTTATCCCCTGTAGAGTATGCTGTTAGAATGAACGACTGGGAAGTGCTGAGTTTGATGATGGAGAAAAGGCCTGAAATCAGGGAACAAGTTCTCAATGAGAACAATAAATCTTGTATGGACCCAAATGTATCTGCTCTTCGTGCTGCAGCTAAGTATGGCCACAATGATCTTTTGAGGTGCCTGATAGGTAGGGGAAATTGTGTGAATATGCTACTTCCAGGTGACAGTGGCACCTTACTTCAAGAGGCGGCTCGAGGGAACCACATTCACGCAGTAAGGACACTTGTCGATCTTGGAGCTAATTGTGATATTCAGGATGCAAATGGGAAAACAGCATTACATGTGTCGGCAGAGATGGGAAGTCTTGAGGTAGCAAAATTCCTTGTTGTACATCAGGAAATACCCTCTGGGGAAGATGAAATGAAAGATATTCTGACAACCGACATACCAATTATGCAATTAAAACGACTGAACGTCCACGACAAAGATGGTAACACACCACTTCATCTTGCTGCAGCAGCAGGAAACACCAACACCGTGCATTTCTTGTTAAGTGCTGGCAGTGATTTGGAAAGCTGCAATACACATGGAGAATATCCACTTACACTGGCTGCTCGATACGGTAGGAATGACACTGTGAGTTTATTGCTGCAAAGTTGCTCTGCTGTGGAATGTGAAGAAATAATGACTAGCGCACTGACAGCAGCCATTGTGGCTGGACAAGTGGACACGACGGCACTCTTACTGGGGTCAGGAGCTGTGGTCAGCGGAGGAGAGAATGAGAAGCCTATACACGTTGCATCGCGAATGGGTCACAAGGAAATTGTCACCCTGCTGCTGCATTATGGTGCCAGTTTAACATCTCTTACACAGAGTGGAAACACAGCCTTGCACTTGGCGAGTGAAGAAGGGCACCTGAGTTTGGTGATGTACTTAGTCGAGTTACAGAGAGATGGACTGTATAGTCTAAATTATGAAAATGAAACACCATTGCACTTGGCCACTGAAAATAGAAGGGATCAATTGGTAACATATTTTGCCGAAAATGGCTGCAACATTAACGCCGCATCTGCTGGTGGTTACACGTGTCTTCATGTTGCCTGTGAAAATGGACATTACACAACAGTGGAATGCTTACTGAAACATGGAGCAGAAGTAAATGCAATGAACTCTGCTGACCAAACGCCACTCCACATAGCTGCGTGCCAGGGACAAACAAAAATCGTAGAACTGCTCTTTCTACACAATGCCAACTTCTCACTGCAAGATGAAGACGGCATTACGGCACTTCTGGCAGCGTCCATGAATGGGCACCAGGACACTGTGTTCTTCATTGTGCAGCAAGGTGGCAATATAGAGGACACTGATGGAAAGGGAAACACCATCGCACACTTTGCTGTAGAGAATGATAATCTTGAAATGTTAAAATTTCTTTCAAAACAGGGCGCAAACTTAGAAATAAAGAATTCTGACGGAGACACACCATTACTCAAAGCTGTGCGTGAAGGGAGGAACCGGATGGTAAAATACCTAGTAGCAAAACAATCTGACATTAACTCAAAACGTAATGATGGAATGAGACCTCTAGATGTTGCTATTCTAAAATGCAACTTGGAAATAACTCACCTCCTGCTGAAGAAAAATGCACGTTCAGGAATATCGGGCATGCACATGGTAGCAGCCGCAAGATTGGGATTTCTGGATACTTTGCAGCGTTTTGTGGATATGGGAGATGACATTAACGTGAAGGCTGACAACGGGGAAAGTCCGTTGCATTCGGCGTGTAAATCTGGACAAGTAGCCACTGTTCAGTACCTGTGTGAGCATGGCGCTATACTGGACTTGCAGGATAACAACAGCAATACTGCGCTACTCTTGGCCGTTAGTAAAGGCCATCTTGATGTTACTAGAGTCCTGGTGGAGAAAGGTGCAAACCTGTGTGCTGCTGATGCATCAGGCTCAACAGCGCTTCATATAGCAGCGAAAGGTGGACATCTGAACATTGTTCAATATCTGGCAGACAGTTTCTCACCAATTGATATACGGAACGCTAATAACGAAACAGCACTTCTAGTGGCAGCGGCTGAGGGACATGAGAAAATTGTGAGAGTTTTGATAGAACAGGGAGCGGGAATTGGAGTGAGGGACATAGAGGGGAAAACAGCCCTCGACACAGCTACTGAAAAAGGTTATTTTCTAATTATTCAGCTGCTAAAAGATCGAGCAGAAGGAAGGAAGATAGTCTGTTCCGATTCTCACACTGCCCCACAGACAGACTTAATATGTGATAATTTTCAGCACTTACAGAAAGCAGTGAATACCAAAGTGTCAATGGACAGAGTAATTCAGAAAAATGAAGCTGACACAGCACAGATGATCAAAACTAGAGAACCGTCTCTGGAGATATCGAATAATCGGTGTGCCCTACACACTGCGGCTGAAAATGGAAACTGTGAACAGGTGGAACGACTTGTGGAAGCTGGGGCAGCTCTTGACTACGGTGACACCTTTGGACGCACTGCACTGTGGTGTGCTGCTTCGAGAGGTCACAAGTACATTACCCGACTTCTACTAGCAAACGGCAGTTGTACAAATATAGCAGATTGTGAAGGGATGACGCCTATAGAAATTGCCGCAAGAGAGGGCCAGTGGGATGTAGTCGATGAGTTTCTGGAGTACGACCCAATAATAAGACATGAAGGTATAGAATACCTGACAAGTCAGTTGTATGAAGCATCAGAATCTGGAGAGCAGGACGTTGTGGATACAATATTAAAATGTGGCATTAGCGTAAACACAACCAACCAGTATGGCCACACACCACTGCATGTAGCTGCAATGTCCGGACAAACAGAAATAACTCGAATACTGTTAAGGAGCGGTGCTAATGCAAATATAGCAAATAATGGTGGTAAGGTACCATTGATAGTAGCTGCTGAAAATGGACATGTTGAGGTTATTAGAAATTTACTGAGTGATGAAATTTATGTGGATGGTTATGAAACTTTTTCTTCTGCAGCTTTAAGCGAACAAGAAGTTATCCGAGAGGTATCGAAAGATGGTGCTAGTGTGGTTACACACAATGAAAATGGTTTAAAATCACTTGGAACAGCATCTTTAAAAGAAGAGGATCAGTTTGTGCCAAGAAGCCTGAATTATGGTGGAAATGTGGATATTACAGATGAAGATGGTTCAACACCTCTCTATGTAGCAGCTTTAAATGGCCACATACAAGCTGTCCGAGAGTTGTTGAAACATGGTGCTAAATTGGAATGTGCAAATAAAAATGGCTGGACACCTTTCAATGCAGCAATTTCAAAAGGCCACTTGGATGTTGTGCGAGAGCTGTTTAAACATGGCGCTAAAGTGGAAAGTGAGGATAAAGATGGCCGAACTCCTCTATATGGAGCAGCTTTAAATGGCCATGTGGAAGTTATCCAAGAGCTCTTAAAACATGGTGCAAATGTGGATAGGGCAGATAAAGATGGTCAAACTCCTCTCTGCAGCGCAGTTTTAAACGGTAATGTGAAAGTTGTCCAAGAGCTGTTAAAACATGGCTCTAAAGTGGAAATTGCAAAGAATGATGGTCAAACTCCTCTCTACATTGCAGCTTCAAATGGTGACGTGGAAGTTGTCCAAGAGCTGTTTAAACATGACGCTGAAGTGGAAAGTGTGGATAAAGATGGCCGAAGTCCTCTATACACAGCAGCTTTAAACGGCCATGTGGAAGTTGTCCGAGAGCTGTTAAAACATGGTGCAAATGTGGAAAGGGCAGATAAAGATGGTCAAACTCCTCTCTGCAGCGCAGTTTTAAACGGCCACGTGAAAGTTGTCCGAGAGCTGTTTAAACATGGCGCTAAAGTGGGAAGTGCAGATAACGATGGTCGAACTCCTCTCTACAACGCAGCTTTAAACGGCCACTTGGAAGTTGTTCATGAGCTGTTAAAACATGGCGCACAAGTTCAAAGTGCAGAAAAAGATGGTCAAACTCCTCTCTACAGTGCAGCTTTAAACGGCCACGTGGAAGTTTTCCGAGAGCTGTTAAAGCATGGCGCTAAAGTGGAAAGTGCAGATAAAGATGGTCGAACTCCTCTACATGGAGCAGCTTTAAACGGCCATGCGGAAGTTGTCCGAGAGCTGTTAAACTATGGCGCTAAAGTGGGAATTGCAGATAAAGATGGCCGAACTCCTCTCTACAGCGCAGCTTCAAATGGCCATGTGGAAGTTGTCAGAGAGCTGCTAAAGTGCGGCGCTAAACTGGAAAGTGCAGATAAAGATGGTCGAACTCCTCTCTACACCGGAGCTTTAAACGGCAAAGTAAAAGTTGTCCAAGAGCTGTTAAAATATGGCGCTAAAGTGGAAAGTGCAGATAAAGATGGTCAAACTCCTCTCTACAGTGCAGCTTCAAACGGCAACATGGAAGTTGTCAGAGAGCTGTTACAATATCATGCAAAAATCGAAAGTGCAGACAAAGATGGTCGAACACCTCTCTACAGCGCAGCTTTAAATGGCAATGTGGAAGTTCTCCAAGAACTGTTAGAACATGGTGCTATGTTGGTAAGTGCAGATAGAGATGGTCGAACTCCTCTCTGCAGTGCAGCTTTAAACGGCCACGTGGAAGTTGTCCGAGAGCTGTTAAAACATGGCGCTAAATTGGAAAGTGCAGATAAAGATGGTCGAACTCCTCTCTACAGTGCAGCTTTAAAAGGCCACTTGGAAGTTGTCCAAGAGCTGTTAAAACATGGCGCTAAAGTGGAAAGTGCAAATAATTATGGCTGGACAACTCTCTACAGCGCAGTTTTAAAAGGCCACTTAAAAGTTGTCCAAGAACTGTTAAAACATGGTGCACAAGTGGAAAGTGCAGATAAATATGGCTGGACACCTCTCAATGCATCAGCTTCAAACGGCCACTTGGAATTTGTTCGAGAACTGTTAAAACATGGCGCTAAATTGGAAAGTGCAGATAAGGAAGGTCGAACTCCTCTCTACAGCGCAGCTTTCAACGGTCACGTGGAAGTTGTCCGAGAGCTGTTAAAACATGGCGCTAAAGTGGACATTGCAAAGAATGATGGTCGAACTCCTCTCTACAGCGCAGCTTTAAACGGCGACGTGGAAGTTGTCCGAGAGCTGTTAAAACATGGTGCACAAGTGGAAAGTGCAGATAAAGATGGTCGAACTCCTCTCTACAGTGCAGCTATAAACGGCCACATGGAAGTTGTCAGAGAGCTGTTAAAACATGGCGCTAATGTGGAAAGTGTAGATAATGATGGTCGAACTCCTCTCTACAGCACAGCTTTAAATGGCCACGTGGAAGTTGTCCAAGAGCTGTTAAAATACGGCACTAAGGAAAGTGCAAAAGAATAATTTTTGAACTCGTCTCTACAAGCAGCTATAAACGGCTACATGGAAGTTTTCTGAGAGCTGCTGCGACATGGCGCTAATGTTGATAGTGAAAGAAAAGAAAAGAAAGAAACATGAAGGTTTTCCAAGAGTTGAAGAAACATGTCTCTAGTGTCTACTGCAGAAAATAATGTTTTGACACCTCTCAAAGCAGCGTCACTTAATGGCCACGCTGAATTATTTTGATTGTCGCTGAACCATGGCGTCTGTGTCGATAGCACAGATAACGATGGTCAGAGAACTCTGAGATAAGCAGCTTGTAATGTCCACCTGGAAGAGCCCCGAAAGTTGCTGGGTAATGGCAGTATTGTGCATATTGCAAGGAAATGTGACTTGACATCACTACTGGCAGCAGCTGATAGTGGCCTTGTGGAAGTTTTCCATGAATTCCTGAAACACCGCACTTGTGTGGCTATTGCAATTAAAAAATGTTCAAAACTTTCAAAAGCTCCAGCTGCAAAAGCCATGTAGCTGTTGTGCGTGAGTTGCTGAAAACTGGGGCTTGTGTGAAAATTTCAAAGAAACATGGGTGAGCGCCTATCATAATAGCAGCCGAGAACGAGCATAAGGAGGTACTGCGTCTGTTGCTGAATAATGTCGCCTAATAAGGCGATTAGACATCACTGACAATTCCAGTTTTGTCCATGTAATTATGTCCAAAAGGCAAATGAATTTTACCTCTAACGTGAACGTTCAGGACAAGTAGGTCACAGGAATGGTTTAGAACAAACAGATGGGTTTCAATTGTTTGT
>Ga0123352_10014038_pt1 | contig 12739 bp, 8 predicted proteins | sample TergutLab28metaG_FD_89700 | JGI IMG/M metagenome (GOLD analysis project Ga0123352, IMG submission 89700) | Labiotermes labralis P1 segment gut microbial communities from Petit-Saut dam, French Guiana - Lab288 P1 | ecosystem: Host-associated > Arthropoda: Insects > Digestive system > Gut ... | reverse complement strand
TCTTTTTGTGGAAGCGGGGGGTTATTATGGGTGTAACAACAGGGCCCGCCCCCCCCCCCCCCCCCAGGACACAAACCCCCCCCCCCCCCCCCCCCCCCCCCCCAAGATCCATCTCATTATTATCCTGCCATCTATGCCTGGGCCTTCCAAGTGGTCTGTTTTCCCACCAAAACCCTTCATGCACTGCTCCCCCATACATGCTACATGCCCAGCCCACCTCATTCTTCTCTATTTGATACCCAGATATTTGATGAATACAGATCATTAAACTCCTCATTATATAGTTGTCCCCACTTCCCTGTTATCTCATCCCTCTCAGGCCCAAATATTCTCCTCAGCACCCTCAACCTATGTTCCTCCCTCAACATGAGTGACCAAGTTTCACACCCATACAAAACAACAGACAAAATTATAGTTCGGTATACCTAAATCTTTATATTTTTGGATAGTAAACTGGAAGGCAATTCTGTACCAAATGATAGCAAGTATTCCCCAACTTCAGTCTGCTCTTAATTTCTTCCTGAATAGCATTTTGATGTGTTAGGGTTGTTCCAAATATTTGAACTGTTCCACCCTTTCAGAGGAACTATTATCAGTCTTTATATTGTGACTTGGCCCTGCATTCTGATCTCTAGATGTGACCATGTACTTAGTTATATCATCATTTCCAGTCCAGTCTCCTTACCAGCAACTACTAAAGCATCTGTGTTATTCTTTATAGTATGTACACTTCTGCCCAATATATTAACATCATCAGCATAAACTAGAAGCTGATGTGTACAATTTAATTTCAAGCCATCTTGGTTTACCTGAACCCTCCTAATGGCATTCTCTAGAGCAAAGTTGACAAGCAATAGTGATAAAGAATATCCTTGTTCCAAACTATTCTGAATAGGAAACATGTCAGATGTTTGCCTACCCAGACTCAGCTACAGGTTTCATTGAGACATTTTTATTAGCCACACCAGTTTCATGGTGTACCAAAGTCAATCAGAATATTTTACAAGACCTCCCTTGTAAATGAGTCATAGGCTTTCTTGAAGTTTATAAATAGCTGATGCATGCTTCATTGTATTCCCATTTTTTCACAAGTATTTGACGAACAGACAATATGTGATCTGTAGTTGACCTGTTGCGTCGAAATCCACACTGATGACCCCCAATAATTTCCTCTGCATATGGTGTTAACCTTGAGAGCAGGATGTTGGATAAAATTTTGTTATGTACTCGACAAAAATGATACGCCTCTATAATTACTACAATCTCTTTTATCACAAGGACTATAAATTATGATATTGCTGCCACAAAAGCAAGAGTCTATTCTGGATGCTGAATAGTGATAGTGCTAGTTCAGAATGCGTTTTAGAAAATAAATACATTCTTCTGTTTCTTCATAAAATGTGACAGTGAAACTATTTACTAGCTGGCAAGCACCAGTAACAGCATTACAGATCCACTTATACAGGCATACTGTATTGCAATGAAATAGGTATTTTCCACTTCAGATTCAAGACAAACTTTCGTCCATGAGAGCCTGGTAAGCTCTGTGATAATAACATGACCAATTTGCAAGTCTGCAACTGCTGAGTGCAAGGAGCAGGAACCATACTTAGCTGATGGTTTCTTTCTAACATGGAAAATGGCAATGACAAAAATAAGAATGCAAGTGAACGAAACTGCTGTTGAAGACTTCTCCTAAACTCAGTAGACATCAGCTTAAATGGTAAGGTAATCAATAAGCAAAATGCAATTTGTGATGAACCAGTTATGCCACAATATTTTGCCACCCTGCTACTGGTTTCCAGTGCCACCAAACCAGGCCTATAAACCAAACTCCTAATCTCACCAATCTGTAAGCCATAAACAATGTTTTCCCACCTGTGGACAGTATACTGTTGCCTGTACAAAGCTTAATTTTTTAGTTGTCTGCAGATTAATCAGCAGTATGTACATATTCTGCCAGTGGTGAAATGGCTTTTTACCACCGTTACTACTATATTTTAGCAAAGAATATTATGTACTTAATATTCTTCCTGCTTTCCCTCTGGCAGGTGTGAAAGTTTTGATCAGATGAAAAATGGCATCTGTAAATGCAATGAAAACCAGCTGATCTACGTTTTAAATTGCGAAACATGGAGAAATATAGTCACTGCAACCACCAATATGCCCCTCTACAACATACATTGAAGATTTTCTGTATCTTATACACTCAAATTTATTTGCAGACTTCGTGATTACAATATATACTAATTCTGTATAACACTGTTTTGATAATCCTTTCAAATTTTAAACACATTCTACATTTGTCCTAAACATGTTGTAAGTTTTGATGCTTGGATACCTATTGGGATTAATGACTATTACAATTTTATGCCCAATCCATTGCCAACAGGTATTACAATGGCAGATACATATTTAAAATCATTAGGTTGTATACTGTTCTCACAAACTTTGTTAATGTAATTCCTTTTTACATAAATTTCCCATTACATTGGTAACAGTGCTGTACAAATATTTGCTTTTCCTGTAACACATTCTGTGGCATTAAATTTATCTGTATGTCACCACTTCTTAAAACTGAAGTCGATTCTATGACCAATATCAAGCCAAACTTTCACTGTTTGGTGTTACTGTAATAAACTATCATGAAATTCAATTGTTTCATTATAAACTCCATCTACATTATATGTACAAAAATATAATACTGGTGAAAGACCAATGTAAATGGGTTACAACTTTCATTACACATGTAGGCGCAGCAAAGTCTGGGTTAGGGTGGAGTTATGAAAAGACTGTCACGGTTGAGTTTTGCCACGTTATGGTTAATACAACACACACTGACATGGTACATAAAAAAGTTATACTAAATAATTTTCCACAAATGCCATGATGAACCAAAAGCCATGCTGATAAACGCTTTACAAATTTCATAAAGCAATCAAATCACACACTACACACAGAACGTTTACAGCAGAGTGCAGCTGCTCTTCTCTCGAAATGGATTCGCCTTCTGTGAACTGAAGCCAACCAAGAGACAATCCTCTTGTTCGTGCTCATTTATATATTTCATTATATCTAGCACTGCCTGAGACACACTAATACGTTTAATAGCAGCTTCTCTCCTCAGCTGCTCGGTAACTTGCCGCTGTTGCTGCAAGTTGGAAATCATCATGTCCATAACAGCAGTATCTGACAGGCCTATTGTAAGGGCGTGGTTATAAAGCGTTACGACACAATACCAGGCCGTAACAGAGGCCACTTGCTACTTCTGCAGATGCTTTACAAAGCACTGATACAGGAGCAAGAATCTGGTTCACTAGATACTCAAAATAAATTCACTTGGCAAGAAATTCCCACAGTACTCCTCGCTACTCCCAACTAATAACCGAATTCAGCTAAATCGGCAAATATGGCCTCCCGTTTCGCAGTTCCGTTTGTGCCCCGATCATCATTGATTACACTAGATCACAGATGAGGGGAGTCTGTTTGAAGACGGTACTAGATGGCACCAAATGTCGTAGGTTACTAAAATAACACACATTGTCACAATGAAAAATAAAATTGATGCTTTAATTCTTAACGAAGTGCAATAACCTGTGAAATATGCGAAAACGAGGGATTCTTTAATTCTGAACGAAGTACCGATGGCAAGCGTATCAGTAGTGTATCTGAAAAAAATTCCGTGATCCAGAGATGTACATATACATTGTATCGTATCGTGTAATTCAGGATTCTGTTACGAAGAATTATCGCTGGTAGCTGAGCTGTGGCTGGTAGTGTGGTCCCACTCACAGATTATCTATTATAGGCACAGCTTGTCGGAAGTTTGTGGTGGAGCTCAACTTGCGTACAATTTTGTGCCCAAACTTGAGGAAGTTGGTTTTAACTTTAAAAGAATACTGAATTAAAGTAATCTTTACTGCAAACATGGCGTTACATGTGCCAAAGGCTCCAGGTGTGTCGCAGATGTTAAAAGAAGGCGCAAGGGTAAGTTCTAGCAAGTTCACTCTGCCCACATGCTTTTTCTTATTATGGTAGTGTTAGGACGATGACTGGGACTATTCTTTTCCTATATAATATTTCATTTAGCACCCGATGTAAAATAAAATAAGCATTGTTTTGTCTTAAAGTGTCACTTGCATTCATTTCGTTACGATAGCAGTTGACAGCAAGGTTAGCAGGCATGTTTGCAGATAGATTGTGTGGGAAAGTAGTTCCGAAGATTACTGTGTGCCGGGATTTGACGCCATGTAGTCTGGTGAATTTTTAGCGAAGTTTCAAAAAGTCTGCTGCCTTCTCGTGAAGGAAGAATCTTAGCCTGAAGCATACAGACATATCAACTAAGTGACATAGCGTCATATCCCAGGAGCAAATAATGTTCTTGTGATTGCCGTGAAAACCGCAAAAATGCAAAGATAAAAATGATATCCTCATGCACGCTATAATGGCATGCGGGGGGGGGGGGGGGAGGGTATTGCTCCCCTCGTTCTTAACCTCAGCACTAGATGGAGGTGATTGGTCAGCCGCACACCCTGGCCGCTTTAGCTCCGGGGATGCGGTCCCTGTACCTGTTGGAAAGGGGGCTGAGTGGTCGCGAAAACTTCACATTTTGAAAGTAATGTTGTTATAAGACATCCTTAGTGTGAACTTCATATTCTCTTTCTCATATGACATCAGGAGGCATAATTTTAGTAATATGTAAATTGGTGCTATATAACATGTGTATCCTTTTGAGATCACAGACCACACTGAAAAATAATGAATATCATTGAGTGTCAGTTTGGGGTTTTGGCTCTCAGTGGTTTAATTTACAGTTTCATATATAATTAAGTTAACTGTAGGAAGTGAATGTCTAAAGTGGCAAAAGTCATAATTTTGTTAAAGATTTACAGAACCTTGGTCCTTTGGACATCTGAAAAGCCTAACCTTATACAAGAAATGTAAGTGATTGTACTTCAGACACCTTAGATCCTGTAGAACTCATTATATAAGAAAGTTTTACAGTGGTCACCAGTTAATGGTGACAGGCAGTTTCAGACAGGACTTTAAGGCCTGTCTGAAACTGCTTGCCTTTCATCTGGTCACAGATGTCCACTTTGATGGCTGAGAATGCAACTTCTAATTCACTGTGCTGTTTTTGTCGTTGAATATGCTCCTGAGTTCTTATTTGGAATGTTCACAAATATAGGTACTTCAAGGCAATTATGTGATCAGATCATAATGTTTACAAGTGGGGGAAATTGTTTTGAGGGAGATAGGGTTTTTAAAATTCAAGAAATGTGTTTATAATTTGTTACCTAACTTGCCACTGGTTTGTAAATCTGTGATCATTGGATTCTCGTGGGTGCTGCCACAATATCCACATGAAGGAAATCCAAGTATGTGTATAGTATCAGCTGTTATACCTCTGACCAGTAGAGCATATGCTAATAATGTGTTTAATTCTGAAAAGCTGCTAAAACTGTGTGCATTTAAATGAGCTTGGAATTGGTTAAAATGTACAGTTTATTGTAGCTTCATTCATTATATTTCTTTTTTTATTGTCTTGAACAAAGAGATTATGGATGTGTGGTGCAGTGTTGAAGTAGTTCTATGTCTTCAGGAATGAATGGTATAAGTTTGTTGTTACTTTCCCTGCAGTAGCCAGAGCTTTAGCTGTTGTGGTTCCTTGTAGCTTATTCAAGTTTACATTGAACATCTCGATGGTTGTCATGATTTCTTCACACAGTTCTACAGCTGAACAGTATGGGTTGAAAAATTGTTTGATCTGTTGTTGCCAGATCTGTTTTGGTTACCAAAAGAAAGTGTACCAGTATTTTCTGGTGCTTTGCTTTTCTGCTTGCTTGAGATTGGTGTGCAAAGTCCGTGCTGGCCTTTTGCCATAATGCTGCTCCTCAACACCTGCTGGCCAGTATAAGATAATTGAATGAAGTATTAATCGAAAACTGAGATGAATGTTGTGACCTGTTGGCCTTGTTGGTCTAAACTTTGTATGTGGTTTGCCAGTTCCTCTAACATAAATTACTGAGTGAGAATGCCAGAACTCCCAGCAGCCAACTAATAAATGTCAGTTGGTCTCTACTCAAAATTTTCCATTCATTACAGTTTGATAATATTTTTTTTATCCTTGATGAACAATGCTGGTGGTTCTCCTGTCATACTGAAGTTGTAATCCACATTCTTGATCAGATTTTTTAAGAAAACTGGCATGGGTTCATAGACCAAACAGATGACTTTGTATGCGTCAGGTTTCTCACACCTGCAATCTGACGTGTTATATAAAATAAACTGATATAATACCAAATAATATTTGCCTGCATGGGTAAGATGGAAAATTACAGTCATGAACATGGATTTGGACTGTGTCATGAATCTGTCCTTGGTCAAAAAAGTTTCCTGCATGGGAGGAAGAGCTAGGCAAGGAATATGGTTATGAAATTTCTACTCTTAGCCTAAATTATTTCCTTCTGAGTTTTATATGAATGTAATGAACCAGTTATCTTGTACAGGATGTTTCTGTCACATAAGGCAGGATACCCAGTTCACATTATTCACATATTACTACAGCACACACTGAAATGTGTTTTATTTTTCTTTGACATTTTGATGAAGATGAGACCACATCATCTGTGAACCAATTACGTGGTACTTTCGCATCATTCCAGAATACTAGAGCCCTCATGTGTCATTATGCTACATACACCTTCAGTAATACACTAACATGACATATCATGACATGTAACATAGTATTATAACATTCAGTACACATTTTCAGTAACAGTTGAATTTGGTATTCTAAGGCAGTCCATTTGAGTCACATGATTCTTTAGTGTTTATTTTACTCTACAACAGGAACTTTGAATACCAATTAAAGAAAAGCTTGCAATTGGACTTCTTCCTAAGAGAGTTCAGTCTGGTTCATGTTGGCTATGAAACTGTAGTGAAGTATATGTGTAATCCACTTAAATGAATTCCTTTGAGTTAAACATTACTAACAGTACTAAAAAGAAGGGCCTTATTTGGTAATTTTCCTATTCCCGGTTCTCTTTCATCAACATATTTTTTCAGGTTTTTCTTTTTAGATATTTTCAGTTGATGTTCCTCAGTATGATGGTAGTTGTGGCAGTTTGTTTAGAAATGTTGCAGCTTAAAGTGGTTAATTATGCCTTGTGTGTATGTTGCGATCTGTTTTACAACTTTCATTTAAATTTGTCCCTTCTTTAATTAGTGTGGTTGTTTAAAAATTGTGTAAGTGTGTGTATAATTCCACTTTTTGCTTTGCTGTAAGTGCTGTTTATAGTTTCTTATACACTTGACACAAAATGAGAATTGATCAATACAGGATTTTTCTTATCATGTCGTTGAGCACAGAAGCTGTCTCAGGCTGTCCCATAGGATGCAGACTTTCAAGGCAGTAAAACAACCATGCTCAGGGACATAATAAAAGAGTCATCCTGTACCATATCATTTGTAAGTTTTAAAGTAATGGTATGTGCTTACTGGATTGTAAAGTCATGTCCTGTACTTTTTTGTATATCCAAATCGCTGCAGATTGATCTTCCATTTTATAGGTGTACTTTACCCTGAGGTAATTCATCCCCAGTGTGTTTGCAATATCAGAATAAAACCAACATTACTCCATCAAGCACAAGTAACAGTTAACTTACAACTGGGAGTTGTAAGTTAACTGTTACTTTTTTACATACAGCCTAATGTAGTCAAAACGTGTAGCTGTTTTACAACTTACTAAGAATACTTGTTATGTTTGATAGAGGAGATGTTGGTTTTATATTTAACACTCAGTTCAGTGATATTTCTGTTCCTGGACATATTTTGTGCAAATTTCTCTTATTATTTGTGTGTTTGTACAGGTAACTTTTGATTTTATGTGACTAACTTTGCATTCTGTATATTTCCAGTATTTTTCAGGCTTAGAAGAAACCGTTTACAGGAATATAAATGCTTGCAAACAGTTTGCTGAAACTGTTAGGACTGCATATGGTCCAAATGGTATGAACAAAATGGTTATTAATCATCTAGAAAAATTGTTTGTCACCAGTGATGCAGCAACTATAATCAGAGAGCTAGAAGTGGAACATCCTGCTGCTAAACTTATGATTTCAGCATCCCAAATGCAAGAGCAAGAAATTGGTGATGGAACAAATTTTGTTATAATTTTTTCTGGAGCTCTTCTGGAAGCTGCTGAAGACCTTCTGAGAATGGTAAGGTTATGTTGTCTTCGGTATATACTTCAGGTGTTTTTGTTAAGGGTGAATCAAGGTGTCACCAGGAATAATTGGATGTAGAACAAGAGTAAAATTAGGTTTGGCATTTGGCATTAATGTATTTCTGTGCCTTATTTTCATATAAGGCAAGAAATCAGTGGGGAAATGTAACTTTGGTGCATGTTGGTCCTGTTTTACTCCTGTATTACTTGTACCTCAAATTAAACATCAGTTTTTTTAATGAAATCACATTTGTGCAAGAAATCGATACTGTCTGTGAAGTAAATAAACACGTACAGACACACAGAGACAGACCAGTCAGCATTTAACAGCTGTGTAAAAGGTGTGTGCAGTTACATATCCTATTAATGCCACTTTATTCATATGTCTTTGACTGTGTGGAAGACTGTTGAAGATAGTGATGCTGACATTGTATGCACTTCTCTAAAGAGATGAAAAGTTTGCAGCTGATCTATGAAAGTTATACATTTTTCTCACGTTAAAAACTGCATACAGTTGAATTTGCTTTTTGCATTAATACTGGGGCAGTTTAATTAGCCTGAAAATGCTGTAGGTTATTTTGAACAAAGTGAATGAAGTTGCTTTATTTGCATTTCGATGAATATTTAAGTTTTCAGTAAGTTAAAAAAACCAACAGTTTTTCTATTTATGTTGCTGAGAACATGAGTTTTTTGGTTTCATCGGTTAGGAATGTTCTGTTACTTAATTATGCTGTCATTTGCTAAGACCATAAAATAAAATATTCATACATACATACTGTCATTCAGATTTTGTGAAGTTAGCTGTCCACATAACAACATTCAATAACAGCAAGTGTCAAAATGTACAGCTTACTAATTCTATTTTGAACAGTGTATTCTGCTCACGTATGTTTATGGATGCATTGAAAGTACTTAACTTTTATGTTACGTGGACACACACACACACACACATAATAGCCATATTTTATTTAGCTGACTGCCATATGTTTTGACCAAGCTTGGCCACCGTCAGAGAGTTAGTATATTTTTAGAAAAGAATGAAGAAAGTGTACACAAAAATTTTGTCATTTGAGTATTTTAGGATAAATGTAATCTAGCATTTCTGTTGCATAGGATTTTGTATATTTTATCCTGTTCATGTACCTTGTATTCTCTTCAGCGTGTGTTTAATTATGATGTTTTATGATAAAATTATGATTACATTAAAATTACTGTATGCCACATGCCTTAGACAAGGGGTGCACAAATCCTGGGCACCAGTTTGCCCAAGTGTCTGAATTGTGTGTGGTGGTGGTCAGTATTTGTGTGTCCTCAGTGTGGAACATGCTTCATTTCACCATCCTATTGCTTGGACTTTTGAGGTATCTCCTAGGTTTTTGGAAAATTTGTGGCCCTTGCATTAGTCATGATGATGAATGTTCAAGCTAAAAATGTCTCCTTTCCATACATACTGTAAGAATGGGGACACATTTATTAAGGTAACCATCGTAACGTTAGTAACCAGATTAGTCATATGTCTTCATATAAAAGTATTTATAATGTGTGTGTGTGTGTGTGATTTTAACCAAAATCAGAATGTACTGGCAAATTTTAGTAAAAACCCCCTACATAAATTTGTCCTCACATCTGCTTGGCTGGGGTTAAGTTGTTCCATGTGGACAGATATTTGTGGACACATGGATGGACAGCCATGATGGAGCTGATACAGAGTTGCACCATTCTCAGGCACCAGGTTGCTATGGCGACTAGATTTTGTACAGTGCTGCTAAATATTTATAATCCCCACTACAAAACATGCTTCATATCACCTGCCTGGCTCCTAGTATTTTGAGGTGTTTGCCAGCTTTTTGGAAAAGCTGTGCACCCTGGAGCTAATATTGGCTTTTTGTTGTTGCTTTTTAAATGTACCTAAAATGTCAGAGTTAGAGGAATGAAATTATGAGTTCCTATGTACCAGCTCACAAAATAAACTCATTGGTGACTCTGTTTTTGAAGCTCAGTTACTGTGCATAACAGGCAGCTGTGGTAGAGTCTGCCTTGAGATTTTGTAAAGCAGACATTTTTATTTTGATAATCATTACCATGCAGTTTCCCTTTGCAGAGTGGTAAAAAAATATTTTCTAAATATACTAAGAGTAACTGTTTAACTTGGTTGTAGCATTCTTTTCAACAGCATGTACTTGTCACTTATATTTTAGGGTCTGACATCATCAGAAATAGTTGATGGTTATGAATTAGCTCTGGAAAAGGCTTTGGAAATTTTACCTACACTCACTTGCTATGAAATTAAGGACTACAGAAATGAAGCTGTAGTTGAGAAGGGCATTAGAATTGCAGTTATGAGCAAACAGTATGGTAATGAAGACTTCCTGACAAGGCTGATTGCAAAGGCTTGTGGTAAGTACAGCTCTTTATAAATTGTCGTAGATCAGTGCATAATTATGTACTTATAAGGTACTGAAGAAAGGAACTTATTAATGGTGAATTCCATCAAGCTGCTTGCAAGTTGAGAGGTGGAGATAGAATATGGGTGTAAACTGGGAAGTGTGCACAGTTACAGATTTTGATTCCACTTAAGTTTGAAGTTGGAACAGAAGTGCCATTTCTGATTCTGTACCCGTATTAATGAGAAAATTCCATTCATGCCAGCTGAACTTAATTTTCAATAAAGGTAGAGGTAAAGTAATCCCTATACAGGCCTATTTAGGCCCATAGGGTTCCAGGAGGTTGATGCTCCCAGATTTTGAGACAGTTGGCACATGAAGGTGGTAAGGTTGTTAGCCCTATGCACCGCCTGCCTTTTCCCCCCAGGAAATATCCTGGTAGACATTCTGTTAGAGGCTGAGTTGATCTCATGGCCATAGTGTGGCTGGAAGGATTATGTCAAAAATTCTAATGACACCATCATAAACTGAACCCACAACCTTCTGTCTTGTTGCACAGTGCCTCTACCATCTGCACCGTGAGCCTCCTTAATGTGAGATATCTTAATAAAGTCCGAACAACAGTGACAGTTCTTGAGGAAAAAGCATTTTGTGTTACATTTATTTCATTTAATGTTAAATTGTTGAAGGAAAATGTGGATGTTAATGTCAAAAATGGATATACAGATAAGAATTTTGTGGATTCTGCATTGGCAGATCAAGTCTGTGTTCTGTGTTCAGAGTGCAGGATTTCTTAAGGTTTGTCTTTTTCTTTTTGTGTCAAATGTTGACCTATTGGTTATGAGCTTCAACTTACAATTATGTGGGTTAGATTTGTTATTCTGTTTACAGACTGAAGTATTAATTGTATTTTGTGATTTATATTTTCATACAGTATCCATCTTACCAGAGAAAACAACGTTTAATGTGGACAATGTGAGAGTGTGTAAGATCTTGGTAAGCATTGTTCAGATTTTAAGTAAATACTACTTGTAATCTGACAAGAATGTAAGAATATTTCCACAGTTTTCAGTAAACATTTGTTTTAGGTGAAATTAAATAAATATTTATAAACTTCTTTCACATATAATTGAGTTTATAACTGACTGAAAGAAGCACCAGTTGAATGTGTCATCAGTTGATTGCTAAATGAATTGAAATGGTTATGACCAAATTTGTTTTGGTTGCTAATCAAACAAAGAGGATATTGTATATTATTTTTAAATGTATTAGACCTTGACTCATAGTACATAATATTTTATGCTTATACAGATTTCCACTGTAGCTGGTCACTAGTCAGTATTTCTTCTTGTCACGTGAATATCCTAACTTGTGATACAAAGGAGTTTATTTTGTCTGGCAGGGTTCTGGTGTGCGTAACTCACAAGTATTACAGGGAATGGTTTTCAAACGCCAAGTAGAAGGGGATGTCACTAAGAAGTTTCAGGCAAAGGTGGCAGTATATACATGTGCAGTTGATATCATGCAAACTGAGACAAAGGTAAGGTCTTGCCAGTTCATCTTAGTTGGACACACTAAGGTGCCTTTCCAAGGTGCTAGGATACTTTATTGGTAGTCTATGAACCATGAAGTAGTCTACATCACATGAGTCTGTTCATACACAAAGTTCTCACAGTGGTTTTGCTGGAGATTCAGGTCTTCTGGGATGGTGTGCCATGTTGACTGATAAACGGTTACCAACATGGTGAAGGGTTGCAGTGCTTGTGCCTTCATAGGACTCTTCTTGAGGAAGGAAACTTACATATCCAGTTTTGCTGCATACTCGTCAGTATTTTTCTTTCTCGCAACTGATGGTTGAGATTGTTAAATATGCTGATGAAGTTGTTCATTGGTCATTCATGTTATGTGTTCATGCCAGCTGCATTTTTGACCTCTAGTACCACTTACAGTGGCTGTACAGTGTCTTGACACTTCATAAATTTAATGTAAATTTCCTCGCTTACAATGTTAAGTAAGTACTGTGGGGGGGGGGGGGGGGGATGCTTATTTTTACTTTTTGGAATAAAGAAGTAAAGGGAAGGTGGAAAAAAAACCATATAAAGGGGTCTCAAGATTTCAATGTACCCCT
>Ga0123352_10014036_pt1 | contig 12740 bp, 10 predicted proteins | sample TergutLab28metaG_FD_89700 | JGI IMG/M metagenome (GOLD analysis project Ga0123352, IMG submission 89700) | Labiotermes labralis P1 segment gut microbial communities from Petit-Saut dam, French Guiana - Lab288 P1 | ecosystem: Host-associated > Arthropoda: Insects > Digestive system > Gut ... | reverse complement strand
TGTACCTTTTCACCCGTTCCGGCTAGGTGGGAGGGGTTTCGGGGGGAACTACGCCCGCCCCTCAAGGGGGTTCGAGGCCCCCCCCCCCCCGGGCCGAAAAACGAAATCGATTTAGTGTCGACGTCTAGATTGCGTGGAGGTTTGTCTGCACGTTTCCTTGGTGCATCTTTGGGGCATGTTGTTTATCATTGCATATCCATATTCACTTATTCGTCTTGTAATACGGTTGTTTATGCTCGTGAATGTAACCAATATATTCAACAAAGTGACAGTTGTTTAAGAACTTATACAGTTGTTTAGTAGATGAATTCCTAATGTTTAAAAATTACTCATAATTTAGGAATTTTTTTAAGTACTGTTTACTGTGTGGCGTGAATATTTGGTATGAAGGTATCTGCTCTGTAACTGCAATTTAGTGTGACATAGGCCAATATTCATATTCTTATACTCGGCTGCTGTGTTCTGTGAAACCTTAAAAATGTTTGTGTTGTACTTGTGTTATGTACTTTACGAAGCAAAAGCCCTTCGACGAACTGTTGTGTCCATGGAATGTGTGTTTCCTGTGTGCTTCATCGTCTTCACCTGCCACTTTTAACTCCGGTGCAGATTGTGCGAGCATTAGGACATTGGTGGGACCCACAGCTGGTCTGTACGAAGTCCATAGGACAAAATCTTGCTCCTCCTTACGCTGGAACTACTGTCTTCCAGCCCTGTTCACAGGCGGAAATGTGCCATCTTCTAGTGTCTCATTTCAGTTCCACTTGTTTGCACCGGTCTCGTTCCTACAGGAAAATCTAATTTTATAGAGGAAATCCCGCTGATCGCTTTGAAGGACAATCTCAAGACACAAACGGGTAATTGCTAGCCTACTCTCGTTCCTGAAAGTGAAATAAAGGAGGCTGTTAAGACCAACGTGCAGTCAGTATGTCGTCCGTTTCAATTTTGAGTCATGTGACCGATTTTAAAGATTGTGTACGTACATTTGTCATGGGAGGACACCCCTACGCCCTGCTTACGAGTTTCTGCACTCAGGAATAATGACACGGCGCTCGCGTGATATTACGAGACCGCACTTTTATACCCGAAATGATGTATGGACGTATACTTAAGAGGAATATGCAACTGATAAGTCCTTAGCCCGACCAGGAAGGAAACAAGCTCGGAAGCATGTCAGGGACGCGCGCGATTTCAACAACATCGAGTCGCGAGCTGTCATCCAGATTTTTTCCTGCAAGGCAAGGCGCCGAAGGAAATTCACGCCGTTCTAACAAAAACATTAGCTTGTTTCCTTTCTGGTCGGGCTAAGGACTTATCAGCACCCCTGTAAGCTTATGTTCCTTTAGAGTATAAAATATTAAGTTAGCGGCCATATGAAAAATTTGTTGAACTTGCGGTTGGAATGCGGCAACTGATTACCCAATTTGGCTAGGCGTGTGAAATGGACGGGTGTAGATTGTAAACGTATCTGCGCATCATATGTTAAATGCCGTTAATAAAATGTGGCTACGATGGGAAACGTGGATGGTTTATCCGACAGAATCTTACTTACGAACTAAGTTATTCGTAGAAGTAAAAGCAAAGAATTACAATACATAGATACGTAGAACTAGAAATGTATGCAGTCGGACAGTAGGCGTTGAGTTCTCGGAACTTTTTGCTTATTTTGGAGAGAACTCTCGCGTTTTGTTGAGTCTGTGAAGGTACACGTTTCCCAGATAAGCCGTTCACACTAATGCACGTGCCTTGCGGTCGAGTGGGCAGAAAAGCCAAAGAGATACGAAAATTTACGCCGACGCTCCAAACGATACAGTAACGAGATTGGCTGTGGCTGCGCTCGTGTACTGTGTTATGAGGAAATAATTGTGGAAGGGCATGCGACTGCGACGTGTAGAGCTAGGTAGAGCTGTCATATTTAAAGTATCTAATAATAACCTTATGTACCTTAACCTAACACAACTTAACCCAATCCCTGCCCTAATCTGTGCCAACTAACCCGTACTTGCGCAACTTACAGGACCGAGCAGGTTAATGAAGAAGCGCATGCGCAAGATGACTCAAAAGTGGGATCATCATCAGAAACGACACAATTATCGATACAGTTATTTCGGTATCATAGGTTATTTCCTCAAATATATTTCAGAATACAGTGGAGGACCAGAAACCAAAGGGGTAAGAAAATCGACACCGACGCCGGCCTATGTTATGTTAGGACAAGGTTCAGACTGTTAATAGCACATACGTGTAGGACCCTAGAACACCTAAAGGAATTCAGTCTAACCCATAGCGTCGTCAATTTATCCGTATAATGTTTTTAACAAACAGCCGAATATATAACTTAGCGTAACCTTGCCCCACCTAATCGTTGCTAAAACCTATATTCATAACAAATAGAGAATATAACGGCTATGCCTAGGCAACATACAAATGGCCAGATTTGTGAAGAATTTCTTTCGCGAAAGGACTCGAAGAATGCGAACGTTAGTATAAACGACCCCTTTTCCGATGCAGACGCTTCGAAACCGGTGGATTCTTTCTGGAATTAATTTCACGGGGGATTGAAGAATTTGAAACAGTGCATTTGAAAATGGAAGCTGGCCTGGACAGTGGTCGTATCGTCCTTTACAAAGCAGTGATAACCGTATAATGGCGGGTAATGGCGTCTACCAGATACGAAATCCTGAAATATTTATCTAGTGTGGTAAAGATACAAATAGGACCTGAAGAAACAGAATGTGGGTCAGGATAGAGTGTGATGGGGACTTCTGTGAAAATGAGAATATACGTTTGTTGCCTTAAAAGAAATGGATGTTCTGTGTGAGTGTGAACTACAACGTGGAGCCCAGTGTATGAAATGTGAATTAGTGGCAATGAGAATTTATGGTGGTTTATTTTGTGGCAGTATTCTGAATGCATTGGGAAGACCTCTGACCTTGTTGGTCGAATTACTAGTAACAGTTTAAAATGTGGTTTGAAATATGCCGTGTGTTAGGACCATTCCATGCAGGAACTTGGCGAAACCATACAATCCCCATCCGAGGGTTATCATATGCGTCTTCGATCCGCGTCCGTGCTGGGCGGTACCTTGATCGTCCCTGCGGCTAAATGGAAACGCATTGCGACGTAAGTTCAAGGAGCAATGAGTGATTCAGAACTTTGCGTGGGAGGTGACCTCGTACAGGTGTAGGTCAAAGGTAGAGAGGTCACCACAGGTAGGCACAATGGGACACCCACGCCAAAAGCACACTCCCTAAACAAAACTGAAATTACAAAGTAGTACCAGAGGGCAGATTGTGTAACGTGCTACTGTTATGGTTATTTTGTACTTTGCTGGGTTTCGAACTCCGTGCCCATGCCTTTATATTGAGCCCGTAATGGGAAAGGATACAAGGATACTTGTTGTTAGGATAGACCGCGTGAAGGAAACGTATCTTGTTACATTTGCCGCTGAGAGGAAACTGCTGTTGTTAGGGTTTACAGCTGAAAGGAAACTGCTGTTGTTAGGGTTTACAGCTGAAAGGAAACTGCTGTTGTTAAGGTTTACAGCTGAAAGGAGACTGCTGTCGTTAGGGTTTACAGGTGAAAGAAAACTGCTGTTGCAAAGATATACCGCTCTAAGGGAAACTGATTTTATGGTTGGTCGCTGAATGGAAACTGCCAGAATTTTGAGAACGTGTCGGCAGCTCGAAACTACAGCGACTGTCAAGCTGCAACTTCTGTGCTAAAAAACGGTTGTCATTGTGTTCTATGAAAATGACATCAGAACGTTGTTTTTGGGACACTGCTGTAACGAAGGACGGTCAGACAGGCGCTAACGAGAACGCCCCCCCCCCCCCAAAATATGATTCCCTTTGCTTAGATGCATTAGGCCCAGTGCGCGTAATCCAGAAGATGTATTGCGCACAAGAATTGAATTTGGGTCTCTAATACTTATTTTTTAGTGCGCTCTGTTGTTGTTTGGAACGTACTGGGTTCTAACCTGGGTCCGGCGACGGCTGTTCGTATTGGTTTCCTCAGGCGTATGCTGGGTAGCGTAGGCCTATATATTAAAATGGACAGTAGTGATTTCCATCTACATTCAACATCACATAGCCTCGAATTTCGCTCAGGACGTTTGGTGGTTTCTGTTTAGTAAGAAATCCTCCCCCCCCCCCTTTTTTTATGGGACTGAGTGGTAGAGAAATGGTGGAAAATCACTTATTCTTACCTTTGAAAATATTCCTGAATAATCTTCTGCTACTTCTCTTCTGGTTAATTTAATTTGCTTGCCGGAAGTTTCCCGACAGGTTTTGCTTCCTGTCGTGGGATAATTACAAAGTTGCGGCGCACTCCACACTCCTCACCATTTTGTGTCCTTGTGCTGTTGTAAATTTTGCAGTCCCAATACATTTTCATTGTAACTTATGAAGGAGTAACCGAGTTCACATACTTGGGTACGCTAATCATTTGTGTTCATAGCGTAGAAAAATAGATACAAAGACGTATTTTGGCCGGCAGTAGAACTCATTTTGCCGCTGTCTCTTCAGGAGTCGACTTTTATCCAGAGCTACTAAAATTAGATTATATAAGACACTAATAAGACCGGTACTATCGCATGGAGCGGAAGCATGGACGTTGACCAAGAAAAAGGAACAAGCTGTGCTAATTTTTTAAAGGAAAACATTTAGAAGAATATATGGTCCTAAATATGAAAACGGGGAATGGAAAAGTAGGACGAATCGAGAGCTAGAAGAGATGAGCAAAGGAGAAAATATAGTAAAATGGATAAAAGGGCAAAGGATAAGTTGGTTAGGTCACCTGGAGGGAATGGAGGAGGATAGGATGCCCAAAAAGATCGTCACTCAAGAACTGGAAGGGACGAGGCGAAGGGGAAGACCCAGGAAAAGATGGAAAGAGGAAGTAGAAAGAGATCTTCAAGCGCTGGGATTGAGAAGGTGGAGAAAGTTGGAAATGGATAGAAAAAAATGGAAGGATATTGTTCGACAGTCCAAAGCCCACAACGGGCTGTAGTGCCAATGGAAGAAGAAGAAGAAGAATACATTTTCATTGTATTACCTTTTCGCACAGAATGTCGATAATATATTTGTGGAAATGTTAGCTGCAAGGCGACAGTGGCCAGCCGTCAATGTAATGTGATGAGGGTCTTATTCCTTTATCTCCACGTATAGTCAGATCCATTGTCATCAGCTCCCACAGTCGACCTTTGTTTTCATTTTGTATGACGTCCTGTTTGGGCTATTGACCAGATTTTAGACGAAAAAGGCGCGTTTTCGCCCACTTTGATACCTCTTCTTTGGTGAAGTGAGTGCGTAGGGTCTATGCAGTGAAGGCGGGCCTCTATTTTCTCATGGTTGACGGAAGTTGTTCTTTTCCTGCCCGCTGACAGTGGGCCCATCAGCATGAACTGCGCTGTGGTAGCGTCTCGAAAACTGAATTTGTCGGACGCTGGTTGCGCTGATTTGGGCATGTGTTGAGAGTTGTGATGGACGTAGTAGCCTAAGGCTTCGGGCATGCTGCGGATATTGCGTACGACTGTCCTGGTATTACAGTTTTCGAAGGAACGGTCCTGCAAGAGAATGGCTACGGTTAGGCATTCTGCTGCAACCCACAGTTGCTGCGTTTTGGTACACTGGAATTTTGTTTTATTTATTTATTTATTTTTGCCATTGTCGATGGCGATAGCCCCCCCCCGGTGACAGTACCATTGTCGGAGTACTTGCAGTGGACTCAGATATGGTTGGAGCATTGTCATTTTTAACATTGCTGTAGACCCCGCCATTCGGCCTTGTTGACTTTCACTCCTATAAGAATGCCAGAGAGGCTCCTGAAGCCGAAGTGTCAGTGGCTTTGACGCTGTGCTTGTGGCTAGGAATAACGGAAGGGCTGTCAAATTAGAGGCGAGAAGTGGGAAGTTCCGTAGTAGCTTGCATGTTGTGAAGGCAACTGCACCACCACGTGTTTTTGTGTAACGACATTATCATAAAACTCCTGTCTCACACAGGCATGTTGTGGCTTGGGTTCTCCACATTCGACTGTTGAATCAGCTCAACAACAGCCATACCATTGTCTTGTATTGGTGTAATTAAAGAGGCGTATCCCATTTTCCTTGCTTTGGTGATCGAAGTTTTGAAGCTTGTTATGCATTTCACTCGTCCTGTTAGTTTCTACGTTTTAGTTCGTAAGATGGGTTTACTGTTACTGAAAAGCTTTGTAAACTACAGTGCGTTCGGAAAGTCGCTGTGCTCTTAGGCTACGGTAGAGTCCAGTTGAAATGTGATGGCACACGGTGACTCACGGGAGGGGAAGTTCGGAAAGTCGCTGTGCACTTATAAAAGGTGTTGGAAGAGATATCCACGAGCGTCTATACAGGCCTGAATCCGTTTAATTTTATTTGCAAACACTTTCTGCATATCTGCTTGTGCCTAAGTGCACAGAGACTTTCCGAACGCAGAGTAGAATGCATTCAAGTACAGTAATGATTATTCATCGTCAGGTATAACAATGAGTACATAAAGTAAGGTAAGGTAAATCAGTCCCATTACAGGCCCGAGGTGCCCAGAGGGTTCCAGGAAGTTAAGGTTACCAGATTACGTGACAGTGGCCTAGGATGGTGGTAGGTTGTCAGCCTTACGCACCGCCCGCTTTTACCCCCAGGAAATACTCCTGGTACTTATTTCTGTTAGAGGCTGAGTCGATCCCAGGGCCATAGTGCGATCGGAAGGATTATGTCAATGATACCATCTGGAATCGAACCAGTACGTTAACCACTGTGCTACCGCGGTCCCTGAGTACATAAAGTAAGGTAAACTTTTTCCTATGCACGCATTGAAGACTGATGGTAGAGATCCACGCGTTCTTGGTTTTGGCGCTAGATGGAGGAAATTTATAAGTTAGAGTGTCACCGTTTCAGTTTCACGTTCCGGCCACTTTACCCGCGTGTAAAAGTCCCCCGTACCCATGTAATAAGAGGCTGGTTGAGTCGCTGAGTATCGCATTGACAAGACAGAAATCTCCTGCCCGTGCCCGGAATCGAGCCACGATTTCTCGGTCATTCAGCCCGCAGCTCAGTCACTACACCGACTACGCCATTCCGACTCCTTGTAACGAGTGCGCACATTTAATTTTGATGGACTTGTGTATGCTGTTGAGGAGATGCATGGCAACTGGACTTCCTTGGACAGTTTGGGGGGGAGTAGAGTCGTCTGATGGAAGTATCGGAGTTATGGCACCTGATGAGATAGTAGCTGTGTTCGTGATGGGACACTAATCGTTGTATGGTCTCGAGAGTCGCTGATTTGTGTGATGTCACCCCATGTGCTGTGGTAGGTGGGTGTCAACGTGTCGCACGACGCTGCTGTTTCCAGCCACCCTGCTGTGTTGCTACAAACTGCGTGGTGTCCGATCGCCACAAGAGTGTTAATCTTCATATTCATTAGTTATAAACTGTTGCTGGAGCAACGAACGCATTAGGAGTAGCATGAACTTAGTAAAAAGTGAAATTGCGGTGAAGATGAATTGTAAGTGCACTTGTGAGAACGTTTACACATTTGTGCTTAAGAAAAAAAGATATCATCGGAGAAGCAAATTTAAACAAAAAGTTTGTCTTCAAATTCAAATCATAAACCAAAACTGATAAATGAAAAATTTTAATTTTTTATTATTCATGAAATGCAACAGTACGTGTTACTTTTATGTGTATACCAGATTTAATTGTGTGTATTTTGTTGCTGAAATATAAATATTTTAGTTCATTTACTTCTTCTTTGTTTTCATTAAAAAATCCAGATTCTTCCATTTTAAAGTTCGACGTAAGAAGTCTTTTAAATCATATGTACTTCGCAATAATACTTATCACGCGTAAACTAAGGTTAAATCGGTACAACGGCAAAACCTTGTACAATACCTTATTGCTATAACCCCCCAGTATTCTCCAGCATTACGAGAGCAAAAATTTGGTCACCCTAGTTACAGTTCAATAATGTGAAATGGGGATTGCAGGCTGAATACCTAAGGCTACAAACGCACACTCAGAATATATAATGCTTATTGATTTTCCTCGGCAACAGTGGTTACGCGAACGCGCCTTATTTTTACATTATACATCAAAGTCTGTCTTACTGCAAGATTTCTTACAGCAGTGTTAATGAGGTACAAACAGAGTAAAAGAACCCATTTGGTGAATTGTTTATTCTAAATTTAAGTTCGTTTGCATCGTGCGTGTGGTTATTGCAGAGGCAGACATGTAGGCTGCAGAGAAACAGCCCCCCCCCCCCCACCCCTTCCTTCACGGCCGATTCTGTTCCTGTGAAAGTGTTTACGAGACTATTCGTAAAGTGGCTGTATTGTTGCTTGGTGGCGCTAAAGAATTTGGCGTCGGCCTGTATGTTCTTTTGTGGTTGACTTTCGCAGGGAGTTGCGGCTGTTCATGTGAGGCAGAGTTCCTTGCGACGGGAATACATCAGCGGCCATTACAAGTGCAGCGCTAGTAGAGTGAACAGTAACCACAGCTTGTGAAAGGAAAACAGCGTAACCACGGACAATGTGTCATCAGCAGCAAAACAGTACCTATCACACGTCGTCAACGGGCCCAGAGACACAGGTCAGTTCATAAAATTCCCACATACATGCTGAGACGTTAGACCACTTGGAAGAGTGAATTTTGTGATGTAAGTTTTTTTTATTTTAACAAACTGCTTTGTAGGCAAGATTTGTTTAGACAGTTGATTTTTTGGGGTCCATCATCAGTTTAGAAATTTCTGTATGGGTTCCAGGAACAGTTTGGATATGCCTTGTGGGATCTAAAATGGTTGAGAAACTGCTGTATTGGTTCCAGGAAAGGTGTAGGAGTGCTTTATGGGATTCAGATAGGTTTAGAAACTGCTTTTTTGCTTTCTAGAACTGTTTTGGAATCGCTGTGTGGTTTGCAGGCTTGGCTTATAAACCGCTTTTTTGTGTTCCACGGTAGGTTTGGAACAATTTTATGGGTTCCAAGATTGGTTTCAGCTGTTTTCTGGAATGTGCGATTGGTTAAGGAACTAACCTGTGAAATCCTAATTTGTTTAGAAACTAATGTGAAAATTCCAAATCCGATTTCAAAACTGCTCTGTTTGCCTGACAAGCAATTTAGCATGTGTCCTGCTGACCGAAATGTTAACACAGTTTTGTAACCGTTTTCGTTTTTCTCTTAATTCAAAACCTAGAGTTGGACTACATGTTAGATTGAGCGCCTACTGTGTGAGTAAAACGACATGTTGTAGATCTGCTAAGGTATACGTGCTCTAAAAGTTGCACCATTGTATTGCATTATTTTCGCAGCCAAGACCATGCAGCCTGTGCCTTCGCGGTAAGTAAGCTACTGTGAAATGAAATACAGGAAACTAACACACGGCACGAGAGCTGCGAGGGTGTTTTGTTGCCATGCTTTGGATCGGTGTTTCTCAGCCGCCGGGCCGCGGCCCGGTACCGGGCCCTGGCATCAATTATACCGGGCCGCGAGAGGTTCTCCTGGAATTTGTCGTTTTAGTTTTCTAAGAAATTTTCATGAATAAATGTTTTATAGTGGAAATATTCTGAGGAGAAAAATATTCGTGAATGTGTCGAAAGACTCAGACCCAGATGCTGGCTTGAGGAAGCTACAATATGCTACAAAATTTCATTAGTTCAGTGATTGATAACTAATTTAAATGTAATTTTATATTTGTCAATATGCCACACCGTATAAATAAGTGTACTAATACTCTACATGATTATGCCATAATTAATTATTAGTACTTATGTTAGTTTAATGTATGAACTTAAAAAATGGAAAGGTATTTACGAGTAAATTTGTTGGGACCGGGCCCTCGTCTTATGAAAAAATAATTTACCGGGCTGCTTTCTCAGAAAGGTTGAGAAACGCTGCTTTAGATCATACATTATTGCACCCTGCAAATAATTCATTTCCGTTCAAGGAAGCGAAGCCAACGACCAAGAACAAGGAATTATCTTAGAGGATATAAGTAATGAAAGCCCGTATATACATTGCGTGAAATACAGAATTTGCAAGTTCAGTATTAAGGCAAGACTTCTTATCCGAGATATAGAGATTTCATTCATAAGATCAATGTTTTGCACTTGTTTTCACACTATGTGATGTATTGGAAATTCCTTTCTTTCTCTCTTCCTTTGGAGTCTGATATCAGTTGGCGATCAAAAATCGTCGGTTGTTAGGTATGAAGGCAGTGCCTGAGGAATGCAGATGTACATTGACCGGAACATTACTGACTAATTCACAACGCAAGTCAATGTTAGTCTGTTTTATACTGTTGCCATAGTGTGCTGTGGACATCTGGGTCTAAACATGAATTTAATAATCGTTCTGTAACTTCTAAGCGTTACCGTTTATTGGGTTCGCCAAATCAGGAAGATTGGAATGTGAGGGGCAGGTAGCATGCACTGGAGAGATGAAGAAATGCATACAGAAGTTGATTTGGGCTACCTGAAGGGAAGGTGCCATTTCGAAGACGTTAGCGTAGATTTGCGGAAAAAGTAAAATGGGTTTTAATGTTGGCTAAGTTCGAGTGGCTCACACTAGAGGCCAGTAGCGGGATCTCACGAAAAGTTAAGAGAATTTCGGGTTTTATGAAGTAGGGAATTTCCTGACCAGCAGAAAATTTGTTGGTTTTTGACGGACCCTGCTCCATGAAATGTGTTGGGTAACGTTACCACACAAGCAGTTCTGTTGTGTGAGGTCATCGATACCATGTTGCAAAGCAAACCACCTGTTTCTGTTGGAGTACAGTGGTCGGGCTTAACTTCTCTCTTCGCTGACTATGAAGCAAACCAAATATTATGTTTTGTTGACCGTGCATCTTGATATAATGGTGTCAAAAAAAAAACTTGATACACAACTTATTCTTAGTGCATTTCGTCAACCTCTACTTGTTTCGGGCGTATCTAGGCCCATCATCATGGGGTAAAACCGTATGTATACAACATTTGGTACTTACTGTTCTTTTTTAGAAGACTGTTTGTTGTCCTGGTTGGATTGGAGCTAATGTATGCAGTTGTTTTTAGGTGGTCTTGGCCTTGGTTTGAGCCCGTCGTTAAGGTTTGAGTGTCCACTGATCGGTGCATCCATTCGCTCATTCGAGTAGAGTGACCGACTCCGAGGGTCTCTCTCTTCACATTTGTCGTTTTGATTTCGTGTATGAAAGTTGTTTTAGTCACGTTTTTAGGCACGTTCACAAAATTGCGAAAAGCGTCAATTAGCTTCCTTATGTCTGCCTGTCCGCATGGAACAACTCGACACCCACTGGACTAGTTTTCACGAAATTTGATATTTATTTTCGAAAATCTGTCGAGTACGTTCAGGTTTCATTGAAATCTGACAAGAATAACGGGTGCGCTACGTGAAGATCAATATACATTTTTTATATCTCGCTCCGTTCTTCTTAGAATGAGAAATGATTCATAGAAAAGTCGTATAGAAAATCAACACACATGGTATGTGCAATAAATTGTTCCAAAAAATCTTGCCGTTTATGAGATAATGTAGAATAATATCATAGAACCAAGACTGGCGACAAATTACAATATAATACTGCGCATGCACTTTGCTGCTGGATAACTAAGCCCACAGACACACACTCGGAATATGTAATACAAATTGCTCTTCAGCGACAACAATGGTTACGCGAACGCGCCTCAATGATGCGCTATACGTACATTGCCTTTATTTTTTGTAGTTGCACGTCAAATATGGTTTGTATTTCTAAATGTGTGCAGTTGAGTGATATGTAGATATCATATATCTGTGTAATATTTGGTGGTCTTCTCTTTTAGCTTCATGTTTATGAATTTTATTAGGGGTTTCTGCCATTGCGAATGGTTCCGTGGCCACATTAAACTGGGGGAACACTGCTGTACTGGAAACAACTTGAACAAAATACATGTATTTCCCGTGTAGTCACGTCGTCCACTCTGACGGTTTCTGAATGTAGAGTTAAGGTTTCAGCGAGCGACCGCCTTCCCAAAATTTGAGTGATACATGACGTTACAGCACCCCAGCACCCTCTCTAATGTTATCTGACGATTTTTTTATATTATGCTGTCGTATGAAACGTCTTTCTCATCGTTGTGTGGAGTTCGAAGTGATTCAAGTGAGGAAGATCGTGCAGGACAAGAATTTAGCTTGCGGTGCTGATGAAGATAAAAGTCTTCCTGGATGTGCGGCTTGTGGTCTGGTGAAACTTAACGAGGTTTCGGAGGAACTGACTGGCTCCATCTTCAGGTCGTAGTAGTCAACGTGTTAAACCGTTAATGTGAAGGCAGCACGTTATTCCGAAACGTCGGTAACTATTTACTAGTCGATAGTTGTAACATCCCAGAAGACTTTGATCCCTATAGTTTAGTTTGTCGGAGTTTAACGATCGGACCTTGACAGTTGGAATTGGTAGGACGCAAATACTGATCGGTTCTTAATTTTCTCCTCCAGAAGTATATATAAGATGCCCACTTTAAATTACAATCCCATGCGTCGCCGTTATCCCCAATATTTTTGTTATTGTATGGCTTTTTATTAGCTTACTTTCACCACTGTACCCTGAGAATCAATTTTAAGGTCATGGTTCCGTGCATCATAATTCAGTGTTAATAAAAATCCAACTAGATGCAACAGTATGCAGATATTTATTTACTGCAAAGTCACTCTACATGTTTCGGGTGTCACAGCACCCATCATCAGGAGTACTAAAAACTGTAAC
>Ga0123352_10014033_pt1 | contig 12741 bp, 5 predicted proteins | sample TergutLab28metaG_FD_89700 | JGI IMG/M metagenome (GOLD analysis project Ga0123352, IMG submission 89700) | Labiotermes labralis P1 segment gut microbial communities from Petit-Saut dam, French Guiana - Lab288 P1 | ecosystem: Host-associated > Arthropoda: Insects > Digestive system > Gut ... | reverse complement strand
TGTGGGTGTGTGTGTGTGTGTGGGTGTGTGTGTGTGTGGTGTGTGTGTGTGTGTGTGTGGTGTGTTTGTTTGTGTGTGTGTGGTGTGTGTGTGTGCGTGTGTGTGTGGTGTGTGTGTGTGCGTGTGTGTGGTGTGTGCGCGTGTGTGTGTGCGTGTGTGTGTGCGTGTGTGTGGTGTGTGTGTGTGTGTGTGGTGTGTGTGTGGTGTGTGTGTGGGTGTGTGTGTGTGTGGTGTGTGTGTGTGGTGTGTGTGTGTGGTGTGTGTGTGTGGTGTGTGTGGTGTGTGTGTGTGTGTGTATAAGTCAAAAAGTTCGCCTTTGTGTAACATTCTGAACTGCTCACTGTTTAGTTCCAGTACAGTCCGAGCATTTTCATGCACAGTGTTTTCAAACACTTCCACGTTTTGTTCTTTCCTCCAATCAGGGTCCTGCGTCTAACAACTCCTAAACAAAAACAACCGGTTAAAATATTCTATTGTGCACCCCGATCTACAACGCCTTGCAATGTACACGAAATAACAGTCTTTGCAGTGAACACAACATGTTTCCGCATTTTAATCTTCTCCCAATTTTACGTAAATATCACTTCTATTTTTGCGTGTGTTGTTTCCAATTACAGAAATTAAATGTTGCAACATTTGTCAGATTGTCCATTACACACCCTATATAAAGAGTAAAATAACTTTTCCAATATTCTTTTTACGGCTACATCGTCCGTGTCAACATACTCGCCCCAGAAAGAAAGGCATGGCAATGAAGGGGTCGCTTCTGGCTGGGGCTATCGATTCCCGAAAGATGTGCGCAGAATGAGCGTGTGTCTTGTGCAACTTTCTTCTCCCCACTCCATCAATCATGGCGATTGCACGCCAGGAACCCGTCACACATTCAGCCCAACTGATCCCAGCGTTTAGATCCCCTGTGTGTTTATTTCAAGCGTTTCACACCGAATTATTCAGGGGACGCAAAACTGGGTTGTAAAATATGTCAGAGTACTGTATATTCACACTATCAAGATTACTGGCCTTCTGGGATATGTGCTGTATATTGTGGTAGACGCGTAGTGACCCTTCGCAGACGTCTGATGCGTCAGTTTTCAGGGTAGAAGAGTAAGCCGCACGGGAGAACGGTCACTGACAAAGGGAAGGAAGAACAGGGCTGAAGCTAAGTGCGAAAGAGTTATGCTATTAGCCGCGGCTCCTCTGAGAAAACATTATATTTTAATCTGTACAAATGCACTATACCTTTTTACACGGATGTCAGTTGGAGGTTTGTTGTTTTCCAAATCCCTATTTGACGTGTTTTATAAAGCAGAAGGGATGATGAGAATAACTGAACTGAAAATTTACGAACATTTAGATAATTTGATGTTCTACAGAACCGATGAATTTTAATTTAAATGAGTTAAGCTAAATGATGCGATAACAGAGAACGTTAGCATTGCACCAAGTTTCAAGGAAAACTCGTGCTAAATTAACAAAACAAACTCCCTGCTTTTTAAAATAAACTTTGTAATTTACGGTTAAATTTATACCTTTTATGACTGGTATTAACTGAAATTTCAAGCCTTAAAACTTCACCACAAAAATGAACAGACTCGATGCATAACACACCGGAATGTATTTATCATCCTTCTCTAAAGCTGTACGAACGATTCTACAGCTATAGTAAAGGAACCAATTACTTTTTGTTATCCCGAAAATGTGAGTTTATTTCGTAATTATTTAAGCAGGCTCTGTCAACTGCAAACGTCTGAACACCGTGGATGCATCGCTACAGTTTCTGGTTTACAACCTGCAAGTCAAGGTTTGATTTCTGGCTCGCGGAGTGCCTACACAGGATCATTCTTTCGTTCTCTGTCTCAGTCATGCCGACGGACACTGCTTAAGACCACAACATAGACAACTGCCGTTGTCTGTCAATTTGTTTCCTCTTAGGCTTTAAAATACTTCTCCCAGTAAGACCAACGCTAAACTGTCTCTTTTATCCCAGAATTGTCAATTAAACCAATACCAAGCCTTATAAAAAGGAAATGTATATTTTGAAATAAATAGTTTGAAATATGACCTAAATACAAAATCGAAAAACTAAACAAGAATAAACTGCCATTAGCAACCTCCACGTAGCTGAAAAGATTACCTTAGGTGCCCGGCGGCCAAAATTACGGGTCGTTGCCACAAAAATAGCCCATAGAATAAAAGTCAAACACCAAAAAACGAGAAAATAACTTTTACACAAATCGATTAAAAACACTCGAAAACAAAGAAGCCAGATCACTAGAGCCGATAAATATTGCAAACATTAAAATGATAACAAATATCGACTTTATAAACACGAATAATTCCACAATACGAATCACATGTCCTACTCTTGTTTATCAGAGAGCAGTAGGGAGTAAAATATAGTAAAATATTAATTAATAATGAACATGAATGGAGACTCTTTAATTTACGGTCTATTACTGGTCTTATTGCCACTACAACACCATGCAATAAATCACCTCAAAATTAATACTTCTCACTCTTTATGCTGTAGACACACAAAGTGTGCAGTTGACACAGGAAAGGTCCTCATCAATACCAAGAAGTCAAACAAGATATATTGTACGGCATCCAGTTTAACCCAGATATCTAATGACATTTCAAAGATGGACCATACAATTTCTACGGCTTCTATCTAAGATACTTCTTCCTCATAATTCTTGAAAAAGACTAAATTCCGGTCACGACGGACACCCTCTAGCCAAAGAATCGAAATGTGGGATTCTACGTTATGGAAGCGTGTTAATGACATGACGAGAAGTTTCGGGAAACCCCGGGCTAGCAATGCGCTACACAGTCCTAATATTTTGTTATTTAGCTACAATTGGGTTCACAATTTTGTTGCGTTGGACATGGCGTTTCAAAACCTCCGCGTTTCTTATCTATCATAACGTAAACCTCGCAGGTCCGACATTAAATATGAATACAACTTTACAAATATTAGTAATTAACCAACTTAATGCACAAAATCTTGTTTTATAATAAGTTTATTATATGCCTCTACATATAATAAACTTACTATAGAACAAGAATTTGTGCATTAAGTTGGTCAATTACTAAGATTATACTGAGATGCACGGTCAGCAAAACATCACAACTTGATTAATTCTTTCGTTTCTTGAAGTTATTATTTTGAACCAAACAGGTTAAGCACTGTCAAATGAGACAGAAAGATGATCACGAATGGTGGTATTAAAACGACTATAGAGATGAGATCTTCGCTCCTCCGGGGTGTTAGGCAGCGTATATTGATAGACACTGACATTTCGGGACAATCTATCCGTGTCGTCTTCAAGGGGCATGCAGTCCAAGATGGGAGCGATTGGTTGTCCCGAAACGTCGGTAATTACCAATCTACACTACGTAAAATGCCAGAAGAGTAAAGATCTCACTTACGCCGTGGCGGAAGCACGATGGTAAAGACATTTATTATTCCGGTATTCCGGCATAATATTTGAAATTCTGCGTCAGCTTAAGTCTTTTGCGATTCCACCCCACCTACAACCCAACAGCGGGAACATCATCACAACATTTATTCTGTCTGTTAATTTGAAACCCTGATATAATCCAAGGAGGTGATCACGGTAGCGTAGTGGTTAAGGTGGTGCTGTGCTACAAATCGGAAGGTCGCTGGTTCGATTCATTGACATAAAATCCTTCCGATCGCATTATGGCCCTGCGGTCGACTCAGCCTCTAACAGAAATGAGAACCAGGAGTATTTCCGGGGGGTAAAGGCGGCCGGTGCGTAGGGCTGAAAACCATACCACCATCCTGTGCCGTTGTCACGTAATCTGGGAAACTTAACTTCCTGGAACCCTCTGGGCACCTCGGGCCTGTAATGGGACTGATTTACCTTTCATTTATAACCCAAGGAAAAGTAATTTTAATTTACAGACCCAAGAACAGCAGTTGTCATTAACAACACTTTTCATGTTGTAAGATTTTACAGAAACGTGTTTCGGCTCATGCATAAGGGGCCTTCATCAGTGAGCAAAGGTACTAAAGAAAAGTTATGTAAAACACCTTATATTATTTTACATTGCCCATGTATACTATTGAGATCTCAAATTTCAGTTATCATAAAAATACATAATATGCACATAACACAATGCCAGGTTAAAAACAGCGTTATACAGTTGCTATTAGAAGTATACTAGTACTTCCAGGTGGGAGTGTAGATATAGGTCAATGATGTCAAGCATAGGGGGTTTTGTATTTTGCTTTCCTTGATACATGTTAAAAATAATTTTTAATTTTACCAGCTAGGAATGGGATAGCACAGTGGTTAAGGTGCTGTGCTACAAATCGGAAGGTCGCTGGTTCGATCCCAACTGGTGTAATAGGAATTTTTCATTGATATAAAATCCTTCCGATCGCACTATGGCTCTGGGATCGACTCAGCCTCTAACAGAAATTAGTACCAGGAGCATTTCCTGGGGGTAAAGGCGGCCGGTGCGTAAAGTTGACAATCTTACCACCACCCTGTGCCGTTGTCATGAAATCTGAGAACCTTAACTTCCTGGAACCCTCTTAGCAACTCCAGGCCTGTAACGGGACTGCTTTACCTTTTACCAGCTGGGAATGCTAAAAGACAGAACCTGTGTTTCTCACAGAGTCCTTCACAACCAACGTCTATTTTCTGAGGGTAATAATGCGTGTAAATCGCGACGCCATACGCCTGCAAGGCGTGGTTCTCAAATACAAAGGCAGTATAAACTTACAGCTCTCTTTTTGGTTCAGTAAGACCAAGAAAAGAGTCTTCCTCATTACCAGCCATAGAAAAGTCATTAGCGAACACATCTTGCACCCTAAGGTCATGTTTGCTTACTTTCCACCCGTGAAGATCTGCAGACTGTTCTCTGGTCTCTATAGCATTAATCTCGCATCGTTTGGATCAAATGTACTTGTGTGAGGGGTCATTTATCATTCTCGAATCCGTAAAGTCATGAAAAAAAAAATTGCTGAGGGAAAAAGGGCCTGTGGGTCTGGTACCCAGAATACGAAATTAGAATCGCTCGTCATTAGAAAGAGTAGTAAAAAAGCATGTGCAGCTGTTACTGAAATGCGCGCCTGCGCACAGAGAGTATTATTTTCGACATTAATTTGAACCTTATGTGGTACAGACCTATCTTGAACAGCTGACATCCCTGCATTCAGACTTACGAAAATCTGATCTCCGCATGTACAATTTTTATGTAGAATTAATTACACGTAATTTTCTTCTGAAGCTACAGCCACACAAAATTAATTGGTACTGAGTTTCATAACGGAACCGTTTCGCTGCTCTAAATATAACACGAGACAGTTTCTCGCGACTGATGTGCGTTATTAAATACAGCTCTTTCATAAAATAATTTTAACATTTCAAATGTAAGTACATATGTAAAAGGTAAAGCAGTCCCATTACAGGCCTGGAGTGGCCCAGAGGGTTCCTGGAAGTTAAGGTTCCCAGATTTCATGACAACGGCACATGATGGTGGTAAGGTTGTCAGCCTTACGCACCGGCCGTCTTCACCCCCAGGAAATGCTACTGGTACTCATTTATGTTAAGAGGCTGAGTCAACCCCAGGGCCATAGTGCGATCGGAAGGATTTTATGTCAATGACAAATTCCAACGACACCAGCTGGGATCGAATCAGCGACCTTCCGATTTGTAGCACAGCACCTTAGCCACTGTATATATGTAGAATAAAATCGGATAAAATAAAAATAATTCGTTTCTTACAAATCACATTTTAAATTTCCATTCTGAACGCATGGTCTCAATATGAAAGCCATCTGCAATTCTTACATATTTAGCCCGTAATTCAGCTGCTATCACGTGCACTCCAACGTATCTTGGGTAAATGTAGCTGTAGCTCCCAATATTACTCATTTTACTCTTGCAGTGACGTCACTTCTTAGCAGTAGGCTTCGACTACTCTGTGTACCTTGGAAGAAGCGTACAATGGACTGGCATCAGGTGAAAGACGAGGTCAACAACTTTACTCTCCTTTACCCATCCACATATTCCTAAATTGGGCACTCAACAGATTGCCCCACATCCTTATCCAGATGTGAGGATGCGCCATCATGTTGGAATATGATACCAGCAAATTCCGAGAGCTGTGGAAAAATGCAATTTTCTGGCTTGTTGAAATAAGTAATACTGGTCCTTTTTCTCTGGAAACAAAGACGGTCCTGTCACTTCTGTGCTTGTGAGCGGAACCGCGCATTTACCTTACAAATGTCCTCCGTGTTTCGTCGGGTGGACTAGAACCAGAAGTGCGACAGGCAGGCCTATTTACAATCTGTGACAAGTGAAATGCAGTCTAGTCAAAAGATATCCACTTCACGTCTTCTATACCCACAAACATCAACGTTTCAAACTGAAAGCAAGAGTTTCGATTGCAAATTGTGGCAAAACTGATAACCAAAAAATAAATTTAACAAGATAAGCAATTTATTTATATCAGTATTTAACCAACTTGATGCACAAAATTTGTTTCACAATAAGTTTTATTTCATGCCCCTACATGTTTCGAGCACATATGCTCATCATCAGGAGATCAAAATTGCATTACACGGCCTCTGGTATCATCAAACCTATAGGTGGCCGTCTCGTGCACGAGACGGCCACCTATAGGCGTGATGATACCAATTTTGACCTCCTGATGATGAGCACATGTGCTCGAAACATGTAGAGGCATGAAATAAAACTTATTGTGAAACAAATTTTGTGATTCAAGTTGATTAAATACTGATATAAATATACTGAGATACAGCACGGTCAGCAAAACGTCAAAAGATAGGTAATGTAAGCATAAGACAACTTTGCAGCTATTTCGCGCCACATTCGGTTGTCGTGATAGCCTGATACCATTTCACGTGAAGAGAGCTTGCTGTTGGCCGTTTAACCTTTAGATGCCTAATGTCAACTATAGTGGTCGTACCGCACCGCTTACCTCTAAAGTTGCATTTTATATATTTATTCAACAAACATAGGTACTGAATATTTTAAACATGGTATATACTCTCCGTTTTTTTTCTCTTCAAAATGCAGTTTGTTTCATAATTCTAACATATTTGGTTCCTGTATTATTCACATTTTAAATACAGGGTGTGCTAAAATTTAAAAAATAATTCCGGCGCCAAAAGGTTAATGTCGCCGGCAACATTCAACCGCAGGCAACTTAGGTCTTCATGCAAAGTGCCCGATATCGTTTCCCGAATTTTAACCAAATCTTGATTTTTTTACAGACTTTCATAAACGTCAAATTTCACGAAAATCGGTGTAGTAGAAGCCACCGACATAAAAGTGGGCGGACAGAAGGACGGACAAACAGGCTAACACCATGATAACATTGCAATCGACGAGCGTGCATTTATGGCGGTTTAATGTCGACGGCAGCAATAAAATGTAGGATACTTAGGTCGTCACGCAAAGTGGCCGATATTTTTGCCTGATTTTAACAAAATGTCGATTTTCTCGACAGATTTTCACAAAATCCCCCAGTATCAAATTTCACGAAAATCCCTCTTGCAGCAGCCGAGCTGATGCATATGGGCAGAAGGACGTACGGATGTGACAAAGCTAATGGGCGTTTTTGGCTTCTATGAGAAAGCGCGCAAAACATTGATAGTTACAAGTCCCGATGTTTTTGTCACTTTATCGTGCTGCATTTGATAAGCATTTCAATACAAAATACCAATTAATTTATGTAAATACCGTGTGAGCTCACTGCCTGTAATCTGTAATTGTTACACAGCCCTCTGAAATAACAGTAATTTTTTATATCGATACTAGGTCTATAGGTCAAATTCGCAGTAGCAAAGGGGACAGTGTAACATTAGCAGTATGGCTCCTAACTGGCATCTCGCCCTCAGTGTGTTTAAACAACTGACCACAAAATACTTTTCAATCCGGCTACTAATAACCTCTCATTTATCGTGTAATTTAATTTTATGTGGTTAAAAACACATCTTACTCCGGTCGAATTGCTTTCTGTCGAGTAAGCTTGGCAATAGGGTGTATTACATCCCTTCTCGTCTTAAGAATTACCAACTCGTTTGCAGAGGTTTATATAGTATATTTCTGAATACTGGTATTCGTGATTTTCTTTCACGTTTAGGGGTAGTGGCTTCAAAGAGATCAAAACGGCCTACTGAAATTTTTTTGTCAAAATTACACTAATTAAAATATTTTCAACTACTTCGACGCCACACGTGTAACAGGATATATCTGAATAAAACGAAATCAAAGATCAGAATAATAAACGATTTAAAATGCTGGGTGAAGAAACGTAAAATCATAATAAACAGTAAAGCATACACAGAAATACATTATCGTGGATATATACCATTTAACTCTTTGACAATGGTGTAATATGCGAAACATCACTGATATGATTATGTACTGTTTCCAATTTTACAGCATATAAAATACATTACACAATTTTTAAAAAGGACACTGCCTGCATCTTCAGGTGAAGCTGCAACTTCTAGTCAGAAACAAATCGCACAATTCATGTCAAAGACAGATTATCCAAATCTCTGAAATAAATAGTGCCTACAATACTCCATACAAAATTGTAGTAAAATGAAATCACAGTTTTCCCTGATTAAACCTGTGAAATGCAGCATCTAAACAAGCACTGAAACGTTTCATTGAAATTCTTCCATTTTACTGCCCGTTTAGGTGCTGTAATTCGCAGTTTTAGTAAGGAAGAGTCGTGATTTCATTTTAATACAATTTTATACGAAGGACGGTATATAATATATATTTTAGAGATTTGCATAATTTGTCTCTTACATGTGAATTGAACGAGTTGGTTCTTCTAGATTTTCACTTTATTTTTAAGATAGTAACTCCACCTGCAAGATGAAAGCAATGTTCTTTTGAAACATGGTGTAACATATTTTATATGCTGTGACGGTCGAAACAGTACAGAATCACATCAGTGACATTACGCATGATCGAGTACGCATGCAGAAGCTCTTCCGTCAGCAATGGGCCGACCTCCTGACCGAGAATTTGTATGCAATATCCAAATCAATCATACTTTCTGTTTTCAGAATTCATTCTGATGCAGGATGGGGCAATGCGCCAAAGCAGAGGCGGAGAAAAATAAAAAAAACTCAAGCACATAATATTTCTAATTGCCCAGGTCTTTCCACGGGAGGTTTTTCTGATTCGTTCACGGCGATTTATTGTCAGAATTTGTCACGCGTGTGAATAGACGTGTAAATAAACGCCACTCGCAATCGAATGGACTTACTCTGTCTGTGGTGCAAATGTTGTGTTCATAAAGCATTCAGTTGTGCCGGCGGGAACATATTGAGGTTCTGATAAAGTTCAACTTGAGACGCGTATCACTTCAAATATCGTGTGGCCATCTGTGTAAACAAACACTGGCGCAAGGACAAGTAACAGTTGCATACATCATGAGTTTCTCTGCTTTGCAACAGATGCCAGAAATTTGAGATAACGACGCCCGAGGTCATAACGCGTCAACGTTTCGTTAATATATAGGCGTCTGCAAATGTTCTGTCGAGTTTGGAGCGAGAAATGCGATATGGCTGTCTGGAACCGCAGTGTTTAGTTACGATGCTGAACAGGCGTGTGGACGGCAAGCGAAGTGGACGAGAAACGAAGGGATGAATGGAGTTATAGGAGGAAAGGGGACAAATTAAATATGAATTTCAAACGAAGACTGCAAACTGGCACAAGCGGCAGCGCTTCTGAATTTTCTTGGGAGAAAATTTGGTGCTAGGACTGAACACTGACGACACTCAGGTGTTTCGGGGTATTCGTAAGATCCTCCAGGACAAGAGTGGCACCGAACCTGTAATTTCGATATGACCCCTTACTTCTGAATTCTTTCCAATGCGTTTTTCTCTTATCACCCTGTCTTTCGACTCTATATAGCCTAAATAGCCTATAGGTTCTTTCAGCAAATTACTAAAATAAATGAACCAGAAGAGAAAGTAGTGACTTAAAGATGGGGAGATAAGACCACAAAAAGTTCCAACATAGGAAGGAATGAACATAAAGAAGAAGCGCAGGAGGTCGATATTAAAGGGGAGGAGTAATAGAAGTATAAAACAGAAGAGAAAATATGTAAAAATACGAAAAGATGAAGTCGAATATAGCTGATAGGATAAAAATGGAGAAATAATTATTGCACGAATAAGGAAAGAAAGAGAAGAAAATGTGACTTAGGGGGATGAAAATAATGCGATGACTGAAATACAGAAGAGTGAAGATGAGACACGTTAAGCAGAAAAGATGACAGAGGAAGGGAAAGATATGAAGGAAACAGGTGGAAGAGAAGCCAAAGAAAAAATAAAATGTAGAAAACTGGTCAACAAAAAGTGAAAGAGCAACGAAACTGATAAGGTAAATAAAGGAAGGGTTGCAGTAATAGAAGGAAAGGGGGGGTAGGGGGGTAGGAAGATAGTTTACAGCAGCTGCTCTACTGATGTGAACCAGCGTACTGGCGCTGCCAAGAGGAGGCGTCCCGGTCACAGTAAAGCACATTTCACGTTATTTGAGGTCGTGGCAAGATGATAGGACACATTATGTTAATGGGAGAAGTGCCAGTACTTCATGATAGGACACATTATGTTAATGGGAGAAGTGCCAGTACTTCATGAAGTGGTTCATCGAAGCTAATAATTTCACTGTCTATCATTTTCAGGGATGAGGATATATTACCGACCCCAACTGGACTCCGATGACAGAATCAGATCGCGACTGTGAGTGGTGGCAGCGTATCAGGCACAAAAAGAAAACTTCACTCTCCAGGACAGTTATGGAGAACCACTAGAAATTGTATATTGAGTGAAGAGGGGGGTCTCTCCCGATTTGGCACGGTGTGACGCGCTGTCAAAACTCGTACACGGTAGTTTCGAGTTAAACCTGCTTCCTCTCGAAGGAACATACAGTATTCTAATAGTACCAAATATCTGTAGCGGCATAGGTTAAATGTGCGAAAGCATTTGTTATTTGAACGGCAGACTCGCTGCTCAGATTTTTCATAACATGGACACCAAACTTCTATGGATGACGAGGGAAAGACAGAAACAAAATTTGAGGAAAACTGTATGAAACTACCAAGAGTAAATTTTATATTCGTGGTTCCGTGCGTCGTAATTATAGGTTGAAGAAATTCAACGAGATGCCACAGTATGCAGATATTTATATACTGCTAAATTGCTCTACATGTTTCGGGCGTCCATCGCGTCCATCATAAGGAGTACATAAAACTATAGTTGCAGCCTCTGGTACAGATCATACTATCTGGAGAGCAGGCTTCCTCAAACGTGACCACGTGGTCACGTTTGAGGAAGCTTGATCTGTACCAGAGGCTGCAACTACAGTTTTATGTACTCCTTATGATGGACGCGATGGACGCCCGAAACATGTAGAGCAATTAAGCAGTAAATAAAATATCTGCATACTGTGGCATCTCGTTGGATTTCTTCAGCCTACCAAAAGTAAATGTGTGGACTGAAACAATGAAAATTTCACCACTTTTACAACTAGTGTTCTTGCATCAAACATTTTTCAACACATCACCTAGGTGTTCTGTCTCAAAACAATACCGAAAAATAATGTCTTTTTTAAATTCACCATTATTTACATGCGAACCCTCTGCTAATGCTAAGTCTGAACATTTCCAACCTCTGGCACTGAACAGAATGGAGATCAACGGCCTCTGTGATATCAGCAAATAATTAGAAAATAATGTAAATGTTCCAAGCGGCCTACGGACACTTAAATACATCTTATTAGCACAAATATTCCCCAAGGATATATGATCGCCGTCTTTAAATGTGCCTTTTCCAAGCATTGCGTAAAGTGAACTGGTAGTGAAAATATTATCTCTCTGTCTTTCCTTTCATCTTCTCCGGAGCTTTTTGAACGGAATTTGATTGAATTTTTCACCACTGTGTCCACTGTGTAAGACTCAACATGCCTTTACCAGAAACATTCCTCTTTAGGGCACAGTGACAAGGCAGGACACTCACCGTCAGCTGAGTGTACAGAAATGCGCGAGGCTTTATCTCAGATTCCCTGTATGCCATCAAGGTATGGCGCACAAGCACAAGGTCATCTTACTTTTTACCTTTGGTATTTGGAATCACATAAAGTTTGAAATTCCTCACAGGCCTTACAAGTATTTGTAAGAAATTCGGACTTGACAAATAAATTTCCTGCAATATTTTTCCGTCGTGTTACAAGTGGGTACGTTCATATGGTAAAAAATGGATTTCAAGCCTCGACAGGTGGCAGGCCTTTGTGATTGGGGTAACGAACCTTCAGAATCCATAAAATGAGGGGAATCTCTAAACTAACTGAGGAACTGTAAGCTTCTCTGGAAGGTCTCTGTTCCAATCTGTTGGTTGTTGTTTGGTTGGTTGGTTGGTTGATTAGTTAGTTAGCGGTTGGTAGGTAGGTTGGTTGGTTGGTTGGTTGGTTGGTTGGTTGATTGGTTGGTTGTTTGGTTGGTTGGTTGGTTTGTTGCTTGGTTGGTTGGTTAGTTAGTTAGTGGTTGGTAAGTTGGTTGGTTGGTTGGTTGGTTAGTTAGTTTAGTTAGTTAGTTAGTTAGTGGTTGGTAGGTTGGTTGGTTGGTTGATTGGTTGGTTGGTTGGTTGGTTGGTTGGTTGGTTGGTTGGTTGGTTGGTTGGTTGGTTAGTTAGTTAGTGGTTGGTAGGTTGGT
>Ga0123352_10014031_pt1 | contig 12742 bp, 8 predicted proteins | sample TergutLab28metaG_FD_89700 | JGI IMG/M metagenome (GOLD analysis project Ga0123352, IMG submission 89700) | Labiotermes labralis P1 segment gut microbial communities from Petit-Saut dam, French Guiana - Lab288 P1 | ecosystem: Host-associated > Arthropoda: Insects > Digestive system > Gut ... | reverse complement strand
TGAGTGGACCCCGTTCCAGACCCACTACTACTCAGAAAATCTGGTAGCGCCGGGGATCGAACCCGGGACCTCTGTATCTGTAGCCAGAAACTCTGACCACTAGACCACAGAGGCGGTCATAGTAAAAACCAAGGCAACTTTAAATCACCCTGTCAGTAAATTCACTCATTGGAAATGGCTACTCCAGTCTATATTTCTAATTATTTAAGCGTCTCGTTTAACAATACTGTTAGTTGCTAAGATATATATTGTTAGTTATAAACGAAGGAATAAATTATTTTTTCTGGCGCATTGCTGGAATTATACTGGCAGAAGAAATCCGAAGTACTCGCGAAAACTGTCCCAGTGCCAGTCTGCTCGTCACCAATCGCAAATGGTTTGGAATATTTCTTATACGTAGAAAACAAAACATAATGTTACGCAATAAAACATACGCTTGCATTAGGCCTGCTTGTGTCAGCGTGTGTAAGCAAAAATGCCAACTCGCACACCACTTTCCTTGTTTGCAAACGTAGTCATATTTCTATGTTGTTTCGAATACCTGACAATGTACCGTACAACAAACAGATGTTGTAGGACATAATGGAATGGCATTTTAGAGAAAGAAGCTTGTCTCCCTTTGTGTCAGCTAAAGACAAACGGTATTCTACGACGTGCAATTTGGCTCCAGCGGAAGGTCTTCAGACTTGTATCTTGGAGCTGATCGGTTTGCATTACGTAAGGGTCACTGTCCTGCCTGAAGTTATTTGTGGTTTTGTTCGTTCCCTTCCGACGAATGCTGGGAGAGTGCCTTAAATTTGGCCATGAGTGTTTCCTTCTGAACTCTTCCCAATTCCTCCTCCATTCTTCATCCTACCATTCTAAGCTATGGTACACAGTAAGAGCTACTGACATCATCGTTAAATAAACCATAAATGTGAAGAAAGGCAAAGCTGTCAATGTGCTCTTCATTCTTTATGACAATTTTCACTCTTAAAGATGAGGCTACTATGTTGTCCCGCAGCGATGGACGTCTCTCAATCAGAGATGCGGCGCCACATACAGAAGGACGGAGACGTCAGCTGTGCCGCCGCGGAACCCATAAGATACCCATAGAATGAGAGTGCTTGAAAACGTTTTGCAGCGAAGAATCGTTGGGCCTAAGGGACACAGCAACAGAAGGCAGAAGAAAGTTCCATAATGATGGAATTCCTCTTTTGTGTTCTTCACCAAATATTATTGCGAGCGAGGCATGTAGCACACACGACATGGATGAGGAATGCACCGCAAACTTTTATTTGGTAAGGGAAGATATATTTTAGGATACCTAAAAGTAAATGGGAAGGTAATCCTGAAATGGATCTTAAAGAAACAGTGTGAGGGTTGATAATAAGGACGATTGGTTGTTGACCCTGTACATGGTAGTATATTTGGAAGGTGGAATTTGTTGACTAGCTTAAAGAATACAGATTGTTTGTTGCTGTAGACGGGTTATATAGAACAGTGTTTCTTAACTTTTGTGTGACCGCGGTCCGATAAATTCTTTTTTCATAAGACGAGGACCCGGTCCCGTCAAATTTACTCGTAAATACCTTTCCATTTTTTTAAGTTCATATATTAAATTAACATAAGTATTAATAATTAATTATGGCATAATCATAAATAGTATTAATGTACTTATGTATATGGTGTGGCATGCTGACAAATATAAAATTACATTTAAATTCGTTATCGATCACTGGACTAATGAAATCTTGTAGCATATTGTAGTTTACTCAGGACAGCATCTGGGTCTGAGTTTTTCGACACATTCACGAATATTTTTCCCCTCAGAATATTTCCACTATACAACATTTATTCATAAAAATTGCCTAGAAAACTAATATGACAAATTCCAGGAGATCATCTCGCGGCCCGGTATAATTGATGTCAGGGCCCGGTACCGGGCCGCGGCCCGGCGGTTGAAAAACACTGATATACGAGTAGAAAACAGTCTAACACTTTTGCAAGAGGCACAGTATGGAAAGTGAAACGTGTCTGTGCTGATCAGATAATGAACAGTGTGACAAAGTCTAGCGGTTGCCATTCAACAAAACCTTCTTAAAAAGTGCGTTGGTACTCCGAGTAAATGTGAGAGTCTCCAGAGCAACCCAAGCCAAATACACCACGGATAGCCAAAGTCCCCCCTGTCACTTCTTGGTATCCTTTGGACTCAGCCGGAAGTTACAAGCTGTGGCCTTCCCCAAAGAAAGGACACAATGTGACAGTCGTTAAGATGATACGAACTGCCGCGCTCTGCGAATGATAAGAGTGTGTTTCCTTCTGGTCTATGTGGTCGCACTTGACCTCATTCATTGTTGGGAGGCAGCCAAGGTCTCTTATGGTTCCGCCGACACGATGCCCATGGCATAATATAACCTAATTAGCAGCAAATGTCGTAAAGAAGAGTGCGGTTCTGGAAAAGTAAGGTCTCAGAAAGTCTTCACAGCATTGTGCGATTCATTATGGGTTTACCCTAACAAGCTGGGCATGACCTTTGACGGAGTTGTAACAGTTGGACTTCCCTTCACATGACCCTCCCTTAATCTGTTGCCCATCCACCTTCACTGTCGTGATCCGTCATGATTTACACGGATTATTACCCGTATTCTATGTTGCGCATGTAGTTAATAAATACAGTTATACATAGTCAAATTCAGTGATGATTTTTCACTCTATATTTCAGTTAACAGGTTTTAAATACTTGGGGCACCATATATCAGAATACAAACGTGTTTTAGAAGACACATTGCAAACATACAACAAAATAAACGGAGCTATACGGAGACATTTTGGAAAACAAATGAACAAAGAAGCAAAACTAAGAATTCACAACATTACAGCTAAAGCAGCGTTGAAATTTGGAAGTAAAGTTTGGGTACTGAAGAAAAGAGAGGAACAACGTTTAGAAGTAGCACAGATAATATTTTTGAGCGCTTACTTGGAATAACAAAAGTAGACAAAGAAAAGAATCAATGCATTAGGAAAAAAAAAACGGGAGCACAGAACATAGTAAAGGAAATAAAACAGTACCAAGAAAAGCGGCTACAACAAGTACAGAGGATGGACACAAACAGAATAACAAAACAAGCACTACAATATAAACCAAAAGGACGAAGGAACATAGGACGACCGAGGAAGAGATGGAGGGACCAACTTCATCTTGAGGATTAAGGAACCCTTCATGAACACGATGATGATGATGATGATGATGATGATGATTTCATTTTTATTAATTTTAACCCTTTAAACGCCGAGTTAAATCCCATCTGCCATTTGCTGGCATTATTAGGAGCTCACCATATTCTACACGTTAGCAGGATAAGGGCTAAAGTATTTACTGTTTCTCCGTATTAAGCTGTTGTTCTAACAATCTCCCTGTCTCTCGGTCCTATTGCAGCCGGTTAAGCCGAGTTCCTTAGCACATCAGACAAGGCCCTATGTTACAGGATGGACAAGGAACAGCGTGATAGCTATACTGAATCAACCAGTCACAAATCTTTATTGAATCATCATACGGGTGTTACTCAACGACTCTGTTTTGACAGCACTGGTCGCCTGAGAGAGACTGTCTTTTATATCTTGTCTCTGGACAACGGATCTTTATCGCATGGGAAGCTTGTTTCCGCCAGGAATTTAGAGTGCTTCCAGATTCTTCTTCGAATAGAATTTCAGACGAAAAACGGATTTAAATTCCGGACGGAAGCAGGCTTCTTTAGCGATAATGCTGCCGTGAACATTGGCAAGATAAAATGTACAAACGGTAGAGTTATTTGCTCAAGACTGATAAAATGGCAAGGAGCGGCTTTTGAAGCAATCTCATTCTGATCATAGCTATGCTGCTGTCCTATGCAGTTACATCTCTTGTAATTGTTGCTCTGTTGTGCTGTGTGTGTGAAGGATTCCGACACATCTCGGATAACCAGAGGCAACCAACCTCCTTTACTGGGCAGAGTCCTTGATAAGAAAACAGTTTCCCTGCCGCTAAAGAAATTCCCAGACTTGTATAACACCGAAAGATGCATTACTGTCTTTCCACCGGCCGCCACACGACCCGCCAGACTGTGTAATTTTTTCGCGTCATTAAACAAATAAAAAAAAAATCAATTGAAAGTTGGCAAAATTGATTGAATAACTTCACTAGGAAGGCCATGACCGCTTTTTTATGTCCTATCAAAATTACAATAACATTAGACCGTAAAACGTATTCAGATGACAAAGCATCGTTAAGTATTAAAAGCAATTACTTCAGATGATTGACGCGCCTACCAACCGTATAGTGACGACCGATTGACCATTGCGAAATTAAACGTAGGTGGCATTTCCCACAATATCACTACCATCTTTACGTCAACACTGCGCTATCTACGAGATAATCGATAATTGAAAATTATTAATGCCATGTCTACGTCTGTGATGTAGACTGATAAACAATGCTAAAATAACGGCGACAGGTATGGGAAACGCGACGGAAAAATTTACATTCTTATCACTTCCTGCGTAAGGTATTTGGACTTGTTACTGCTCTCTGAACATCTGCGTAGACGTAATAGATAGTGTATTAGTGACTGCAGACATAAATAATTCCAAGAACACGTATCGTAGGTGTTGAACGTTGAAAGGTTGTAAACATATTATGTTGTATTTAACAAAAAATTTGAATGAGAAGATAACACACGTCCGGCGTCAGAATAAGAACGAGAAAAAATTTCAGCAAATGAATAAAATCGGTAAAACAAAACAATTCTCAGAAACGTAGATTAAAAAAAAACACGACAGTCACCGCTTCCACAGATTCACTTAAGCGCCATCGAATAATAATCTCGATGCACAGCCTGTCATATTCGGTAGAATTATCGTATTTTTAACACTTCGCGCTACAGTACAGTGAAAATTTCTGGTCAACCATACAGATTTCCCCACACAGCAGATTCGTCTTTCTCTTATGCAAACAGAGGTTATTTCTTTTTTGACATTCAGAGGACCGTGCATCGTGATATATTCTTATAATAAAAGCCAACAAGATGCGCTATTTCTCAACTTTATTTCGGTAAGGAACTCTAGATGTTTCGGACAGACTTACTACCCATCATCACGAGTCTTAATACTGTACTCACAGCAATTGGTATTTGTCGTACTGGTTATGTTGACTGTCTGCTAGCGAGGGTGGGATCGGATCCCGCCTTCGCTAGCAGACAGTCAATATAGCTAGTATAACAAATACCAGTAGCTGTGAATACAGTGTTAAGACTCCTGATGATGGACAGTGAGTCTGTCCTAAACGTGTATAGTTCGTTACCAAAATAAAGTTGCAAAATAGTGCATCTTGTTGGCTTTTATTATAAGAATAAGAGGTTATTTCTCTAAACATCATCTGCCGATTATTCTTATAATAGAAGAGGGAAGCTTTTTCTGTGAGAATTTTTATGTATTTTTACGCGTTCTTTACAATTTAAAAAAGAACGCCTTACGTGGATGTCATTTCCGTCTGTGGCCTAGTACTAGCGCCTGGACCGATGGACAGATCATTTTAAAATTCAAAGTAGGGGACTTCAATTGAAATTGCTGGCAGTGCTGATATTAAGCCTTTTTAGCCCATAGTGACATTTACTTTACTTCGAATCATAAGTGAGTTCTTGATATTGCACGTTGTCCAAAATATGTTGGAAAAATTTGACCTAAGGAACGAATGCGTAATTTCAGACAGCCATTTTAATTTTTGATAATAGCTTACTGGTGAACTAAGATCACGAAACTTGCTTTGCGTAAGTGTATGTAGTGTACCACGGAACAAACTCTGACGCATATTTTGGTAATTTCGAATTGGGCTTCTCTATGTAACTGTATTCAATCATTATTGATTTTGGCCAAATTTATGAGTTACGTAGCCTATTTTACATAAAGGTCATAACTGAACATTTTCGTCTACATAAAACTTAACTCACATTGTCGTTAAATTTTACGTTGTAGATTTTTGCATAAAGCTAGTTGGCTGTTTTGATTCTCAGCTACATCTATTTGTCAGAAACTTCACTTAACACAAGGCTAAAAGTGGGTCTTTCCATTATATTCCATAAACAGTTTCAGATATTGTATTAAACGTGTAAATCCTACATTATACAAGGATAAAAAGGCTTTCTCTGCGTCTCCCCTCAACCATTTTAGCTATTTCGTTAAAATTTGATATTAATGCAGAAGAAATGTTCTCGTTTTATCCGATATATTTCGTGTGTTTACAAAAAAAGCTGTTTAAAAATGGGTTGTAAGTAGGCTTTATAAACTGCAAGGTAGGTAAAAGTGCACCCTTGTAGAGGCAATGAGGCTCTGTACAGGCCGTACGGCCCATAGGGGGAGTAGAGGTATAGCTCTACTCTTTCTTGACCACGGCACTAGAAGGGAGTGGGGGGTCAGCGTCACGCCCCGGCCGCTCTTTACCCCCGGGAAAGACCTGGTACCCATTGTACAGGAGGCTGGGTGGACCCCAGGGTCGGTCTGGACAAGTGCGGAAAATCTCGACACCACCGGGATTCGATCCCCGGTCCGTCCAGCCCGTAGCCAGTCGCTATACCGACTGAGCTACCCGGCCCACTGCAAGATAGGTAGGTGGTTAGAAATTCCGTGTGCTACATTAAATAGTACGAGCTTCCGATCTTGTTTTAGCCTACTTTCTCTCCTAAAATATAAACAAAGCAAGTTTACGAGATCGTGTTTTTTGTGGCTGTTTCTCCATCCCTCAAACGTTGGAAGCAGCTGAATGATTTCAACGAAACTTGGAATGAATCTTATGCATTTACAGGGCATCGCAGCGCTCTACTTCTTGCTAACTACTTCATGTGATCCCTTAAAAGATATACGGTAAGTTGCACTATGAATATGCTGGAATTTTTGTTACGGTTATATTTTTCGAAATGTAAAATAACAACATGGCGACAGTGTGAAAAACTGCTTTAGCTTTAGAATTAATTATTATAAGAATGTACGTGCTACTGCAGCTAGGCGGAAAACTGAAGAGAAAATAGATCGTAAATATATCGGCTTATTGCATACGAGACTTTTGTAAGTCTACAGTTAGTAAAATTACCACGACCTAAACTTTGAGATTATGATTTACATAAATTGCGAGTACGGGAATTGAATTTCACCATCCAGTGCTTACGCGTCACTATACTCCCTGTGGGAAACAGACTTGTAATTTTAGTGCTGTCTGTTGTCGTTGCATTAGTCAGTTTTCATCGTAATGGCGTATTTGTTGTTTCTCTAACTCAGCATGTTGGTGCAATAGTAAAGCTGCAGAATAATTTATTTAAGTAACACACCAACAAATGCCCACGTATAGTCTTTAACGACCTAAAATTTACATTAAAACGCTTAAAACGCTCCTACATGTTTCGATCATACGATCATCCTCAGGAAGCATACAATGTCCACTCAGTGATTTACTTTGAAGTAAATCACTGAGTGTTTTAAACTGTAACTTTAGCAAGGAACAAAGTATGCTCCCTGAGGATGATCGTATGCTAGAAACATGTTGGAGCGTTTTGAGTGTTTTAATGTAAATTTTAGATTATTAAAGACTATATATGTGCATTTGTTGGTGTGTTACTTAAATAAACCACAAAATGCACGGTGCAACAGTAAAGCTACAGAACAATGGTATTTGTGTGGTTAGGGCTATTCTAACTGAGAATTTATTTGGGTCCTCCTAATTTTCTCCTGTTAACAAAACATTCATGATAACTACAATACGTAACTTATCGGAGTTTAAACAGCGTTGTTAAATAACTTAACCTTTTGAAGCCCTGAATATGCTAATTAAAAATAAATTAATTACTAATATCATTTACTTACTTACTTACTCCATGGTGCAGGGTCCTTCTTGAGAAGCTAACTGGTTTGCAGCTAGTCAAGTAATTCCCCGCATTTCATGGAACCCGAAGGTTCATTACCGCACTCACAAGCGTCCGCCACCTGTCTATATCCTGGGCCATCCCAATCCAGTCCATATACCTACATCCAACCTCCTGGAGATCCAGCCTAATATTATCCACCCGTCTACGCCTAGGTTTCCCCAGTGGTCTCTTTCCCTCCGGTTTCCCCACCAAGGCCCTATACACCTCCCTCTCCTCACCCATATGCACCACATGCCCAGCCCATCTCATGAAGCCTGGAATATGCTAATTAAAAATCAATTAATTACTAATATCACATTAATACATGTAATTGAGTGTATTTTAGTAAGTAGTTAAAGCACAATAGCACACATTTGGAAGCAGGTACTATCCTAAAAAAGAATACAACAGTATCCACTTTATTTGCTGTTGCTGTTGGTGGTGGTGTCACAACAATGGTCGTGACGGTACCGCTTAACAATCCTTGTCAGATTCCGTTATTTGATATTTGGCCAGCAACAGTAAATAAATTACACCTTTGTGCACTCAAAGTTCTGTATCGATCAGTCCTTCAACAAGTCCGAAGTGCAGTGTCCTTGTTGCTTGGAAATAATCACCGTAGGAGAAGAATTATCACAAGAAATGCCCCTAAAAATGAAGACTTGTGACTGGAAAACGTACAAAGCCTCATCATTTATCTGCTTCACGAGAATTTTCTGTTTTTTTTTTTTACACAAACAATGCTATTTAATTGCAGGTGTTATTTTGTTATAAACATTCTCTACTCCAAATTCAGTGTGCCACAAAAATGGTCCAAAGAGCCACTAATAACAAAATTTCAGAGCCACTGAAATAGCGTTTAAAAATTTAGATGCTATCTCAAAGTGAGTGGGCCGAGATAGCGTGGTCGGTATAGCGACTGGCTACGGGCTGGACGGTCCGACGATCGAGTGCCGGCGGACGTGAGATTTTCCGCATCCGCCCAGCGCGGACCTGGGTCCACCAAGCTTCCTGTACAAGAGGTGGCGGTTAATTCCTGGGGGTAAAACGGCCGCAGCTTGTTGTGGCAGATAGTGCGGATGGTTTATAAGGTTAAGAACTAAAGTTGGATGTTTATTAAACAAACGCAGTGCTAATTTTTTGATTGTTTAGTATCATATGAAAAATTGTATATATATATATATTCCTCCACAGAGTTAGAGAAGATAAGGTACGTAATTAAGGTTCCAGGGAAACCCATCCATGCGAGATTAATTTGCCGTATTAATCTCCGAATTCGACGAACTCTTGATTATTGGATAAAGCTGCTCGCGCATGTCTCGCCAAGTGGCAGTGACCGTGGCGTAGCGAAGTGCTTTATAAGCTGAGCATGCCGGGTTGATGTGTTCAGTTCGGTAGCTAACGTCAATGGTTCGATGTAGTGGGGGTCAGTGGTCTACTTTACCGAGCCAGTTAGCCAACCGCTCACGTTCTTCTTACGAAGTGCTCTTCTAGTCAGTCGTTCCTGCTAGCTGGTACTGTGCGGAGGAGGTAGTGCTTGCGGTATATTCCGAGACTGGACTGTTTCCTAGCTCAGTGACAATGACGCCACCAAAGGAAGAATGCTATAATGAATTCGCCGACGTAGAGACGGATAAGGTTGGTGATCTCACATTCTCACCGCCGCCAATGAAGCATTCTGAAACCCGGGATAGTATATCCTCCATAGACAGTGACATATCATTAACATACGATGGGAATGGTGAGCCCATCGCAACGGCCTCCGCTTCTGGGGATGACGAGGGAGCCCATCTGGCAGACCAGTCGGATTGCGGATCAGACGCGGGCTCTACGACGGGTAAAGATTCAGGGTGTGAGATTACAGACAAACCACAAGAACCACCCTTTGTACAGCCTGACGACGAACTGGCCAACCGGATCGTGAAACAGGTAGAATTTTACTTTTCGGACGTGAACATCACAAAGGATGCGTTCTTGCTGAAACACGTAAAACGCAACAAGGAAGGGTTTGTGTCCCTGAAGCTTATCTCCAGCTTTAAGAGAGTGAAACACCTCGCTAAAGACTGGCGCATTGTAGCGAGTGCCCTTGCCCGGTCCACAAAGCTACAGATCAACGAGGCCGGTACGAAACTACGACGCCTGGCGCCTTTACCGCAATATGATGAAACGACGCCTTCTCGAACCGTAGTGGCCATGCATCTACCCCACGACAAGCCCACAATCGAAAGCGTGGCGGAGCTGTTCTCTTGCTATGGCGAGATCGCCCTCGTCCGTATTCTACGGCCCGGAAATCCGGTCCCTGCAGATGTCCGAAACTTTGTAGCGAAACGTCCTGAGCTGGACGGAATCGTGTGCGCCTTAGTGGAGTTTGTGCATATTGAGTCAGCGGAAAGGGCCTTGCAGTCACCGGAAAGGGACTGGAAGGGACACAGTTTAGGCATCAAGGTGGTGGAGCTGAACCCCCCGGAACGCATCAAGAAGAGATCACTACCCAGTAAGAAGGCGGCTCTCACGCGCTTTTTCGAGGCAGAGTGCTCTTCATCCTGTGCCAGTGGGTCCGAAGCAGAGCCGGAAGTTCGCCAGAGGCACAGGTTGCGCCGCGGCTCCTCAACGTCCTGCGGGCCCTCCGCCACGTGCATCCAGCCCTCAAACTGGATGCAACGCCGCCTAGCCTACAACAGGGACTCGGGATCGGAGAGCAGCAGTTCCAGCCTCTACGGCAGATCGCGTTGCAGCAGCGTCGTGTCAGACACAGGCAGCTGCAGTTCTTACAGCCGGTCTCGCTGCAACAGTGGTGTATCGGACAGTTATCGCTCCCGCTGCAACAGTGGTATATCGGATAGTCGTCCTCGAAGTAACAGTGGTGCCTCCCATCTACCAGAAAATGTTATTCGGCTACCACGGGGGCCGGATGGGACTCGCGGTTTCCATTGTGGGTACAGGGAGCAAATCGCAGCTACTCTGGCAGTAGGCTGACACCAGCATTTGACCGTTTGTAATCACTGTGCATGCCCGCCCTCTGTGAGGTTAAATTTTTTTTTATGCCTGTGGATTTATGCCTAATATTTATTGGCACACACGGTTGGAGTGTCTAAAGGTATGGTAAGAAGTGTGAGACTAAAACATGCAGAAGTTGAACCAAAGACTGAAAGTAAAACACGTAACGTGTTATTTTGTACTAATTTTATTTACACGTTAATAAACATGTTGACCCTGAAAAGAAGTATGGGCTTATTGGATTATTAATGTGGTAGTACCAAATCCTAATAAGGCCTGAGCTAATTTTAATAACACGATTGCCATCGAATGTTCTCTATGTGTGTCGCACGAGGTTAACGAACTAAAACTTGCATTGGATGCCTTTCACATCACTAGGTCAACCAGAATTACCAAGGGAAAGTAGCAGAACACTGACCCGGTTCTTAGTATAGGATGTCCCTAAAGTAAATTCATCGTAAATTAGTGATTTTATTTTTTTTAAGCTGTGAGGCCAGTACTTAAGAATGCGCAGTTTAGTAACTGGAAAAGTTAATATGAATTACAATTTATGCAGCTACTTGAGCCCAGATAGAGGAGAGGGGCAGCAGGGCCTCTTAGACCAGGCCCCTGGCGTATGGAATTTCAAATATGTTCTTATTTAATAATAATAATAATATCTATTAATTGCAATCGGGTTGTCACCCGGTGGCAGTAGTTATTTTACATGTATACAAAACATGAAATCGGTTACTACTGAATTTAAGTCGGGAGGGCTACATGAGAAGCATGTAGTGGCAACTTGGAATCTTGGGAACCATCTCATCATTTGTTTTTAGACACAGGGAAACCAAGAAAAACCTGTGTCGAGGTGGCCGGTCGCAGGACCTTCCGAATAGTGACTTCTAGCCAGCAGTCTGGCATCTAAAGTAAAAAAAAAACAGCAATGTACACATAATATAACAAATACACATAAGATGACAACAATACACACACACACACACACAAGACAACTACAACAATACACACGGCCAAACCAACAACAATTACACACAAGACAACTACAACAATACACACGGCCAAACTAACAATTACACACAGGACAACTTAAAACTAGCGACAATACATGCGAGACAAATTAGAATACAACATGTACAAAAGGTAAATATACCCAAATAAGAGAGTACTGTGCACATTTTCTTGTAATTGTTTTTTTAATTACAAAAAACACACAATGAGAAAGCAAAATGTTGAGAATTACACCTAATTGAAATGTTTACTCATTTTTCTTTGTCCTTCATGGATATCTATGTGCATTATTTAGATATTAATATACTGTTTGCATGGCTTTCGGCGTGGCGTGGGGTGGGGTGGGGTGCCCTCAAGTGTGATTGTCCGGGCTCCAGCTCACTTTCAGGCCCTGAGTAAAAGGAGCCTGCAGAATATTTCATGCTGACAGGCTTCAAAAGTTTTCCTGTTCACCAATTGTTATTGTTACAGTGATAAAATTGAGGAGGATCAGAAGGGCGGGGCATGTAACTCTGCATCGAATAGCTGACAAGGCATACAAAAATGTTGTCGGGAAGTCTGAAAGGGAGGGACGCATATTAAGGCCTAAATGTGGGGAAGAGGGCAATGTTAAAGAAGGATGTGGCTGGATTCATCTGACTTAGGCCGGTGGTTTGCATTAGGCTTTAACAAACACGGTAGTTGACTATCTTTATCGTTGCACCGTGCATTTTGTAGTTTATTTAAGCAATACACCAACAAATGCACATATATAGTCTTTAATAATCTAAAATTTACATTACAACACTTAAAACGCTCCCACATGTTTCGATCATACGATCATCCTCAGG
>Ga0123352_10014029_pt1 | contig 12743 bp, 10 predicted proteins | sample TergutLab28metaG_FD_89700 | JGI IMG/M metagenome (GOLD analysis project Ga0123352, IMG submission 89700) | Labiotermes labralis P1 segment gut microbial communities from Petit-Saut dam, French Guiana - Lab288 P1 | ecosystem: Host-associated > Arthropoda: Insects > Digestive system > Gut ... | reverse complement strand
TTTCAATTGACTTTTTATGAAGACTTTTGCGAAATCTTATGCCAATATCTACGGAGCCTGACGCACCTTTCCTTCCGGAAAAGCGCGTCAGGCTTTGTTTCCCTACCGCAATCGCTATTTATTTAGGCTCGAAGCGGCCGGTGAAGAAGCGGAGTTGCTTGGGCTCGTAAACCCACTTGAGCGCCTTCACTTTCTCTTTGTTCTTGTAGAGATCGATGAGTGCGTCTGCTACGTAGTCCATGTGGCTGTAGGTGTAGACGCGGCGCGGAATGGTGAGACGGATGGTTTCGAGTTTCGGTGCGTGATCGTGGCCTGTGACCTTATCACGGCCGGCGGAGATGATGCCGCGCTCCATGCTGCGTACGCCAGACTCGATGTAGAGCTGAGCAGCGAGGGACTGTGCCGGGAACTCGGATTGCGGAATGTGTGGGCAGAACAGACGCGCGTCTACGAATACGCCGTGGCCGCCGACCGGGTTAACAATGGGAACGCCGCCAGCTTTCAGCTTCTCGCCGAGATAACGCACTTGCATGATACGATGCTCGATGTAAGCCTCGTCCATTGCTTCGCGGATACCGATTGCCATAGCTTCCATGTCACGACCGGTCATGCCGCCGTAGGAGGGCATACCTTCGAACACGACGACCAGTTCTTTTGCTTCGGTGAACAGATCGTCATCGTTGAGGCAGAGGAAACCGCCGATGTTGGTGATACAGTCTTTTTTACCGGACATGGTGCAGCCGTCGGAGTAGCTGAACTCTTCGAGCACGATCTCTTTGATGGACTTGTTGGCATAGCCCGGCTCACGCTCTTTGATGAAGAATGCGTTCTCTACGCAACGAGTTGCGTCCATGAACACTTTGATGCCGTGCTTGTTGCAGAGCTCGTAAGTTGCGCGGATGTTTTCCATGGAAACGGGTTGACCGCCGGAGAGGTTAACGGTGATCGCGACGCAAACATATGCGATTTGGTCCGCACCGACTTTGTCGATGAGGCCTTGCAGCTTGTTCAGGTCAACGTTGCCTTTGAACGGCAGTTCGATTGTGGAGTCGTGCGCTTCGTCCACAACGATATCGAAGAAGATACCGCCGTTGGCTTCTTGGTGATAGCGGGTGGTGGTGAAGTACATGTTGCCCGGCACATATTGACCCGGCTTGATGGCGATTTTGGAGAGGATGTTCTCCGCGCCGCGGCCTTGGTGGGTCGGCACTACGTGCTTGAAGCCGAAGTATTCTTTGATTGTGGACTCGAGGTGATACCAGTTGCGGCTGCCTGCATAGGCTTCGTCGCCCATCATGAGGCCGGCCCATTGCTTATCGCTCATGGCGTTGGTGCCGGAGTCGGTGAGCAGGTCGATGTAAACATCTTCCGAGTCGATCAGGAAGGTGTTGTACCCAGCCTTCTTCGCGATCTCCTCGCGCTCTTCGCGGGTGTTCATTTTGACGTACTCAATTGTTTTAATACGAAACGGTTCTGCTGGATAATGGTTTTTCATGACAATCAATCCCCTTCTTAATTAAAATTACAATTTTGTTTGTACGGTTCATTGAGCTACTCTATTACCACCATTTACAGGCGGGAACATTTTTATCAACGACTTTCAAAAATTTAGTTCGGTAGCGTTCTAAATCGCCTCTTACTCATTATACACCTTTCACAGAGAAAAGAAACAGTTTCTTACATTTTTCGACGATTTGTAGTTTCACCCAAAAAACGAGTTTTCTTATTGGTAAAATTACCCGCACCAGACGTTTCTTTCGCTTCAATACACTAACTCGGATCCGCAAAACGTTCTGGTTACAGGGTTTTTCGCCCTCATTCTACTACGGTTCTTGCAAAAAAACAAGACCTCTAGCGAATTTTTTTGGGAATTTTCACATAAATACGCTATTTCACTACTGCGTTTTAGTGCGTTTTCGTCCCCCCTGCCGCCCTGCGGCCGAGTAGCTGTTTCGCAATTGCGAGGCCGCTCAATACAAGTGCGATACCGGAGAGTTTCATTGGAGTGAGCGCATCGCCCAAGATCAATACAGAGGACAATACGGTAATAATCGGAGAGAAAAAGACATAGATCGACGTTTTGGTCGGGCCGATCTGCGTTACGGCAAAATTCCAAAGTACAAAGCAAAGCGCCGATGCGATTAGACCTAAAAAGAACAGGGCCGCCACATTCCAAGGTTCAGCAAAACGCTCCATCCCAAGACGAACGTCTCCGGCGAGGAATGTGACGGGGATCAAGAAGAGCAGACCGTAGACAAACACGCGCCGGGTGGTCTGGATGACGTGATACCCAAAGATACTGAGCTTTTTGGTAAATACATTGTAAAAGCCCCAACAAACTGCCGCCATTAATGCCAATAGGTCACCAAGCGGGTTGAGCTCTAGACGGGTTCCGGCAAAGCTGATTAGGGCGATACCGCAGATGGCGAGCAGGGCGCCGAGAAAAAAGGTGGTTTTCGGTCTTTCCTCGCCGGAGAACCACCAGGCGAATGTAGCTGTGAACACCGGGGAAATCGCAACAATTACACCCGCATTGGAAGCGGAAGTGTTGAGCAGCGCAAAATCTTGCAGGAGGAAGAAGATCGTCACACCGGTCAAACCTGCTCCGGCGAACAGGAGTTCCGTGCGCCACGTGGTCTTTGGCATGCGTTTTGGATAGAGCAAATAAAGCATCGCTATCGCCAAGCTGAAGCGGATCAGAATGATCTCAAACGGGGTAAACACACGCAGCAGAATCGAGACTGCCACGAAGGTAAAGCTCCAAAATGTCACGGTTACCATTGCCGCGATGTGGCCCATCCACTGTTTTGTCTCCACGACTCTCACGCACCCTTCCCTGTTTCCATTATGTAATTGTGTATTAGAGTAACACGCCTATAGGGAATGGTCAACGATTGCTTGCCGTGGGAATTGGGTATGCTCTCTAGCGCACAGGTGAGGAGGGATCGCTTTGCCCACAGATCGGCAGAAAGAGAGAGTTGCACAGGAGGTGTAGTGCCAGAAGTTTCCGTCTATGATATTCCACTGCGCGTCACCTTCTATGTGCGTGTTTCTAGCGATAGTGACAACCAACTTAACTCTCTGGACAATCAAGTTTCCTATTATCGGGAGTTGGTGGATACGGGCGGATATTCGGGAAGGGCTGTCTAGAGCTTCGGTGCAGAGGCAGGTGCGGTTTCAGAATATGGTCCGGGATGCGGAACTTGGGATGTTTGATCTGATTATCACAAAGGAGATTTCGCGTTTCGCGCGGAATACTTTGGATAGTATCCAGTATACGCGGCAATTGCTTTCCTCTGGTGTGGGCGTGCTCTTTCAAAATGACAATATCAACACCTTTGATGAGGATAGCGAATTGCGGCTTATGATTATGGCAAGTATTGCGCAGGATGAGCTGCGCAAGCACTCGAATCGGGTGAAATTCGGGCATAAACAGGCGATCAAAAACGGCGTGAGGGCTGTACGCGGCAGTATGGATAAGCGGCTGGTGGTCCATGAGCCGGAGGCGGAGATGGTGCGGGAGTTGTTTGAGCGCTACGCATCGGGCGAATACAGCCTGAAAGGGCTCGCAAAACTCCTTGAAAAGGGAGGATATCGTACCCGTATCGGTACCCTTATCGCACCGCAAACGCTCGCTGGTGTGATCTCAAACCCGCGCTATAAGGGGTATTATGTGGGCGGAAAGACGCGGAGTATTGACCTGTTCTCGAAGAAATTCGAAACCGTACCGCCCGAAATGTGGACCGTATTCAAGGACGAAAGCGGCGAAATTGTACCTCAAATCGTGTTGGGTAATCTCAAAGAAAGGGGTCGTTTGGGTAATCAGACTTCATTCTGGCTGCCTGTCCCACAAAAGAATCCGCAAAAGAGATCGCTCAAACTCTGGTCGGGGAACACCTCGCGGCCTGTGTGCAGATGCTGCCCATCGACAGCGTGTACCTCTGGCAAGGGAATATATGTAGCGGAAACGAAACTCTGCTGCTTATCAAATCAAAACCCGAACATTTCGAGGCGATTTCGGCCAGAATCCAAGCACTCCACCCCTACGAAGTCCCGGAGATCATCCAACTCCCTATCACAAACGGCCTACCCGCATACTTAGCTTGGATCGACGACTGCACAAACTAAAAAAGCGCCCAAATAGGCGCTTTTTTAGTCTTTCATTTCCCCTTATACTTCATCCGAGTGGCAATCCCGCCTCTAATGTGACGCTCCGCCTTGTTCTTTTCCAGCACTTCCTTCACTTGTAAATAGAGTGGTTTATTGAATTGCTGGAGGCGTTCGCTCAAATCTTTATGTACGGTTGATTTTGAAATTCCAAACTTTTTCGCAGCTGCACGCACCGTCGCATTGCTCTCTATAATGTACACCGCCAGGTCACAGGCACGCTCCTCGATGTTCGATTTCAAAAGCTACCACTCCCCAAAATCATATAGCTAATCTATATGCAGAGGGCAAGTTGGGTAGTACCTCCGGCAAAAGCAAGGCTATTCTCGTGAAAGTCGCCATAACTCGAACCAAATTCTTGTTGAATAATTTAGCTTTGACAAGTGAGATCTTCTCGAATATAATAGAAAGCGAATGTTGGATATTGGATACAGCAAAATTCTTCCCCCATCCCTGCAACAAGTCAACATAAATTACGGGAGTTCTGGGTGTGAGGTGTCGGGGAGCTAGACTAAATATAGTATAGGAGGCGGTTTGTATGGTAGAGATTACGGACAAGGAGTACATTGCGGGGTTGGTGGCGCGTGCGCACGCGGCGATGGAGATTGCGTGGGACTACAGCCAGGAGCGTGTAGACGAGTTGGCGGCGGCGATTATGTACAGCATGTCTCGTCCGGCGTTCGCGGAGAAGATCGCGAAACTCTCCTTTGAGGAGACAAACCTCGGCATGTATGAGGCGAAGGTCCAGCGGTTTACGGGCAAGCTGCCGCAGGTGTGGCAGGATATTAAGACGATGAAGTCTGTCGGCGTGATCGAAGAGCTGCCGGAAAAGGGCCTTGTGAAGATGGGCAAACCTGTCGGTGTGATCGCGGCTTTGATCCCGAGCACGACTGCGGACGCGACGCCGGTGTTTAAGGGCGTGCTCGGTCTGCGCGGGCGGAACGCGGTGATTTTTGCGCCGCATCCGGGCGCGAAGAAGACGACGAATTTCGCGGTTGAGACGATGCGTGAGATTTTGCGGCTGAACGGTGCGCCGGAAGATCTGTTTATCTGCATCGAACACCCGTCCAAGGCGAAGACGGCGGAGTTGATGGCGGCTTGTGATCTCACGGTTGCGACGGGCGGTCCGGACATGGTTCACGCGGCGTATAGCTCGGGCAAGCCGGCTTATGGCGTGGGCGTGGGCAACGCGGTCGTCGTGGTGGACGAGACGGCGGACCTGGCGGAGACAGCGCGTTTGATCCGTTTGAGCAAGATCACCGATAACGCTACGGGCTGCTCCGCGGAGAACTCTGTGGTGGTGCAGGAAGGCATCTACGAGCCGTTTATGGCGGAGATGAAGAAGCAGGGCGGCTATATGGTCAACGCCGAGGAGAAGGCGAGACTGCAGGCTGTGATGTGGAAAGACGGGTATCTGTCCCGCGAGATCGTGGCGAAGCCTGTTACCCGGATTGCGGAGTTGGCGGAGATCGCGATCCCCGAGGGGACGAAGTTTTTGATGGTGGAAGAGATCGGGTATGGCAAGGCGCATCCGTTTTCGGGTGAGAAGTTGAGCCTTGTGCTGACGGTGTACAAATATGATACGTTCCAACATGCGATCAAGCTGGTGAACGACATCCACAGCTATTCGGGCGCGGGGCACTCCTGCGGGATTCACTCGACGGATCCGGCGCATATTGAGGAGCTGGCGCTGCAGACGAAGACGGCGAAGGTGTTGGTGCGTCAACCGCACCGCGCGGGCAACAGCGGCAACTGGTTCAACGGTCTGGCGAGCACGTTCTCGCTCGGCTGCGGGACTTGGGGCGGGAACATTGTGTCGGAGAACATTACGCAGAAGCATTTCATCAACACGACCTGGGTTTCGACCCCGATTGGGCCGATTGACATGGTGCCGTATACGGAGGATGAGATCTTTGGTGATGTTGTGAAGCGTGTGGTGTTGTTGCCACAGGAGTAATTTTGGGGATTTCATTATGCAAATGAAACTGCTATAATGGAACACTAGGCAAGAGACAGTATTCGAGAAAGGGAGAATTGTTATGGCTAGCACACCGGCAGGACAAACGAAAATTGGCTTTCTGCATACGACTCCGAAGACCATTCCCATGGTAGATGACCTACTCGCCCGGTATATGCCAGACGCCCGTACGTTTAACTTCTTGGATGACGCGGTGAAAATAGCGAATTTTGACGCACCCATCGGAGAGACGCCCAAAGAGAATCTGCTGCGCTGGGCGAAATATGCGAGATATTTGGAACAACAAGGGTGCAGCGCGGTTCTCTCTTGTTGCAGCCTCATGCCGCAGGCTACGGAATATGCCAAGCAAGTGCTGAATGTTCCGATGGTGCAGATGGATGCGCCGGCTGTGGACAAGGCGATCGAGCATAAGCGCATCGGTGTGATCGGTACGGTTGAGCGGGCGTCTTTTTACCTCAAAGGTGAAATCGAGAGAAAGACGGCGCTTCTCGGCAAGACTGTGGAACTCGACTATCGGATCAACGCGGACGCGTGGGGCTATTTCTCCAGAAATGAAATCGAAGCCCATGACGAGATTGTTCTGGCGGACATCAAGAAGATGGACGACAGTGATGTGGACTGCATTTTGCTCGCGCAGATTCCGCTGGGACTGTTGGAAGACAGAGCTTTGGCCATGGGTCTGAAGAAACCGCTTTACTGTGCGGGGAAACTGAGCTTTGATTGGGTTAAGCAAAACATCTAATTGTACGGATGGGAATCAACCCGAGCGGGTTGTATCACTCATAAAAGCAAGCAAAGAGATGAAAGGAAGAGATTGAAATGAAAAAGTTACTCGCAATTCTGTTAGCAGCCGTACTCGTATTTGGTCTGGTCGCATGTACCACTACCCCAGCCGCGACGCCGACACCGGCTCCGGCAACTCCGGCTCCGGGTCCGGCAGAGACGCCGACCGAGCCAGCAGCACCCGGCGCAGACTTCCACGGCGGCCAACCTATCACCCTCGTGGTGCCCTGGGCGGCTGGCGGCGGCACTGACCTCGGTGCACGTATCATCCTGCCTTACCTGGAATCCTACCTTGGAACGAATATCGTTGTTCAAAACCTGACCGGCGGTTCCGGCTGGATTGGCTGGGAGCATATGCTCACCGCTCCGGCGGACGGCATGACCTTCGCGATGATTAACACCCCGGTTCTGTTCGGCGGCTATCTCGATCCCGCACTCGGCCGTGATCGTACGATTGATGATTTCCACATCATCGCCAACCACGTGAGTGACGCTGTTGTTATCGTTGTAAGACCGGACGACAACCGCTTCACATCCATTGAGGACTTTATTACACTTGCATCGAACGAGAACCTCACCTTTGGCACCACCGGTATCGGTTCGCATGGTCACATTACCTTCGAAGTCATCCGTGAGGCAATGGATCTCGATATGACGATGATCCCATTCGCTGGCGGCGCTGACGTTCTCGCGGCGCTCATGGGCGGACACATTGACGTGGGCACCCTGACTGTTGGTGAAGTGCGCGTGCCAATGTCCAACGGCTATATCGCTCCGCTGGTCGTATTTGCGGACGAGCAGACTCAATTCCTGCCGGGCACACCGACTTGGAATGAGACTTATCCGGAAGTGCCGTTCACCGTGGCTTCGCGCCGCAGCTTCGCGGTTCGCGCTGACACGCCGGCGGAAATCATCGCTGTGTTTGAGAGCGCATTGACCTATGCACTCAACCATCCGGAAGGTGTAGCACGTATGCACGACATGGGTCTTGACATTGACTTCGTGCTCAACCCGGAGCTCACAGAACAGATCAAAGCGGCTGAGGCACTGATTCGGAGCCTTGCACCGCTCATGGGCTGGGAGTAATCTTAGCTAAGTTGTAAGGTCACAGACGAAAAATGCCGGCCCCCAAGACCCTTTGACGGAGCGCGGGGGCCGGCTCTCTTTCGTTTGTGACATCGTTGATTTTTGGCTATCTGCTTGTTACTTGGAGGATGAAGATGGAACAGAAAAGACGCAGAATTAACAACGATGTATTTATCGGCGTTGGCCTCATGTTAGTCTCGGGCTTTTTCCTTTGGGAATCCATGGGGCTGCATCCCGGCGCAGGGCGTTTCCCGCGGGTTATTTTTACGCTGTGTTTGGCGTTGTCGACACTGGTTACACTGTTTGGTGTTCGTAAAACTTTAAACCCCGCGCTTACCACGAAAGAAGACCACGCGCTCACCTTTGCCGGCACGAAAATGCCGCTTGTGGTTTTCGCGATGTTCGTTGTCTATCTTTTGCTCATTAATTGGATTGGGTTCTATATTGCAACCTGTATCTTTATTCCGGCTTTTATGTTCACATTCGGGGCGCGGCGGATTATACCGATTGTCGCCATTACGATAGCGGTGAATTTATTTGTCTACGGTGTGTTTGAGCGTTTGTTGAACGTGTTTCTGCCATAGGGTGTCTTACAAAGATTTGAGGTGAATTAAGCTTTGTTTTCCGCTGAGATGTTCGCGAATTTGTTTGCAACGCAATCAATCATCGCGCTTTTGATAGGTGTAATAGGCGGCACATTCATCGGCGCTTTGCCGGGATTGACCGCTACAATGGCTGTTGCTTTGCTTGTTCCTGTCACGTTTGGAATGGAGCCGACCGCGGCATTGATTATGCTGAGTTCGGTTTATGTTGCGTCTGTTTATGGCGGCGCTATCCCTGCGATTTTGCTGCATACACCCGGGTCGCCCGCTTCCGCCGCTACGGCGATGGACGGTTATGCGCTGACCCAACAGGGTAAGGGTCTGCACGCTGTCGGTGCGGCTACGGTTGCTTCGGTGACGGGCGGTCTGGTCGGTGGTGTGATCCTGCTGTTTTTGACCCCGCCGCTCGCACGGCTGGGGCTGCGGTTTAACGCGCCGGAGTTCTTTTTGATCGCGATTTTGGGCCTTTCCGTTATCGGCAGCCTCGCGAGCGATAATCCGCTCAAGGGGATCACGGCCGGTGCGTTTGGTCTGGGTATCGCAATGGTGGGTATTGACATGATCTATGGTGTGCCGCGCTTTACCTATCAGATTACCCGTCTGGAGGCTGGCATCCAGCTGGTGCCCGCGCTGATCGGTCTGTTTTCCATCTCTCAGGTGATGCTGCTTGCGGAGACATTTGGGAAAAAAGAAGAGAAGGAACGTGTGCCGGTGGATTTGAGCGGTAGTTTTTGGCCGCCGCTGCCGGAGTTGATCCGGAATATCCCAAATCTGATCCGTTCGACGATGGTTGGGACGATTGTCGGTATTATCCCGGGTCCGGGTGCGGACATTGGGGCATGGTTGGCTTACAATGAGGCCAAGCGTTTCTCGAAAAACCGTGACCAGTTCGGTAAGGGCGCGATTGAGGGTATTTATGCTTCTGAATCGGGCAACAACGCGGCGGTTGCGGGTGCGTTTATTCCGCTGTTGGCGCTCGGTATTCCAGGCGGCGCGGTTACCGCTGTTTTGCTTGGTGGTTTGACCATCCAGGGGTTGACACCCGGACACACCCTGTTTACCGCGCATGCGGCTGTGACTTACGCGATGCTGTTCAGCTTTATGATTGCCAGCGTTTTGATGGGCATTGTCGGCTGGTTGGTGGCGAAGCGTTTGGTGAAGCTTGCGAGCGTGCCGAATGTCTATCTGATTCCGGTCATCACGGTGCTGTCTGTTGTGGGAACGTTTGCGATCAACAGAAGTATGTTTGATGTCGGTGTTATGGCTGTGTTTGGGTTTATCGGCTACTTATGCGTAAGACCGGATTTGCTACAGCGCCGATCGTGCTCGCGATTGTACTCGGTCCTATGGCGGAGGGCGGGTTCCAACGCTCCTTGCTCATGGCGCGTGGGGAGAATCTGTTTACCTTTTTCCTTGGACGTCCGTTCTCCTTGCCGCTTGTTTTGTTGATCGCGCTGTCGCTTGCTACGCCGATTTTTATGTCGCAGATGGCGAAGAGAAGAGCGGCGAAAGCGGCTGCTGCGGCTGTGAAGGAAGACGAAGAGACGAAGGGCTAGGGTTTGCAGTAGGATAGATTGAAATAAAAGCTGAGCATCTTGAAACTCCGAGATGCTCAGCTTTTTTATGGAGATTTGGCGCTTTGCCGCCCCTTTGCGTTGCAGAGGGAAGTATGATATAACAACCTCGCGCCGCTTGCCAAAGCAAAGCTTTGGGCGGCTGAGAGAACGTTGATGACTGATTTGTCGCTTGCGCGACCAGGGCGATTGAAATCGCCCGGTTCAAATTGAAATTTGAACTAAATCATGATATAATCGCGAAATCAAGGACGCTAGCAGTAGAGGAGAGTGCACGTGCGAAAATTACGAGATATCGGGTTTGACAAATTGTTATTGATTCCGGCGATGTTGTTTCTCTCGTTTGTGATGGGATACATCGTCTATATCAATTTTGCTTATTATTGGAGCCATTTGCATTTTGATATCGCGACGGATTTGGCATTTGTGCGTGAGGCGAGGGTGCAGGGGACGCTCTTTCCGGATGGTTGGCTGCATCTGCGCGAGGTTCGCTTGGCGCATATTACGAGTGTGGTGCTGTTGGTCTATACGATCACGGGGAATTTGCATTTGTCTTATCCGATTGCCGTGTCGCTGATGCTGCTTGTGAACGTGTGTCTGTTTTACTATATGGTGAGTTTTCGGAAGGTGAGTCCATTGGCGGTTGTTATGGGCGTGCTTTCACTGCTGGTGTTGTTTGCGTTTATGAACGCGCGCCAATGTCTTTCGATTTTTACGATCTTGTTTGTAAACGGGTCCTATGCCTTGCATTTATCCGCTGTGTTGTTTACGCTGGGTGTGTATATGCGGCAGAAGACGCGGGAAAAGCGGGTGTCCATCGCGCTGTGGGGTTTGATGGCGGCGGTGGCTTTTGTGCAGGGGGTGCAGTCAAATCGCTTGTTGATTGGGCTGTATTTGCCGATACTGCTCGTGGAGCTTTGGCCGATTCTGATGGATTTGCTGGACAACAAGCCATTTCGGCTGCGGCAGATTGAGAAGTCTACGATGCTTGCGGCGCTTGGGTTCAGTTGTGCCTTGGCTGGGATATTGTTTATGCAATTCCTCTTCCGGCGGGGGATTGTCATTTCTTACTATACCAACGCGCATGTGGATTTGACGCTCATCGTGAAGCGTGAGTTTGGGGACCGGCTGTTGTATTTTATCCACCAGGCTACGGCGGCGTTTGGGTTGCGCGGTGGGATTCGGGTATTTTCGCTGGACGGCATGGTCTATTTCGGGCGGTTGTTTGTGCTTGTTGTGACGCTGACGGCGTTTTCGAAGATGAAGGCTGGGATTGGCAAGGCGAATGTGGACAATGTGCTGGTGCGGGTGTTGTTTGTGTCTATTTGCTGTCTCTCGTTTGTGATGCTGTTGACGGAGATGGAAATCGCCGCGCGGCACATTTTTACGGCGGTGGTTTGGATCAGTGTGATCCTTGTTTTTGTGATCGATCATTTCGTGAGACAGAAGCAGTGGTTTTTGACGGCCATGGCATGTGCCGCAGTTTGTTTCATCAGCGCGGCGGCGATGGTGACGTTTCCGCTGGCGCACAATACGGCTATGATTGAAGATAGGCAGCGGGTGGCGGATTTTATCGTCGAGCAGGAGCTTACCATTGGGTATGGCACGATCGTAGAGGGCGAAACGATTGCGGCGGTGGCGGATTTTGCGTTTCACGCCATCACGATTGACGACAGGACGTTTTATCCGATCCCGCGCGGGGTAACGATGGCGCAACTGCACCATGAGGAGGAACGGGTGTTCTTTATCAGCGTTGGATGGCTTGTGCAGAGCGAGATGGCGCGGGAGTTTCTCGAATCTGGGGAAAGGCATGATTTCCCCGGGGGTTGGGTGGTTTATATCTTTGAGGAGAATCCGTGGCGGGAGTTGCATGGGATGCACGCGACGGATGATAGATGGCGGCGGTAGGTGTGGGTGGATATGAGAAAAGGCCGGGGGCGGTTGCCTCCGGCCTTTTTGGTTTGTGTGCGGGCTTGCTCACCATATGCTTATACTCTGAGAAAAGTTGCAACCATAACAACAATTAAAATCCAATAACTTACACGAAAAGCTACTGATTCCTTTGGCAGATTTTCTTTCACTTGAATATTGTGCCGATTTTCGTGGTAAAACTTCTTGGCGCATAAAATGGAAATAGGAATTAAAACAAGGGCGGCAAGAGCAAGGATCATTAGATAAGTTGGCATAAATGCGTCAAAGTCAGCTTGATTGTCTATATAAAACGCAGGGCTTATCAAAGTGTACAAACCATTCATCAGCGCATGATGCAAAACAGGTGCCCAGATAGAGCGTGTGAAATAGATGAGCGGTGCGTAAAAGAAAATCCCTGCAAATGTTGTATGTATAATTGTAAATGTATCAAGATGTATTATGCCAAAGAACAGCCCGGTCACAAGTGCGATTTTCCAATAGCCAATACCTTGTCGGCGATACTCTCCCCAAAGAAATCCGCGAAAAACAGCTTCTTCAAAGAGCGTTGCAAGTATAGCATTGTGAAGCAGAGATTGTCCAATATCCATAAAGCGGAATGTTTGCATTGGAACACTTCCGCTA
>Ga0123352_10014025_pt1 | contig 12744 bp, 9 predicted proteins | sample TergutLab28metaG_FD_89700 | JGI IMG/M metagenome (GOLD analysis project Ga0123352, IMG submission 89700) | Labiotermes labralis P1 segment gut microbial communities from Petit-Saut dam, French Guiana - Lab288 P1 | ecosystem: Host-associated > Arthropoda: Insects > Digestive system > Gut ... | reverse complement strand
TATGTAGTGCCCTTTCTAATGTGCATCATACAGCCTAAGCTGTAAGTCTAACCACAACCTGATGATGGCCCACATATAGGGCCGAAACATGTCGTTGTTGTAAACTCCTTTTAATAAAAACAAATATAGTTGTGTTCGACGCTAAGTGTTAACATACCTAACTGCTTACTATTCTTCACTGCGGTTACTCGTGTAGCTGCTGTCGTACTGAAACGACGGGCCTAGGAAGTATCTTGCGATCCGATGGGCGAATTGACAGCGTCAGGAGCTTTCGTTTACGGCGCTTTGATGACTGCGGAATTTCATTCTATGCAGCAAGAAAGATCGCATGCGAAATGATGCGGTGGGAATTGGAAGGGAGGACCTCTCGTGGTCAACTTACAGTCACTCTCATGGTTTTTAACCAGCACGCTAGCACTGGAAAAACTCGTAAATTTCATAAACCAACGCAAGTGTACAATTCCTGTCGCGGTACGGTCATCCACCTCAGAACGGTGCGCCATCGCTGGCCCAGTTAAACAGACTTCTGTACGGATATTAGACTACCCACTGAACTGTGTCTTCCATCTCTACGGATTTTAGATAGAGAAATTCAGTGTGTTATATTGGCAACATTGGCGGGTGTGGTAGTTGATACCCGCTTTCATTAACCCCAATTAACGAACCGTGATGAGGGCGCGGCCGTACTAATTACAGCGTATTATAACCACTTGCCATATTAGGTGGGCAGACGGACGGACGGACGGACACTGAACAAAAGCTGTCGGTCCATGATGCGGACTGCACCGACTCTCCTCCCGCATCGAGCAAACATTTACGAAAACATCTCACACTTAGGTAGGACAAGTGCAAAAATATTACCCAGCTTTTGTTAGTCCGTTGGCCTGAAACACCCCACGTTTTCAGCGCACAAGCTTTAACGACCGCTAACCCACTTCAAGCAGCATAGTCTTTCTCGAAAAGCTTACAGTTTCTCAGCTAGTCAATCCCCCGAATGTTCACTACCTGTTCACAACACCCCAACCACTCATTCTTATCCCGAGCCACAACAATCCAATCCACGAACCACCACCCAATTTCATTACGACCCATATTATCCTTCCATCTACTATTAGGTCCTTCAAATTGTCTCTTTCCTTCGGGTTTCCCTACCGAAACACTGTATTCACCTCTCCCTTATACGTTCCACACCGCCCGCCCATTTCATTCTTTTTAATTCGATAGCTCGGATAATACAGCCGGGATAGCTCAGTCAGTATAGCGACTCGCTACGGGCTGGACGGTCCGGGGATCGAATCCCGGTGTAGGCGAGATTTTCCGCACCCGTCCAGATCGGTCCTGAAACCCACCCAGCCTCCTATGCAATGGGTACCGGGTCTTTCCCGGGGGTAAAGTGGCCGGGGCGTGGCGTTGACCACCCACCCCATCTAGCGCCGAGGTTAAAGAAAGAGTAGAGCTATACCGTTACTCCCCCTCTGGGCCTTCGTGGCCTGTTATAGGGTGAACTTTACCTTTACCTTTAACCCGGAAAATATTTGGTGTGTAGACATAAAATTGAGATTATGTCGGCGACACGGTTTCATTTTATTGGTTTATTGCAAACGGGGCAGCAGAGCTTTTGGAATGTGGCGCTACGTCGCTGGGTATCCGGTCCAGAAATCGAACCCTTGAAGATGATACCAGTACCTTCTGTCGAAACGTCGGCGATGCAAAGACGACCAGCTGCTCCATCTACATCGCTACACTTGATTATAATAAAGTTTTCAAAAGGTACATTTTGAGATTATTTAGGGATCCAGTCCGTATTCAGTGTACAGGAGCTGCCAATGAGTGACAGAGGATGTGAAGCGCTGGTGGCAAGGTTACTGATGGAAAAGAGGATAAACTGAAGTACTTCTTCAGTGCCGTTTGTCCTCCGCAAACCAAACATGGACTGCCCTGGGATAGAACTAGGGCTCCGACGATGCAAGGCAGACCAATATTCGCCTAGGATATAGAATGGCCTACATTTAGTGTGATATCCTGCAGGCTAATAGCCTCAAAAGGAAATGTAGCTAGACACTTGGGCAGGACATGCTACCGCATCCTGTAGGATCAAGCCAAGGACCTAACTAACTAACCAACCAACCAACCAACTGACGATAGAACAAACCCATTAACGTTTGCGTTAGGCATCATGTGCTTTGCTTTGAGCAGTTAACAGCCATTTGCTTTATTAAGAAACTGCCTGTTGCACATCCCCAGTGTCTATCAGCGTTATCACAAATACCAGCCATTGAATTGTCCTCAGTCTGTCCAGTCCGGCTATAGACATCTAAACTTAGAGTGCCAGACTGTCCGCATACAAAACACTGACCATGGACAGAGGAATGGAGCAAACAGCGTAACGAGGACATTCAGAAATGAAATTCTCGATCATCGGATTGCAGGAGGGATTAAAGGAACGGCAGTTTGATGGGACAGCCGTTTGTTGGAGATGTGGAAGGATGAGACAGTTTGGGGCGGAAAGTCTTACATTATAAGGTGTTGGTAGAGCGTACCAAAATAGAACGCCTACAGATACGAATTGTCAGAATGGTAACTGGATTTAGTTCCCTGAGGTCAGAATCGATGGGAAGACTGAATGTTGTAATGGAGAGTCGGTTTCCATGACAAGTGCCCCTTCTAAGCTGAATGGTCTGTGCGTCGCGAGGCACAAAAACTGATAAGAGTACATCAGCGAAAGATATGTGGCTCAGGATAGGGCTTAATAAGCTGGCAGGGCTGAAAGTTTGCATTCCACTGCCATTGAGTGTGAGTGTGAGTGTGGGTGTGAGTGGGTCAGTGGATGAATCAGCCAGTCAGTTTGCTCGTCAGTGTGGATGAACAGCAACCAACAGGAACCAGCAGTAACCCGCAGCAACCAACAGCAGCCATCAGCAACCAACAGCAACTAACAGCTACCAACAGAAACCAGCAGCAATCAACAGCAACTGACAGCAACTAACAGCAACCAGCAGCAACCAATAGCAACCAACAGCAACCAACAGCAACCAGCAGCAACTAACAGCAACCAACAGCAACCAAAGGCACCCAGCAGCAACTAACAGCAACCAGCAGCAACAAACGGCAACCAACAGCAACCAACAGCAACGAACAGAAACCAGCAGCAACTAACAGAAACCAGCAACCAGCAGCAACCAACAGCAACCAACCCTCAGAATCCTAATCTGAGATACTCCTGTTGAAAGCTAAGCGGAATATTTTGACTGGTTTGTGTTTGAATACAACAGTTCGTGGCAGAGGTGAACAAACCCCAGGCCCCAGGTCATCCGGGCAACTACATTTTTAAGGTGACGCCCAGTATTTGTGGGTTCTTACAATAGAACTGATTCGTGTCACCTACTGGAGCCCACAATTCTGAGGTGCTTCCCACACTTTAAGAAAACTTGTGCACCCCTTTCCAGCAGTCAGCAATTCGCAAGACAGCTTAATAACTATCATTATTATAATTACTAATTATTAAATGAAACAATTATAAACAAAATCAATCGCCCATCAGCTGCAGTCTAATTGACAAGGACAAACAGCACCTCCGATTCACCGAGCGTTAAAAGGCGCAGGACTAATACAAACGCGATAACAATGCCGCCTGCCTTTGATATTGCAGTACGATATTCAATTATTACTTACTGTCTTCGGTGTTGTGATAACGTACAGGTTTGTAAACATATACCGACGTTTCGGTAATACGTGCTTGTACCTTCTTTTTTTGGAATGATATCTCCACCGTATATATCAGTTTTAGTTAATATGATGTTTATTGGACGGTGCATCATTATGATAGTTGAAGAATAATACACTAACTAGATGTCACTTGTTATATTTACTTCACTTCTTAGATACTCAACATGTTTCGGGCATTAATATGTCCATCTTCAGGAGTTTGCGACTATGTTGTTGAATTACCACATTGGCTGTATTGTTCTTGGACTGCACAGCTTCAGCCGGCGGCCCGGATACCACCCTAGCCGAACCGCACCCCAACTCCAACACACAGCAACCCAAGAACAATACAGCCAATGTGGTAGTTCAACAACATGGTCGCAAACTCCTGAAGATGGACATATTAATGCCCGAAACATGTTGAGTACCTAAGAAGTAAAGTAAATATAGCAAGTGACATCTAGTTGGTTTTTTATTCTTCAGCTATTTAGTTCATATGTTTGATATCTGACTGAATGTCTTTTATCTCAAAAAGAGGCACGTGGAAGCCCGAGTAACGGTGTCAGCGCGCACACAATTGCAGCAAGCTGACAGGATCGCAGCATCCTGCGCTGGAATTTCAACGTGCTTATTCAAGTCAAGTGCGATTCATCTTTCATGCAACACACGAGGAGTGATACTGGTATAAGTGGCCTGTAGCAGCCTGCAGCACACAGAGCAAGACAAGGGCCACTCGAACAGGATTTGCTGACCGCTTCGCTTGTACACACACACACGATGTGTCTGTACGAGGTCTATCGACAGACCCACTTAATTCTATTGACTTTCGGGCGCGTTCGCAAAATTGCGAAAAAGTTTCTATTAGTCCCGTCATGTCTCTCTGTCCGTTCGTCCGTCCGCATGGAACAACTCGGCTCCCACCGAAAGGATTTTCAGTAAATTTCATATTTGAGCATTTTATCATAAATATATCGAATGAATTCAAGTTTCATTAATATCTGAAAAGAATAACGGGCACTTTACGTGAAAAAGAGCGTACATTTTTGACAATATCTCGCTCATTACTTCTTAGAATGAGAAATGTTTCAGACAAAATTTGTATAGAAAATCAAAAAACACATTTCAGGCTCAGTAACGTTTTTCCGAAAATCGTGCAGTTAATGAGATGTGGAAAAACGTAGAACAGCCGGACAGGCCACAGATGACAGTATGGCGCATGCGCATTGCACGCTGGATACCTAAGGCTACACACGCACACACAGAATATGTAATAATTACTGCTTTCCCAGTGCCAAAATGGTTGCACGAAAGCTCCTCAGTATTACGTTATAAGCACATTGCCTGTATTATTTTGAACTACAATGGATTTCACGCGTGCCGTCATCGAGGTGGATAATATTAATGTACATAGTGGAGATCGTATCTGCCGGTCAGCCTACGACCATCTAAATCTTTTATTTCAGATCCACACTTCAGGTACTCTTACAGAATTTGGTGTCTAATGACACTCGACTCGGACTGACTTTGTGTATCGATCATCTTTAGGCAGCATGATCCCCTTGTACTAGTCAATCAGTAGCGATTCAAACCCACACAAACAAAACATCTGAACACCCTGCCTTCATTCACTTACTTTCCTGCAGCATTTTTTAATGTTTTGCTGACCGTGCATCTCAGTATAATCTTAGTAATTGACCAACTTAATGAACAAATTCTTGTTTTATAATAAGTTTATTATATTCCTCTACATGTTTCGAGCACAACATTGCTCGAAACATGTAGAGGAATATAATAAACTTATTATAAAACAAGAATTTGTGCATTAAGTTGGTCAGTTGCTAAGATTTCCTGCAACATGTTTCGACTCTCCTATTCGACCGCCACCACCAGGTACAGAACACAATAAACAAACGGAAAAGTGTGCTATGACATTGGTCTCTCCATCACAGTTACTAAGAATAGCTGATTTATATATATCTTATCAGGCCGAAACATGTTGTAGGAAGTAAATAAAAGAACGCACGGTGTTCAGATGTCGTGTTTGAATGGGTTTAAATCGATACTGATAGATATCAATTGTTGCACAAGAACGTATGAACGACGCGAGACGTCAAGAGTAACCGGTGTCAGCCACAGTGGACAGATGCCCCGGGGCAACATTACCGCACGAGCCGATTTTTTTTGCTTTTTGTCCCCGCAGCGTCTGAAGAGGTAATGGGGCCCACCCAGTCTTCTGTCCGGTGGGTACCAGGATCTAGTTTCCTTGGTGGCACACCGGCTGCCAGCGAAATCTGACCCATTCCCTTCTACCTAGCAAAAAGTTAATGAATGCTTAATACATACACGACCTTCCCGTTCCCCCACACACCCTAATGGCTCAGTGCTTAATCAAATATACTAGTAACTATCATAATAGCCCTGTAGCAGACATTTCTGTAACTCTAACTAGAGGTCAAGTGTATTTGTCTAACAACGCACCATGCCGTGAAAGCATAATAGGGCGCAGAGCAGAGCTCCATATATTTCCAGTCTCTGTGCCAATGGCTACCTCTGTCTCTGGCCACTGTGCTTACCGTACAAGACACCGTCACATTTTTGGATAAGCCCCATAATTCGTTAAAGTGGCGGGTGGGGGGCAGCAAAGAGAAAATTTTCTACTCTGCAGGGAATGGAATTATGTTCGTGGTCAACCCGCATTTCGTCTCTTTATAATGATGATAATGATGATTTGTGGTTATGATGATGTAATTTGTTTAGGAATTGACTCGGCTCTGAAGTAACATGAAAGTTCTTGTTGCTGGCTTTCGTCACGGCTGCAATTTGTATGCGAGGACAATGTGAGAGAAAAGTGGCACTGACGTAGCTGATTAATTGAGGAAACGGCATTTATAGAAGGCCGACAAATAAATTTAGATAAATAACTAAAGGACGGCTAACATGAATGTCTGACACACGTCTACTACTGTCAGAAATGCCGATAATACTCTTGTATTCCAGTAATTTGTCCAAAATTGGTGTTATTTTTAACTCCTTTACAATTTGTCCATTTGTTTTGTAATCTGTCCAAGTTTATCCTGCTGTTCTTCTCAGGTATTTGATCTCTGCTGCTGTTATTCTTCTGGCGTCACTTGCTTTAATAGTCCCAAGTTTTGCTGCCATATAACAAGACTGAAAGGAATAGTGTATTGTGTGTTGAAATAAGATGGGAAAACATGGACTGGATTAATCTCGCTCAGAATACGGACGAGTGGCAGGCTAACACACGGTAAGGAAGCTGCGGGTTCAATAATATTTCGGGAACTTTTTGACTAACTGAGAAACTATTAGCTTGAAAAGTGGAGTACAGTCATGCGTCGCTTATAGGCGGGGATACGTTCTGAGAAATGCGTCCTTAGGCGATTTCGTCGTTGTGCGAACGTCACAGAGTGTACTTACACAAACCTAGATAGTGCAGTATAGCCTACTACACACCTAGGCTATATGGTATAGCCTATTGCTCCCAGGCCTGTACAGCATTTTACTGTACTGAATATTGTAGGAAATTGTAACACAATGGTAAGTAATAATATAATATAATATTATCATCTTACGGGGCTACCGTCTTTTATGCGGTCCGTCGTTGACGGAAATATTATGCAGCGCATGACTGTATATGTAGTCAAGAAACTGTTTGGCGTCTAATTAGATGACGGTACCGTATTATTACGTACAGACAGCTGAAGACGAGTCCAAACACAATGGTAGTTCCTGTTTATATTTAACTCCACCTCTTCAATATTAGTCTCGACAGACAAGACGAAAACAACGAAGCATCTCTCGGTATGGGAAGTTACTTTTCGGAACTGCAACCGGGCAGACATTCTTCAAGTACCTCTGCTCTCGACATTTCGGTTCCGTTAGCAAGATGCGGTAAAATGTAAAAACTATTGGCTGGCGTATCGTGAAATGTGATGCAGTGAAATATAACTACTGTACAGGCTACACAATTCACGTGAAAGCAACGCTGCAACACAATCAAAGTGCTGACAACGAGGAGTACGTGTTACGTAGGAAGAGCCCTTTGAAGCCCATTGCTACATGCCCAGTCCATGTCATCCTTCTTGATATCATCACCCCCAGCAACATTTGGTGAGGACCACAGACGATGAAGCTCCTCTTCATGCAATTATCTCCAGTATAATTATTCTTCCTTCGTCTTAGACCCAAATATCGTCCTCAGCACCCGCAGCTGATGTTATTTTTATGTGAAAGACCGAGTTGTTGTGAATATCAGCTACGCATACGGCGAATGAGGACACAGTGAACAGACTGATAAAGAAGGAGGCCTAGAAAGAGGCCAGCTGTCAAGTTTGAGGCACAAACTGCACCTCATTGTCGTCATGGTTCCCAACTGCCACCAGTTACAGGTGTAAAGATAACGCACCAATTCTATCTCTGTAGCCTCACTGAGCTGGCTGTAGCTAGCCCGACAGATGTGACGTCTTAACACAAATGACTGAACTGCAGACGATATCAATTAACCGCCAACAATGCGATCCAATCAACTGCTCTTATTCTCAGCTTCAAGAAGGAGTAATATGTACATGAATAGTGTAACAATGACTTCAGATGCTAAGGTGGCCAGTAAACAAACTGAACCACTAATTGATTTATTAATTGATTACTTACATTACGCCACGTGAAGCACAGGGTGCATAAAAAGTAACTTCCGAGTAACATTATTCCCCCCCCCCCAAAAAAAAAAGAAGGGAAAAGAAAGGAGGTGATCATTCTTTGTGTCTTTTATTTAATGACGCTGTCAGTTGCTAAGGTTACTGTATGTAGCATTGAAGATGTCGGATGGATGAGCACAGAACATCGGTGGAATGACACTTACAGTGAGACACCAAAGTACTGGCGGAAGAACCGGTCCACGTAACACCAGAGTCCTCCATGAGGAAAGCTAGAAGTTGCTCATCTAGTCACATTTCGAGCCTTTTATGAAATCTGACGACTCAGTACCACATTCACAAAAACACAGCTGTGAAGAGCGCCTGATCTAATGAAGTCTTTTATTTCCTCATATATGAGCAGTTTGTGTGTTATGTACGGATCTGAGAACAAACAGCGATTATTTCCCTACACATCATTGACTGGTTGGTTTGTATGACCGAGGAGCGTGTTTACTGAGCGGTACGGACTGGATTTTGAGTTTCTTCAACCCTTTACAGACGAAGCGCAGACTGCTTTATTTAAAGACCCAGTCCGTACCGCGCTGTAAACACTTTTCATACTGATACGCAGAAAAATAAAAAGTAACCACATGCCATAAACAAGAACATAAGATTTATTTCCTCATTACAGTATAGCACTTGGTGTGTTGCTGTTTGGAATGTTTGAACCACAATACAAATACGTTATGCTGTAACAGGCAAATCCACTCCTCGAAATTTACAGAAGTGTATTATTGTACATAAAGACATACAACTTAACTGATTGGCTAAGTAAGAGCTCAAAACTTACCTATACAAATTAATATATACACCACAGTCTACATCTAAAAATATCAATACAGTACTACAATAAATTATAAAGTCTATAAACCAAACACAAAGATACTGACCATATATTTTATATATAACAATAAAACAACATGAAAAGGAAATAGTCCAGAACAGTCTGGTCGCCTTTACCTCAATGTTCTCGTATCGTCCGCACTGCGGTTTCTGCACTGTTATAACATAACCTACAAACGTCTACAAAATTCCACCCAAACAAGTGATAGGTTCAAAAGTGCAAGGATGAGTAAAAAAAAGTTGGTCCCTTTAATAATAATAATAATAATAGTAATAATAATAATAATTCATACACTTTTGTACAAGTAATAACAAGTCTTTGACCTCATGACCACTGGCCTTAGGAATAAATGACCACATGAGCTATGGTTTACAAGTATAATGCAGAAACGTGTACTGCAGAAGGGATCGTACTGCAGAAAAGTTATAACTAATTTCCGTGGAAACAAAAAGGTCACCTTAGCCTATTTCTACAGCCTTTTTGAGGTGAGCTTCTTACTCTAAAGGCCAATTTTCAGTGTTTTAAAGGGGCAGAATATAAAAACATCGCAAGTATAACGAGAGGAACAGTTACTACCCTAAACAAGATGAATGTAGAATAAATACCCTATGACTGTATACGCTATCGTAAATCATACATGGAATTTAAAATGGTCTCTCCTTACTCCCCCTTACTGTAAATAAATCCAAATGACATAAACCTCATCGAGCTGAAGATGTAACAATGTTACATGATTGGTACACATCCTATACTTTAGCACCATAACGATCCTGTTAACACGTCTGTTTAATACGCGTGGTTTTACTCAAGCGCAGTTTTTTTTGTCCCCCAACAATAAACCAATCTATCGTTATTGTACCGTAAAACCAGAAGACTGTGCGGCCAGCACAGTTACTGCACATTGTTACGCCAACGGTGTTACATAAATCCCAGTTACGCAATGCTATTAACTGGTGTATTTGTATCGGAAGTTAAACTCTTTACGCCTAACGCGTTTCCGATTTTTGTAAGGACGCCATCTATACCAGTAATCCAGACATGACATACTGTTGAATTCACTCTCCTTTTCGGCAAAGAGTAAGACAGCGAGCGATGATGATGATGATGATGATGATACGACGATATGCACATCCTCAAGATTTTGGAAACAAGTTATGTTATGACTGTTGGAGTCTTGTTCCAACTACTGGCCACATTGTTCAGGAAACTACCGGCAGATGGTGCTGATTAATGCCGTAAATGGAAGTGCAAATGTTTTCATCACAAGTGTAACTGGCCATTTGGCAAGACAGCCTTGAAAGTATGTGGGTTAGTGGTTCGTAAAAATAACAATACTCCGTTTACAATAAGACGGCCCTACGACCGCCATGTTGGTTCCAGTTCTTACGAAATACGATCACTGGTCGGTAAGAAACTATAAATATCATAATACTATTGAATGCTCACAGATGGCAAAACGGTTTCCGCCATCATGCTATGAGTTATAACAGAAACTTTCTCTGGGCAGTATACTAGACAATAATACAATGTACTCTAAGATCTCTGGCCGCTAACAATTTCAGTTTGCTTGCAAATGATCAAAGTATAAAGGAAGCGACCCTTCTATTTAGTTAGCAATTATACTGGCCTAAATCCTGCAGTTAAGAGTGTTCCTTGCCCTGTTGCTTTCACTGGTCTTAGCCACACTTCACCAACACAAATCATATTCGTCTCGGTGTGTACCAAATTACAGATCGAACACAAAATCTGGAGGAACACTAAGTGTGTTCCTGTGCTGCTTCTTCTTCACCGAGACCGGTAAAGTGTGGTTGCAGATAAGGAATTCCGGGTACTGTGTGAGGGGCAGCAGGAATTGAAAACGCCTAATTCTGGGGCTAGCATAGCAATTAATATTCTGTATGACCAATAAAAGCGTTTAAAAAGTGTGTGTGTGTGTGTGCGTGCGTGTGTGTATTTATGTTTTTATTGGGATAAAACTGTTTCAGTAAATTTAACATTCATAGGTCCGTGCATCGCCAATATATTCGCAGAGTACAACCAATAAGATGCGATGTTTCTCAAAGTATTTATTTCTATAAGACGCTCTACATGTTTCAGACGGGTTTTCCGTCCATCACCAGGAGCTCAAAACTGCACATACAGCGTCAGACACTTGTCAGACCGTTACTGCTGCTAGCCGGCTGGGATGGAACTGCAGTCTAGTTCCATCCCAGCTAGGCTAGCAGCAGGTAGCAGTAACGGTCTGACAAATACCTGACGCTGTATGTGCAGTTTTGGGCTTCTGATGGTGGACGGAAAACCCGTCTGAAACATGTAGAGCGTCTTATAGAGATAAATACTTTGAGAAACGTTGCATATTGTTGGTTGTACTATGCAAATATGTCTGAGTAAAGTCGCGTTCCAATTTAACACCATTTAACGTGAACGGTTAGAACATCAAATTATCAGACATGTCGTGGTAACACCTGCTTTAAGGCTCGCAGGTGCCACTTGTGGTCTCCAGAATGCAGCACACACCGACGACAAAAAATGGCGGCACAATTGAAACAAAGGTTTTTTTTAAATGCGGTCCACTGACACGGGGTTCGCGAGGCCTGACCGGGGAAAACGTAAAGTTGCGTATTCCCTCTTTTAGTTAATGGGAAAAACTACTGTAACGGGCATTTTCAATATTTAAAAAAATCTGTTTATATGGTGTAATGGTTAATAAATACAGCGTTTCTCAACCAGGGGTCCACGAGTAGTGCTTCACAGGTTTGAGAGTTGAGACGAAATTTGTGAAGGGGGTTCCGCAGAATTAGTGACAGTCTGTAAGGGGTCCGCGGTATCAAGGGGTTCTATTCTGTACTGCTTCATGTGACTATATGGGGAATACAATATACGCGCTGGGGGACCGCGGTAGCACAGTCGTTAAGGTGTTGCACTACAAATCGGAAGGTCGCTGGCTCGATTCCAGCCGGTATCATTGGGATTTTCCATTGACATAATCCTTCCGATCGCACTTTGGTCCTGGGGTCGACTCAGCCTCTAACAGAAATGAGTACCAGGAGTATTTCCTGGGGGTAAAAAGCGGCCGGTGCGTAAGGCTGACAACCTTATCACCATCCTGGGCCACTGTCACGTAATCTGGGAACCTTAAATTTCTGGAACCCTCCGGGCACCTCCGGCCTGTAATGGGACTGATTTACCTTAATATACGAGTGCGTGCAAAGAAAAGGAATAAGAATAAACCAATAATCTGCCATCGCGATTCGATTTAGCATATTAGACCTTCGCAGTCACACGGAGAAGCCCGTACCAGTAGTCCACGCCTGGCGTAATATTAAGGCAGACACACTACTGTCTTCGCTTAACATACATTTCGCTTACGTAATATTTGATTTGATTTGGGGGGGGGGGGGAAAAGAAAAAAATCCATGCATGAATTGTATTTAAAGGGCAAAAGTTGCGTCCCCCCGTTTGTGGGTGGGGACCCGAAAAATT